>JACCDY010861363.1_pt1 | contig 24595 bp, 36 predicted proteins | sample 7446391 | NCBI WGS metagenome assembly JACCDY01 (sample SAMN15323451, study PRJNA562643) | freshwater metagenome | isolation source: river surface water | place: USA:Blue River Watershed | collected 2017-08-18 | reverse complement strand
GAACACTGTTAGGGCGAAGTATTCTTATAGAACTCAGTGTGGCATATGGGCCATAAAGGGCTATATGAATAGAAAGACTAAGTCTAAGGAAACTACGGTACGTTCCTTAAATGCTACGTATGGTGATTCTGACACACAGGTAGTTAAGAATATCGAGGATAAGAAAGCAACTGTCTATGCTACCTCTTATGAGGATGAAGAGCATAAGCAGTTTGTCCATGATAAGCTAAACGCCCTGTTGGGCTCTGGTATTTTGACAGAGAAAGAGCAGGACTATATTACGAAGCACTATCTAGAGCAGCTAACGATGCCAGAGATAGCTGCTAAAAATAGCATTACACGCGAAGCAGTTCGCCAAGTAATCAATAGGGGTATTTCTAAACTTCAGGAGCTAGTCAATTCATAATGGGTATCCAGCGCGACCTCGGCATAGGTAAGATAGCAGAAAACCGTGTACAAGAGATTTTGGAGTCCATTGGAATGGAATGCACAGAAGTTGATAAGATTAATAGGGTGCTTTGGGATATATCCTTTCACCTATTTGGAAACAGTGAGAAGACGCATACCATTGAAGTTAAGAATGATGTGTATGCGCTTCGCTCTGGTAATATAGCCGTAGAGATGTTCAACCCTAAGTCTGCCAAACCTAGTGGCCTCAGTGCTACTAAGGCAGACCTTTGGGTATTTATGGTGGGCGCAGAAATCTGGATAACACGAACAGATACATTGCGTAAGTTCGTTGACAACAACAAACCCTTCCGTATAATAGATTCTGGCGGCGATAACAACGCCTACCTTTACCTTTATAAAAAAGATGCCATCCTAGACACCATATTTCACCGTCTAGATAATTTAGAAAAGAAAGAATTAAAGGATAAAATCAATGAGCTTATTTCATAGGGTCTTGGGCTTAAAGCTGCCGCCCGCTAAAGAAACCGCAGAAGCTATGAGGGCAGAGGCAGCAGAGGTAGAAGTAGATGCTGCTAGTGAGCATTTGTTGACTTTGCACTTAGGATTGTTACCAAATGGTAATACCAACATCTATTTCTCTTGGAAAGAAGATAGCGATGAAATCGCTAATTTGACAGGAGAATTTATACACAAGCTTACTACTGGTGGTTACTCCAAAAGTTTTGAGGCTATATTAGAAAACTACGCAACCAATAACGTAGCCGTCAAGAGATTTATAGACAAGATTTTCAAGTCGTGGGACGAAAACTCTGGGAAAAAGAAGAAAAAGCCCATGATTAAGCCCAGGGATGTTTTAAAAATGAACGAGGAGACATAAATGAAGCAATATCTAGATATAGTGCGTGATGTAATTGATAATGGACTTTGGAAAGAAAACAGAACAGGAATAAAGACGCTCGCTTTGCCGGGCGTTTTTTTTGAGCATAATGTGGAAGATGGGTTTCCGCTCCTAACGGTGCGTAGGATGCCTATCAAATCTATAGCTGTTGAGGTAGAGGGATTCCTAAAGGGAATTACTTCTAAGAAGTGGTATCAAGAAAGGGGTTGTAAGTTTTGGGACAACTGGAGCAACCCGAAGGTTGCTAAAGAAGAGTATGATATAGCTCAAGGTCAGGCTGCATCTGATGAAGTTATGGGATTGTTATCGTATGAACCAACAATACAAGAAATACAAAAGAAGGTAGACGACCTTGGCCCACTAGGTTATAGCTACCAACTTCGCCGCTTCAATCAAGTTTATGATGAGGATGACAACGGTTGTGTACAACGCTACGACCAGCTTAAGAATATTGTCGATACACTTAAACAAGACCCAAACGACCGCCGTATGGTAGCTGGGCTGTGGAATCCTATACAACTGAATAGGATGGCACTTCCTCCTTGTACTGTTGCATGGGTGGTAAACGTCATAGATGGAAAACTCAACCTATCCTGGTTGCAACGCTCCTGTGACGCTATACTAGGCTTACCTAGTGATATTGCTAATATGGGTATGATACAGACGCTTTTGGCCGTAGAGGCTGGTCTGTATGTTGGGAAGTTAAGTGGTCTATTGGTTGATTGTCACATATATGAGAACCACATTGATAATGCTATGATTTTGTTGGAACGAGCACCGAGGGCTTTACCAACATTAGGTATCATAGATGGCGACGATAGCCGTCCCGGCTATAAATTCAACATTTTTGAGTGGACACATAACGACTTTACCCTCTACAATTACAATCCGCACGACAAGCTCGATATGGGCACAATTGCAGTATAGGACACGGTGTATTATAAAGGAGGAAGCAGCCACAAGAGTTACTACTAACAAATAGGTATAAAATGAAAAAACTTAACCTTAAATTCAAGAAGTGGCAAGACCCTTATGGAGAAAATATTGAAGACGTTGAGTTTCCAGGCTTTAATAGGGTCAAGAAGGTTGAAAAAGCAGCATATCAGGATGGAGACTCTTACGACGACGATGATATTGATGACGACGAAGATGCTCGTCCAGACGTAGATGTTGTTCCAAATAGGCCGCTTAAGTTCATAGCGACCTCAATGGGGCACATTCCTCTTACAGAATATACCCAGCCCAGCAAGGTTTTCAACTTTTGGGTAGGTCACACTAACTTTGATGTGACAGAGGAAATATATGATGTGATAGAAGAGGTGGATGGTGTTGAGATTTTGGATATATTTACCAGATATAGGTTTCGTATCGGTATTGGCGAGGTTTTTGACGCTGGTACAGTTATGCGTGATGTAAGAAGGAAAGTATTCAAACACATTAAGAACAATGTATGAGCAATAATAGCTTTGTAGATTGTAAGAAATGGATACGTAAGAACTTCAAGAGCAAGTGCCTTTGGAGAGTGTACCTTGTCACACCTAAAACTATTTTAAAGTGGAAGAAAAGCAACAAATATTGCTCTGAAACATACAAGTATGAATACGAGGGACTTTGTAGTGGTTTCTATGGGCCCGATGGTAAATTAGCGTTTCATATAGTTATACTCAAGACTTTGGGCGAAAAAGAGCGCACGGATGCGCTTTTACATGAATTTGCGCACGTTTTACAGCTACAACAACCGAATACGTCTGGACACGATGAGACATTCCAGAAGATACATAAGCAGATTCTTCGTAAGTGGGAAAAGAGATGTATTTAGACGTAAGTTGCCATGATAGGCTCGAAACAGAAGATTCTGTTCGTGATGCATTATTTGGTGCTATAAAACACAATCTTAAAGGCGTATCAATAAATACGTACTTTCTACAGCCTATGAAGGACTTCATAGTAGAGGGAATGGCCCTATCTGTCCCCATAGACTATCCATATGGGGCGTCTGAGGCGTCTGTTCGTAGCCATTCGGTGCTAACAGCTATCCGTAAGGGCGCAAATACCATAGATTTAGTTGGCAACAACAATCTTCTGGCTAATGAGAAAATGGGGAAGTTCTACGATGATGTTGAAGGGATACAGGCACTTTGTAAGGAAAATGGGGTAACTCTCAGGGTTATGCTCGAATATCGGCTTTATGAGCCAGAAAAAGTGGTAAGAATAGGAAGTGGGTTAAGAGAATTAGGTATAGAATACATATTTCCGGCTACAGGTTCTCAGCCAGATGACTGGACAGAGAACCTTATTATGGCCGTAGACCTCACCAAAACAGGGCTTAAAGTCATAACAAACGGCAACATTTGGAAGAAAAAGTTTGTAGACACAATAAGGGAATCTGAGGTATTTGGGGCTAGGCTGCCCTGCTATTCTGCTGTAAAAAATATTTTTGAATTAAATGGTGTATAATTAGTTGAAAGCACCATACCCCAATAAGGTTCAAAAATGACAGTAGAAACAATAACAGATACTAGTACAACAAGTTGGGTATGCCCAGACTATGTAGAAAGCGTTGTTGTCGAATGTTGGGGTGCTGGTGGTATTGGTGCGAGCAGAACAAGTAATGGTGCTGGTGGTGGCGCTGGTGGTGGGGCGTATGCTAAAAAAACTATCTCTGTTATCCCAGGTAACTCATATCCGATTCAAGTAGGTCTTGCAGGCGGTAGCGCCGCAGTAGTAAACACGTATTTTAGTACAAGCGGAACCGTACTGGCAAGAGCCGGTACTAATGCTTCAACAAATACGACTGCTGGTGGGGCTGGTGGTTCGTCAGCACTAAGCGTAGGTGATATAGTTTATGCCGGTGGTTCTGGTGGAACAGCCGTAGCTTCTGGTGGTGGTGGTGGTGCTGGCGCAGAATCAACTGCAACAGGTCAAAATGGTGGTGTTCCAACCCCAGGTACAGGTACATATCCCGGTGGTTCGGGTGCGATAGTAGAAGGACACGGACAAAGTGCTCCAGGCGTTGCCGGTGGTGGTGGTGGAGCCCTAAGGATTTCAGCAGGAGTTAATGCTGGTGGTGTTGGTGGCGATGGCCAAATTCGATTAACTTATACAGCAGGTGTAACAGTGGCTCAAGTACAAAGTAGATATACAAGAAGAGTAAATGGTGCGGCAGTAGGTGGAGACAACTATCTGGGTATAACAGTCCAGGGTGGTGGTTCAACCGCTGGCTCAACCAGAAACAATGGTGGTACGATTCTTCGTGCTGGTAATGTTGCCAGCCCACTGTGGGATAACCTAAACATTGGTTTGCGTTATGCGCTGACCGGCCCAATTGTGTACAACACAAGCTCCCTTTCTGGAAACAGAAAGATACACGATAAGGCTCTGTCAGCAGGTAACTTTGCCACGATGACAGCAGGTTCTTACATCATTCGCCGTATTACAACAACGTTGGCAGGACAGTCAAATACTGTTCTACGTTCCCCAGCAGCAGGTTTTGGAAACAGAAAGAGTATCCATAAGGCAACTGCTTGGAGAACAAAGTTCATGTATAAGGTGCTTTACCAGAAAGTAACATCTACACAAGATGAACTTACAGATGGAACGGCTCGTCCAGAACAGTCTTATACTTATTACTACAGCCTAAACAACGTAATCGGTGAGCAGAACAGCACTGCAACCAACCCAGCAAGCTTGGGCGTGGACGTTGATGCTGCTGCAACACCAAGTATAGCAGTTCCAGGTCAGTTGATTTACAGAAACGGTAGCCGTATTCCTAAGCTTGACCTATATAAGCCCCGTACCCAAGCTTAAATGTAGCCAGAATCGTTCGTTTTTACAAACGGCGTATGTGTTTTCCGCATGGAGGCGCATATGCCGTTTTTTATTTTATTTAGTATGGAGGGTCTAGCATGTGGACTACTGAGCGTTTATGGCATATGGGTAATGGTAAAGACGAATGTAGGGAGATGCCATTATTTTATGGGCAAAAGTGTTTAGACGAATTTTCAGAACCTCTGATTGGGGCTGAGCTAGGAATAGCTTGGGGTGGGTGTCTGCAAGATATGGCTAAACTATGGTCTGGAAGAGGTACTATCTATGGATACGACACATTTGAAGGTCATCCAAAGCACCTATCTTACAATATTCATTCTGCGGAGGCTAGGGCGTTAGATTGGACTAACCAAAAGTGTCACAAACTTAGTATAGAATACCAGAGGTTCCAGCTTGACAAGCAGGGTTTAGATAATGCTAGGTTAGTTAAGGGTATCGTAACAGAATCCTCATGCACAGAAATGGATAGGTTACATTATTGCTTTTTAGATATGGATATGTTGGAATCCATAGTAGCTGGATATGCGGCAGTTAAAAACAAGATTGTGGAGGGTGGCTACCTATTAATCCATGATTACCACCTTTTCCCAAGAATCAAACAATGGGTAGATACGGAGTTGGTAACAGACCCAATATGGACTGTGGACGGTAACTTCCCCAATTGTTATTTATTTGTTCTCAAAAGGAATAAAGGTGTATAATAGAGTATGAACAAGCCCACATGCGCTCCAACTGGGCCAATTAAGCCCGGTTTCAAAACCACAGAATTTTGGCTAACACTAGGAACCTTCCTTGTAAGTGGCTTCGTACTTACTGGTGTTATAGCGCAAGGAAATCAAGACACTATAGGGCAAATTGTAACCCATGCAATTACTTCTGTAAGTTTGGTAGCTGGACAAGCTGCTATCGTGTATAAATATATCAGCGGACGTAATAAGAAAAAGGCTGCTGTTACGGAAGATAGCTCAGATAAACTACCCACAAGGCCAAAGTCTAAACCTAAATCAAATAAGTTAAAGCCTAAGCCTACATCAGAGGGTACTATTAGAAAGAGAAAGAGAAAAACATCATGAGCTTAGAAGACATTAAAACGGGAGCGCAGGCTCTTATTGATAACCTTAAGGTTAAATTAGCAGAATTAAAGGGTAGACTATCCTTAAGTAGTGCCTGGAAGATAATACAAGAATCTCTAGCTAAAGTTGTTCTATTGATAGAGCAGAAGGCTGGAGAGGTATTAAGCGGACCCGATAAGAAGGCAGCAGCTATGTTGATAATATCCAATGTTATAGACGTAGTTGTGGTTGCTGTTGATGTTCCGTTTGTTCCAGAGCTTGTAGAAAAGCAGTTTGACGTATTCATAAAGAAGTTTCTGATGGCAATTGCCTCAGGAAGTATAGACGCACTAGTAAGTACATTCCACTCTACTAATGTATTTCCACCAAAGGAAGAAGAGGGTAAAGCAAATGACGTTTGAAACAATACTATTACTTGCAGCGGGTGGATACCTTGCATATACATTCTTATGGAATAAGGGTGGTGCCAGCACACAAACAACAAACAGTTTGGGTGACCTGTTCAAGAACGTTGGTGCCCAACAGGCTCCAGCAGATAACGGAGTAGTCAATTCAGTAAAGGTAATGAAAGATTGGGACGCCCTGTATAATGATGCAGAGGCACTTAAACTAACAGAAGCTCAGAAGCACTTGGATGCTATGTGGGGAACTCTAAATCCAAGGGCTGGAAAGAATCAGGTATTATAATGGACAAGAGCAAGTTCAACTTGCCAACGATACTTGCTATCGCGGCAATTGTTTATGTATTGTTTGGGGCTCAGATAAAAGAGAAGTTTAATAACTTCGACCTTTCTAAGTTGATTCCGTCTGGTGGTGGAGCATCCAGCACCGAAACATTCCCTGACAAGCCTACTGATTCAGCCATATTAACGGCGTCCGAACAAGTTAAGGCAGCATTGAGTACAGCAGACGCAAAAGATAAATTGGTATTAGCTAGGTTGTGGAGAGAGACAGCTAAGTTAATTGCAGCAGACAATAGTGTTGTACAAACAACCGCCGACCTTCGTAGGGCTAATGGACTTATAGGTAAGGTTGCTAATATTGACATTAAGGGCAAGTATCCTGACTTAGGAAAAGCACTTTCAAAAACGACCATGTCGGTATTGGGCGATGACCCAACACCAGTTGACCGAGCAAAGGCAGCCGCCTTATTTAATGGATATTCATGGGCAGCGAGACAATAAATGGCAGCAAAAAAATTCAAGACACCAGATGACCTATTTGACGCATATAGTCATGGGTTTGTTGGTGCATATTGTAATCCAGAGCATCTAGAAAAGCTTTTAAGTAGTCTACCAAATCCAACGTTTGCTACTGCTGGTTTTCGTTTGCATGGAAGTGGTGCTGGTAAACTATCTACACCCTACAAATCAGTATTTAAGCTATCAGCCGAGAAGCCTTATCTAGAGCGCCAGACAACTGGAGACTGTGTATCTCACGGCACACGTAACGCTGTAGACGTTTCTCGCGCTGTTCAAATAGATGTTGGCCGTAAGCTTGAGTCTTTTATTACCATTGGTGCCACAGAAGCTATTTATGGCTGTCGTGGTCATGGTGGACAGGGAATGTCATGCAGCGAGGCCGCTGAGTTCGTACATAAAGAGGGCGGTATTCTACTTCGTAAGAAGTATGATATTATCGACCTATCTACCTACGACGCAACTATAGGTACAAGATGGGGTTCTCGCGGTGTGCCAGAGGATGTAAAAAAACTTGCTAGAGAGCATCAAGTAAAAACACTAACCCAAGTCAGAACTGTAGAAGAAGCAAGAGATGCACTAGCAAATGGATATGGTATTGCTGTTTGCTCTAATCAAGGATTCTCTTCCCAAAGAGATGACAAAGGGTTTTCAAAACCACAGGGAAGTTGGTCGCACTGTATGGCATGGACAGCTTGTGATGATACTGGGTCTGAGCCAGCGTTTCTAGTTCAGAACAGTTGGGGTAAGTTCAATGATGGTGGGCATCCACAATGGGGTCCAATTCCAGATGGTTCGTTTTTAATACACGCGGATGTTGCTGCAAGAATGTTGAAAAGCGATAGTAGCTTTGCGTTCAGTGCAGTGCAAGGATTTCCGCCAGTCAAGCTGCCAGACTATGGCTTCGAGGAATACCTATGAAAGAAAATAAAGGCGTAATAATGTTGCTTGTCCTTGCCGCGCTGGTTTGGTACGTCTATAATAATGGTGGTTTGAACGTTGGCTCAGCCGATACGGACGACCGTAGGGCTACCGCCGCAGTTATATTGGGCGGTGGAGCTTTCGAGAACGACGATGTAAATCCAACCCCTGGTCCTAGTCCAAACGTAAAGCCAAATAGAAAAGACTGTACTGTTTGTAAGGGCAGTGGTTTTGTTAAGCAAGGAGATGGTCATGTTACAGAATGTAATGCTTGTATTCCAGATAAAAACTCTGTTGACATAGTTAATGAGTATATCAATCAAAAAGTCAACTCTATTCTTGAAGATGCAGCAGTTCAATATAAGAAGGGTAACTTTGCGTGGGCTGCCCGCTATATAGGCAACGCTGAGCGCATTTTGAGCAGAGAGAAGAAAGTGTTTGGAGATTCTAGTCCAACCCACGATAAGATTAAGATTGCAAAAGATAAGTTGAAAGCTAAAGGCTTTGAGGTTGTTCCGGTGTATGTAATTGAGAAAGATGTTTACGATAAGTTTCTAGAAGATTGGAAAGCGTATACTGAAAAGCATAAGAACTGTGTACAGAAAAGGTCACAGGATGAGTATAATAGTGGGGACTCTTGTAGTTTGAATGGAGATGGAGAGTGTAGTTCTTGCGGGCAAATGGGTGCCGAGGGTTTTGGTTTTAGCGGCGGGTGGTTTAGTGGCAGAAGCGGAGGTAGAAGTAGCTGCGCAAGCTGTCAGTAACATAACTCTAACAACAGAAAGGTGGTGGTCCTATCTCCTCTGGTCAGGAGGTTGGCTGGCCAAACGGTGTTTACTATGTTGAAAAATTGTATAGGATTGAGCATATTGTTGCTATCCTTTGTTTTAGGTTATGTAACGTGTTCTCAGGTTAAATTGAATATTGAATATCCGAAAAATATTGAGGCTGAGACTATCCATTTAACCAGCAGTACCGGACATGAAGTGTCTATTATAGCTGGACAGGGTTATGCAGCAATGTGGCTGACAGATAAGAGGCCCAATGGCCCAATCTCCTATTTATTTAATGGAGATGCAGAGGGGCCGCATTTTGGGGTATATGGCAATGGAAACAGGGTTGCCTGTGACGCTGCTTTTGGTATTAATGGGTATGGGGAAACCATACTACAGTATAAGACTAAGGATGGTAATCACGATAACCTTTTAGAGGGAAAGTAATATGTTTAGTTTATTCTGTTGGCTTATATATGGTTTAGTTGTGGGCCTTATTGGTAAGGTTCTATTCTCTCTATTCATCAAGGACGAGGCTACCACAGAGAGCGTGACGGGTGTAATTCCAACCATAATTGTTGGTATCCTTGGTTCATATGTCGGTGGCTTTGTTGACTTTCTATTCGTTGGTGGCGAGGTATTCTCTGCATCAGGATGGTTAATGGGAAGTATTGGTGCCGCCCTTGCTCTTACTGGCCTATATTTCTTCAATAAGAAGGTGAACAATGACGCTAAATGATAACCCTCTTATTAAAGCAGAAGCCGAAATTGTACAAAAGAAGTTAAAGTACGATACACACGGCTTCGACCCGATTACTATCATTATGATTATCTCCTGTATAATTAGCTTGCTAAGACTTATACAAGGATGTCGTAAGCACGACATAACATCCGCAGATATAACTAAGATGGCTAAGCTTAGAATTGGTAGACTTAAGGTTGCCAATACAATTTACGCCGTCATAGGCCCAATAGAATACGATAAGCATGGCAGGGCCCTAACTAATGCTATCATGGAACGAGGGAGAGAAATACAAGAAGAAAATTTGACTTCTCTCGTCGGCTGCCTTGACGACTGAAAAAATTTCAATACAATATTAGTGCGCGCTCTTTGCGCACTTTTCTTTTAAGGAGGTATGATGTTTTCTATACTTGAAAATGGCGTTCTGAAAATGATAATAGACGCCGATGAACTTAAATTCGACCTTTCTAATCCGTTAACTCCAGTAGCAGTGTTCTATAAGTCTGGTATGGAGGGTGCGTTGTGTGATGAGGGCGAAGATGAAGATACCCCCTATATTGACTGGATACCAAAGGGTAAGCGCAAGAAGGTTAAGGAAGAGAGAGAAAAGCAGAAGAAAGAGCGTAAAGAGCGTCATGAGAAAGAAGAGAGAGACAAGAAGGATAAAGAGCATAAGGATAGGGTAGAAAAAGAGAAGAGGGAAAAAGAAGATAGGGAGAAGAAGGAGAGGGGCGACAAAGAAAAGAAAGAGAAAGAAGGCAAGGATAATAAGAAAGAGAAAAAATGAGCAAGATTCTTTTTATCTTAAGGAAAAGCCAAAAGAAGGTTCTTTACTCTCATGGTAGTTTTGGGCTGTCTAACTCTGCCACCTTTGTTGTTAACCAACTTATAGCTAATGGACATAATTGTAAGTTAGTTCAGGTTGATGACAATAGTTATATTGATAGGGAAGTTACTAGGTTTAATCCAGAAATAGTCGTCATAGAGGCGTTGTGGGTAGTCCCCCAAAAGTTTGCCGAGCTTCTAAGAATCCATAGAAACAAAAAATGGATTATAAGAGTTCATAGCAAAGCTCCGTTTCTAGCTATGGAAGGAATCGCTATGGACTGGCTATATGGATATCACGCTGTAAGCCAGATATACAACAACCTATATATTTCATGTAACAATAAGCAGTTCAACGACGAACTCAATGTTATAAAGGATTATGGCTCTGTCTATCTTCCAAACATATACCGCCCTTCTTTCGACCCATGCGACCCACCAGACTACGTTCCTAGAGATGCCGTAATTGACGTAGGTTGCTTTGGAGCAATCCGCCCACTCAAGAATCAGTTCCTACAGGCTATAGCAGCTATCATGTTTGCTAAGAAGCTACGTAGAAGAATGAATTTTCATATCAATGGAACTAGACCAGAGCAATCTGGTGAAAACGTTCTTCGTAATCTAAAGGGCCTGTTTGCTGGCACAGCACATAAGCTAATAGAACATGAGTGGTATTCCCATGAAGAGTTTGTCAAGAAAGTCGTACCAATAATGGACATTGGGATGCAGGTTTCTTTTTCTGAAAGCTTCAATATAATAACGGCAGATTTCGTGTACGGCGGCGTTCCGATAGTTGTCTCTGACGACGTTGATTGGATGCCCCTACACACAAGAGTAAGTCCAAACTCAGCACTTGGCATGGCTAAGAAAATGTATCAACTTTGGCAAACACGCAGCGCTATGTCTGCTAGAGATAACATGAAAGCCCTTAATGATTACAACTATAATGCTACAGAGAAATGGGAAAGGTTCTTAGATGAATAATACTGAGTTGTCATTTGAAATTTGCAGACTGTATTGTAAGAAGGGCTGTAAGTATTGTCATGGACGCGGATACCTAACGTTTAATAGTCCAGACCCAGGGGCGGCTCTGCTAGAATGGGTTGATTACTGTAGTTGTGTAAAGAAGAAACTTGCGAGGGCTATGGATGCAGAAGCTAAATTGGGTTGAGTTCTACATTGGTTTAGCATTAGCGGTTTCAAAGAAGTCCAAAGACACAACAAGACACGGCTGTGTCATTACAAATAAGAAGCATAAGATATTGGGGCTAGGCTATAATGGGCCACCGTCTGGTTTTCCAGATAGCGAGATGCCTACTCACAGAGAGTGGGACGAAGAGTTGGCACCTAATAAATACGATGTTACAATACACGCTGAGAGAAATGCGGTCAATAACTGTAGCCGTAAAATCAAAAAGGGTATTGCGTATGTGTCTGGTATAGCGTGCGGAGACTGCCTGATACACCTCTACCAAAATGGTGTTCGTAATGTCTATATGTTAGACAGAACATCGAACATGCTTAACGCCAGAAGTAAAAAAGTGTTTGACTTTATAGTAGACAAAAGCCAAAAGTCTACCTACGGGAAGTTGGAAGTTTTCGTTGTCAGGCCCAATCTTAGTTGGTTAAAAGATTTGGGAGAAGAAGTTGACAGTCTGGTGTATAATAGTGTGATGGAGATTAAATAAGCGGTCAGATTACTACAATCTGTTCTTCCGTTAAAGCGACATTACTCCACAATACAATTAATAGTTTTAACACCAAGTATATAATTTTACAACAAGGATACTTGCAAATTGTAAACAAAAACTAGTGTCGCTTAGCTAACTACGAGCCGTGTCAATCTGACCGGCTCTTTTTTATCAAATAAGGAAACAGGACAATGGAACTAGAATTTAAGCACGACCACTCACAGCCATTTGAATTAGTTTTGGTAACTAGAGATGCGAAGGGCGAACCAACAGGTAAAAAGCAATACATAACTGATGACGCCTACAAGCTTTCTCAGTTCTACTTAAGAAACCGTGGCAAGCCTAAGAGCAAAAAGAAGGATGACGAAAAGGCAAAAACGGATGCCAATATCAAAACCGTTAAAACTCATGGTAGTCTACAATCATATGTCGATGTTAGTGAAAGAGAAGTAAAAGAGAATGAGCAACAGTGATAAAGTCAGCAAAGGCTTGCAGGATTTTATATTCATGTCCAAGTATGCAAGATGGGATGCGAAGTTAGGAAGAAGAGAAACGTGGGACGAGGCGGTTGATAGAGTTTGTAACATGCACTTGCAGAAATACGGTTTTCTGGAAGATGTAGACAAAGATAAGATTAGGTGGGCGTTCTCGCTGGTTAAGGCCAAGAGGGTACTTCCATCTATGCGTTCCATGCAGTTTGCTGGGCCAGCCACGATAGCACATAACGCCCGTGGATATAATTGTTCTGTTCGCCATGTTGACTCCATTCGCTCATTTGCTGAGATAGCCTATCTTATGTTGTGTGGCTGCGGCACAGGCATAGGCTTATCAAAGCACTTTCTTGCTAGGCTTCCAAACCTAGTTGGGCCAGACGATAAAACTGGTTCAGTCATTACGTATGTAGTTGAGGACACAATTGAGGGCTGGGCAGATTCCCTAGAAGCCCTACTAATGTGTTACTTTAAGAACAACGCCTACTCTGGTCGTAAGATTGCCTTCGACTATTCCAAGATTCGCCGTAAGGGAGCTATTTTAAAAACTGGCGGTGGTCGTGCCCCAGGCTACAAACCTTTAAAAGCTGCTCACCAGCGCATCAAGAAGCTCTTAGACAGGATTATAGAGGAGGACCACGCCCAGGTCATGAGGCCCATCCATGCCTATGACGTTATGATGCACTTTGCCGACGCCGTTTTAAGTGGTGGTGTTCGCCGTACAGCCTCTTCCATTATATTTGATGAAGATGAAGAGGAGATGATAAATGCCAAGACATACTTTACCGTTTCCAAATACGCTGGTTATGTGGATGAAGAGACAGGGTTGCACCACACCAAGGTAAAGGTAAATAAGCACTGGTACACTGTGGACCTGGATGAATACAACTACAATCAGGTTGTTAACGAAGGGAAGATATATTGGAAACATATCGAGCCGCAAAGAAGCCGCTCTAATAATAGTGTTCTCTTGCTACGCAATAAAACTAGCAAGCAGAGGTTTGCCGAGATAGTTGAAAAGACAAAGGAGTTTGGGGAGCCTGGATTTGTATGGGCGAACCACTCGTACACACTTTATAACCCATGTGTGTCTATAGATACGGTTGTAACAACCAATAATGGATTACTAACGGTTGAAAATCTTTTAGATACTAAGTTTAACGCTTTGGTAGATGGACAAGTATATAGTTCTACTGATAAAGGTTTCTATCACACCGGTAATAAGCAATTATTAGAACTTATTTTTAAGTCTGGGCGTAAACTTAAGGTAACTAAAAACCATAAGATAATGACAACTAATGGTTGGAAGGAAGCTGGTGACCTAAATGCCGATGATGATGTGGTCATTAATAATAATAGGTCGTTTCATCAAGGTATAGACAATAATTCTAGTGGTTATGCACAGGGTTATTGCCTTGGTTCGTTTTTGTCAGACGGAAATAGCTGTAGTCATCAGTCAAGTCAGCTTAAATGGTGGGGTGAAGATAAAGAGATTTATCGTCAAGATGCCATTGGATTGTTGGAAAGAGCGGGTTGGAAAAATGGACACCATAAGTATGAAAGCTGCTCAGTTTCAACATATAGCAGTATAGAATCCAAGCATCTATTTGAATTTGCTAAGCAAACAAAATGTGTTAATGCTATTGGAGATAATAAGCATTTAGATAAAAGCGCTCTAAATGGTAGTTGGGATTATTTATCAGGATTGGTGGCTGGTTATTTTGATGGTGATGGAACGGTTTCCTTTAATCCACAAAAGGGTTCATCGGTAAGGATATTATCTACACAATTAGAAAATTTGGAAAATCTTCAAATCATCTTAAATGCTTTTGGTATATATAGTAAAATCTATAACGAAAGGTTGCCAGAGGGTTATAGGTTATTGCCAGATGGGCAGGGTGGTATGAAAGATTATTATTGTCAAGCAAGCCATGAATTATGCATATCTAATGATAGTATTCAGGTTTTCTATGAAAAGATTAAAATTCGTAATACCGATAAGAAAAACAAAATAGAGCAAATTGTCAATAGCTATAAGAGAATGCCGAATAGAACTAATTTTGTTGATAATTTAGTCAAAGTTAACATATTAGATAATGAAGATGTGTATGATTGTACTATAGATGATATTCATGCATTTGACGCTAATGGTGTTTATGTACACAACTGTTTTGAAATCGGATTTATTCCTGTAACCGACGATGGTGAGTGTGGTGTACAGTTTTGCAATCTTACCACATTGAATGGCAACCTAATTACTAGTGAGGCTGAGTTCGCAGAATGCGTTGAGGCCCAAACTATCATAGGAACGCTTCAAGCTGGATATACCCATTTCCCTTATCTTTCAAAAGTTGCGAAGCAACTAACAGAAGAAGAGGCCCTACTTGGAAACTCAATGACGGGTGTGCTTGGTTCTCCAGATATTTTGCTATGCGACTATTTGCTTAGAGATATGGCTGCTAAGTCTGTAGAGGTCAATAAGGAATGGGCGGCTAAGATTTATATCAATCCTGCTTCTAGAACGACAGCAGAGAAGCCAGAGGGAACGGGCAGCTTAGCATTGGGTGTTAATGACCCAGGAATCCATCCGGCACATGCTCGCTACTTCTTTAGAAGGGTACAGAATACCAAGGGCGATATCGTCTATGAGTATTTCAAGAAGCACAATCCTCATATGTGTGAGGAGAGTAAGTGGAGTGCTAATAAGACAGACGAAATCATTACGTTCCCGCTTAAGGCTAAAGAGGGCGCGATTGTTAAGTCTGACCTATCTGCTATACAGCACCTAGAGATTATTAGGAAGATTCAGAGGAATTGGGTTATTCCAGGCGGGGTAAACAATAAGAAAGACGTAACTAATAACGTAAGTTGTACGGTAATAGTAAAAGATAATGAGTGGGATGATGTTATAGACTTTATTTACGATAATAATGGTTGGTTTGCAGCAGTATCCCTATTAGCTTCTGATGGAGATAAGGTCTATGAACAGGCCCCATTTGAGAAGATAGAATCAAAGGAAGATTTCTATAGATATAATGACCTACTAGATAAGTATACTGAGGTAGATTTCACTAAGTTGAGCGAATCTACCGACGAAACAACGCTAGTTTCTGAAATGGCTTGCGCTGGCGGCGCTTGCTTGACTTCCTAGAAAAAGGGAGTATAATAGCGATGTTGGAAACTTTACACTTACTTTTTTGGAGCTGGACCGTTGACCCCTACAAACACAAGGACTTTGGTATTAAACAATGACTTTAGCGCACATAGCGTTGTCGATTGGCAGCGTGCTATTGTTTTGGTATGTATGAACCAGAACAACGCTAAGGAAGGAGCTTATGTAGTAGATTTCTACCCAAATGACAGCGTTGTAGACGCTAAGGGTAGAAAGTACCCAGTTCCAAGCGTAATAGCTTTGGCTAAGTACGTAAAGAAGAAGGGTTCTATTCCATTTTCTCGTAAGAACATCTTCATTAGAGATAAGCTTAAGTGCCAGTATTGCGGCGCTAAGTTTCATCCTTGGGAGCTAACATACGACCACGTTATTCCAAGATGTAAGTGGGACCAGACTAAGTATGGTACACCTACGCACTGGAAGAACATCGTAACATGCTGCCAGCCATGTAACAGAAAGAAGGCTGGTAGAACTCCTAAGGAGGCTGGTATGAAGCTTTTGAAGCAGCCAGTGGCACCTAGTGGTTCAAGCTATATTCATGGACTTAGCCCGTGGAGTCGGATAGATAATAGCTGGATTCCATATCTGCCAGAGATTTATAAGCAGGAAATTTAAACTTTAACAAAAGAAATGGTGTATAATAGTATGCCTATATATTCCTACCTATGTCCATCCTGTGGACCGTTTGAAACCCATAGTTCCATCCAGGGCTATAAAGAGAAAATCAAATGCGAAACGTGTGGAAAAATCTCCAGTCGTTTACTATTAGCAGATGCCTCCACTGTTATTGGAATTGGTGATGCCAGTCCCAAGACAGTTGGGGGTATTGCTGATAGAAACGCCGATAAACTTAGTACGGATGAAAAGGCTGCTTTGTACAAGAAGAACAATGCCTATAAAGAAGGACCGGACAAAGCACTTCCAGATGGAATGACCCGCATCGAAAAACCCTCAGAAAGAATAAGGTGGACAGAGTGAAAAAAATACAAAAAACTAAGGCTAAGCCACGTAAACACGACGCCAAACAACCAAGAGCGAGGACCAAGAAACCCGCTACGGTTAAGGCGGCGAAGCTGCCCCCATTGAGAGATGAGAAGGGGCGTTTTATTAGGATGATTACGCAGGATGATTTACTATCAACAGACGAGCTAGAACAAAGCAAGCATGAAGAAATCAGGTTTGAGTATGTTGAAAGACCTAGCCGTGATGTAAGCGAACTAGCCTTCGCAGAGCTAAACAACCGTATAGTGAGGCAGAAAGAATGGGAAGAGAACGAAGCGAGACTATTACTACAGGAAGTGGAGAGACAACTCCAGCTAAAGATGGAGGAGAAGAAGTTAAGGAACAAAGCCAAAAACTTCGCGCTGTCATCTTGGTACGAGCTGAAATACACAGCCTTAATGGGCAAAATATGGTTAGTGGAATCCCTATGGGTCAAACCAGTAAAGTCTATACGATTGACGGGAACTCGCGTGAAGAATTACTTCAAAAAGTAAACAAACTCCAAGATAAGGTAGATAAGTTATGCCAGACATGAGCGGTAGAGATATTTCTAAGGCAGTCTATAATATGCCTAAGAACATCTATAAAGACCAAAGAGAGTTGGGCGGTGAACAGATTTTTGGTGGAGAGCAAGATGAGCGCGAAACCATTTGTTACACCATCAACGGTACTGAGGTAGAAGAAAAGGATACTAAGGTTTACGCGAAAATAGTGAGGGTAAATAATAGTGTTGGGCACTATGTTTTGTTTACGCCACATGGGAAAATGTTCAACCCGCACGGGCTGTATGATGATGCCCAGTTCGTAAGACAGGGGCAGGGTAAAAAGCCGTTTTTGTTTCGTAAGGTAAACGAGAAAGCTTTCAATATGTATTACGAGTTTCTTAGAACTAGAAACCCATCATGGTTGCAAAACGCTGAAAGAGAGTGTGCTTAATGAGTAAGTTTAGTAATGTGGAAAAATATGCTATTCAAAACAAGATTGGAAATGGTGAAACAGTTGAAGAGGTTGCAGCATTTCTTAATCGCTCTGCTAAAGACGTTTCTGCGTATCTTGGTGAACTGGAAGCCGCGTTTTCTAGATTAAAGAAGAATAGCGTTGACGTTCAGGTTAAAGTCGAGCCACAAATTACAGACGACCTAACCGATAAGGTTAAGGAGGTAGTTGAGGAATACGTTCCAGAACTTGAGCGACAGGTTCGTGAGGAAGAAGAAAAATCACGTACAGTAAGTGCAGTGCCAGAGGGTCTTACAAAGAAACTTATGGTAAACAAAACTGCCGGTAAGGGTGATAAGGGTGTATCTATTATGACACCTGGGGCCGCAGCCGTTTCTGATGATGCTGCTAAAGAGCATAGAGCCGGAACGAGGAGTCGTACCTCTAGGGGTGCCCTATACAATTTAGAGACTAAGGAGATTGAGTGAGCGAGAAATACGAATCTCACTATTCACATGGAAAGCAAATAACCCCAGCGCAATATATCGCGGAGATAATGTGCGAAAAGAAAGCCAAGCTTCAGGGTAAAGACTTACCACAGAAGTTTTGGACTATCAAGCCCTGGGAAGCGTATTTTAGAATGCAGGTAACTATGGCTAATCGCCTACTTAAAAAGTGGAGCGATGTAGCTATTGTTCGTGCTTTAAGAAGTCAAGCCGCTTTTAATATTTACTCCTTGGGTGCGCCGCACCTTCTGGATATAATTAGAAGCGAGCAAACCATCGTTGATACTAAGGCCGCTGCTCTTAAAGACTTCGTGCCTGTTGTTAGACCTGATGTTACTGCTCAACCCAGGAAGATTAAGTCTAAACGTAATGCTCTAAGTGCCCTTAAGGAACTCGATAATGGCGAAGAAGAAAGTTGAAACAGAGGAATCTGTTGTTGAGGTAGAAAAGAAGGCTAAACCAAAAAAGGATTTAGCATCACTGTCTGTGAACGCTAGTGTTCTGCTAGATAGAAGGCGCAAGATTATACCGGTAAGTCCCATCATTGATGTTATGATTGGGGGCGGTATTCCAGAAGGAACATTTGTGGTGCCAACTGGGCCACCCAAGGTGGGTAAGTCAAGTATGTGTCTACAGTTTGCCGCCAACGCCCTAGACCTAAGACATGCTTGTGAGCTTAAGCCAGAAGGTAGGACAATCTACTTTTTCAACATAGAGGGGAGACTTGAGCTTCGTGACCTTCTTGGTATACATGGTTTTACAGAGGAATTGATATGTAGTGGGCGAGTTCAGCTTATAGAGTCGAAGCCAGGGGACATTCTGGTGGCCGAGGACTATATAGAGCGTGGTGAGGAACTCATTAATAAGTGTCCAGGCGACATATTTATTTTTGACTCTTTCTCTCAACTATGTACGCGCGCTCGTATGGATGCAAGCTATAAGGATAGGTTCAGGGATGATACCACTTTGCTACTAGCATCTTTCGTAAAAAGAATTTGCAATGTAGTTCCAGTGAATCGCAGTATAGTAATGGGAGTAACGCACCTAATCGCTAATCAGGGCGGCATGGGGCATAGCCCTTGGAGCGAGGCATCTGGACAGAAGGTTCAGTATGCCCAAAGTTTAAAGCTAAAGGGCACACATAAAACTCCGTGGAAAGTAGGTGAAACCCAAATAGGGCAAGAGGTCCACTGGAAGTGTGAGAACAGTCCACTAAGCGGCCCAGGTCAATGCACCTCGTTTCTGCGTTATGGCTATGGTCTTGATAAAGAAACAGAGATAGTCAACCTAGCAACAGACCTAGCACTAATTGAAAAGGGTGGGGCTTGGTATACTATTGAGGGCACTAAGCTACAAGGTCAGGAAAAAGCAAGGGAGTTTCTTGTGGAAAACCCCGCTGTATATGATGCTTTGTATTCTAAGATTCGTGAGATGTTTGGATTTAAAGGAGAAGTTTGAGATGCCAGATGTTGCTCTTTGTGTACTTATGGTTGTGTCGTTTATAATCTCTGTCTTTTATATTGCCAACGCTGTTTGTGAGTGGCAATTTTGTGGTAGGGAAGTTCCACTAGTAGGTACCCTACTTATAATAACTACAGTCTTCTTAGCGTGTTGGTTTATAGGATATTGCAGTGCCCCATATAGATATATAGACCCAAGGGTATATCCAATTACAAAGGCGGCAGATACGTATGTTGTTGTTACAGCAGATAGGCCAACAGAACCAGAGGTTCTAAACTTCTGCAAACACTTCGGTAGATTACCAAAAGAAAATGAACGTGTTCAAATAGAGGTTCCTGACACCGGGTACTATTTCGGTGTTTGGACTGTAGATAATGGAAAACCCAAACACCCTCGTATCACATTGGTAGAAAATGCAAATCCGTGACCTAGACGGCAATATGATTAAGTGGCACCCAAAGGAAACTGGTTCAAAGGATACACGCGCTAAGTCTGGTTTACACGAAAAGGCTAGGGAGCTAATTAGCGCGAAGTATCCGACTCTACAATTCCTTGAAGAAGTGCAAATTCCAATACGCCGCAACCAATACCTATATCTTGACTTCTACAATTCTCTTACCAAAACAGCGTATGAAGTGCATGGAGAACAACATTATAAGTTCGTTCCCCATTTCCACAATAACGCCCAGGGTTTTATAAAGCACAAGAAGAGAGATGCAGAAAAGGAGTTGTGGTGTGAACAGAACGGTATTACTTTAGTGGTTCTTGCATGTCATGAACTAGAACAGTGGAAAGAACAAATATGACCGGAAAAGAGCAGTTAGAACAACGAGATGCTTTACTAGATGAATATGAGAAGAATATAGGCGTTTCTAAGTTCCAAGCTCCAGGCGAGCCAGAAGAACTGGAGGTCTATTTAAATATGGATAGGCAGGTCATGGAGGGAATGTCTAGTGAGGAATGCGGTTATATTGGGGCGAGGTTGGCACAGTTTGCGTTCCATATACAGAGGGCTCAAAATAGAGAACTAGCTAGGGTGTCTTGGGCGAAGAACGAAATCAAAATGTGTATTGCCACCGAGCTAGACGGTGTTAATGGATATGGTTATGAAGAGAAGTATTACAAGTGTGTCAAGGCAAACGACCATGCCAGGAAGCTTAACCAAATAATGATTTATGCTCAACAAAGAGCGGATAGACTTAATTTCGTATCGAACGGCCTAAAGACGCTGGGCGATGCAATCAAATCAATCAAGTTCGCTAAGATAGGGGTTAAAGAATGAGTCAAGAGATTCTAGATAAGCTAGAGTTGCTAACGGAGCCAGAGCTAGCTAAGGTTTTCAAGTTAATTAACAAGTTGGCAGCTAAACATGTTGAACCGGAACCAGAGCCAGAGCCAATTCCACAAAAACTTGTGGGGCGTAGAAAGCCAGACCTACACAACATTAGGCAAACACAAGGCTCTAGGGCTACTTCTAATCCGGTAGGAAAAATTAATCGACCAAAGCAAAGCGAGGAGCTTCCCGTCCGTCGCGGACAGAATAAAATAGGGAAGGACAAAAAGGCGGCGCGTTCCGAGCCAATGGTTATTCCTGACGGGCAACGACCAAACAAGTTTTTTGAGCTTACAAATGATGTTGGTAGGAAGATAGCAGACACATCTAAAAAGGATACCGAAACCTTTGATAAGAAAGTTGTGGCTGGATTCACACCAAGAGCGCAACGTGTACAGCTCGAACAATTCGACTGTGTTGAGTGTGGCGACACCTATGAAGTTAACCCTGGCCTTATTCCTGATGAGGGACAAGGTTTTACCTGTAACGACTGCATAACAAGCAAAAAGAGATAATGAAAATACTTACGGATATTGCTGCTGAGCGTGGTGTTCTTGCTGGTATGTGTAGTCATGGTTCGGATGCCTATTTTGATATAGCAGATATTGTGTCCGAAAGAACGTTTACAGATGATGCCAATGCCGTAATATTCAAGTGCCTTAAGCACATTATAGAGGGCGACGATAAGGCCAAAATAGATATTCCGTCTATATACTCGGCTGCTAATGCCCTTGAGCTTGGATACTTGTTTAAGAAGAATGAGGAAGTAAAGCACTTGCAGGCTATTATGACTATGCCTGTTAAGCTTCCTAATGTTCGTAAGTTTGCTGGTATCATACGTAAGCTTGAAATAGCGCGCCTACTAAACGACCAGCTTGAGGGTGCCCAAAACAAGATTCTAGAGTTAAAGGGCAATGAGTCTATATCCCACATTCTAGGGTTGGCCGAAAACACAATCTTTGATTTTACATCTCTGCTTAATAATACGCAGGACGAAGAACCAACCCTATTAGTTGATGGTATCACTGAGTTTGTCAAAGACCTGATGGACAATCCAGTAGACCAAATTGGTATTAGCTCTGGGTATCCTGTTTATGATAAGGCGATAGGCGGTGGATTCCGCAGGGCGTCTGTTTCCATGATTGGAGCCAGGACCAAGGCGGGCAAAAGCGTCCTTGCAATCAACGTGGGGACTCATGTAAGCCGCGTTTTAAAAATTCCGGTCCTCTACCTAGACACCGAAATGATTAAACCAGAGCAGCAGATTCGTCTGATAGCTCGCCTTACCGAAACACCCATTGACGATATTGAAACTGGACAATGTGGTAATGACCCATTTACACGTAAGCGTGTTTTGGACACAATGAGTAAGCTAGAACAGGATAAGCTTCCTTTCTCTTACAAAAACGTAAGCGGAAAGCCCTTTGAAGAAATCCTATCTATTATGCGTCGTTGGGTGATGAAGACGGTAGGCTTGAATGATGATGGTACGGCTAAAGACTGTCTTATCATTTATGACTACATGAAGTTGATGTCTGCGGACGGTATTAGTGCGGACCTAAAGGAATACCAGTTATTGGGTTTCATGATGACCGCCCTACATAACTTTGCCGTAAGATATTCGCTGCCAGTTCTAAGCTTCATTCAGCTAAATAGGGATGGTATTACTAAGGAAGGAACTGATGCCGCCGCTGGTTCTGATAGAATCATGTGGCTTTGCTCCAACTTCAGTATTTACAAGTTTAAGTCAGACGAGGAAATAAAGGATTCTCCTAATGGATTGGCAGATGGTAATAGGAAGTTAGTACCTGTCATTGCTAGACACGGTGCTGGATTGGAAAACCACGATTATATCAATATGATTATGACTGGTAAATATGCGAAAATTGTTGAGGGTAAGACAGCTTTTGAGTCAGGTGTAGAACAAGATGGGGGATTTGTAACAGATGGGCCAGACGACGAGGACATTCCGTTCGACGGTTGATTATAGTAATCAGGATAAGTTGACAACACTATCTACTATTCTTGTAGAGAGATTGCCATATGTATTAGACGAACTCGACGTAACTCTAAAGGAAAGCGGACGCTTTCTATATGGGCCGTGCCCTGTTCATGGCGGCGATAAGTTTAATGCCTTTAATGTATACAAATCTGGTAGTTGGGCTTGCAGAACACATAATTGCCAGAACGTATTTAAGAATAGTGCGATTGGAATGGTTAGGGGCATACTATCTCATAGACACCTTAACTGGGAAAAAGAGGGAGATAGTATCTATGGGTTTGCTAAAACCATTAAGTGGTTAGAAAGCGTTTTATCTATTAACTTTGAGACTATGGAAGTAGACCCAAATGCTTTAGAAAAGGCTCGCTTTGCTAGTCAAATGGCGATGATGGCTAAGAAAAAAGCTGAAGTTAAAAAGGTAACTAGAGAACAGGTAAGAAAAGCTTTAGAGATTCCTTCTACATACTATATAGATAGGGGATACTCTAAAGAGATACTTGAAAAGTATGATGTTGGATTTTGTAGTAACCGTGAAAAGGAAATGCGTTATAGGGTGGTAGTCCCGGTCTATAATGAGGATGGAGATTTCGCTGGTTGCTGTGGCCGCAGCATATTTGAGCGCTGCGATAGGTGCCGCCTGTATCATCATGAGGACTACCCTTGTCCTCCAAAAGACTATGAACACCTGTATTCCAAGTGGAAGCACAGCGGATTTAAGGCTCACGAAAATCTATACAACTATGCCAACGCCAAGCCACACATTCAAAAGAACTATACGGTTATTGTGGTCGAAAGTCCAGGTAACGTATGGAGACTAGAAGAGGCTGGAATTCATAATAGCGTAGCCATTTTTGGTTCCACTATTAGCGAAGCTCAGAAAAGTATCTTGGATGGAAGCGGAGCCCTGAATATAATAGTCATTGGCGACAACGACGACGCTGGGCGCGGAATGTGCGACGATGTTCGTATGAAATGCGAACGTACATATCGTATATTCTGTGCGATACCAGAGGGTAAGAACGATATCGGGGATATGAGTGTGGAAGAGGTTAAAAGTAAGATTATTCCGATTATTGAGGGGATAAGATGATTGAGAAGGTTTGTGAAGAGTGTGCAAACACATTTATTGCTAAAAAAACTAAAGCAAGATTTTGCGGTCGTGCCTGTAAATATAGACACCTTGGCAGGTCTAAAACCACCGAACTAGCTGGGCAGCGGTTTGAAAAACTATTAGTAATTTCTTTTGCATATTCTAAAGATGCTCGTTCGTATTGGAACTGTAGGTGTGACTGTGGAGAAGAACTAATAGTATCTAATAAATCATTAAAAGG
>JACCDY010001042.1_pt1 | contig 24596 bp, 13 predicted proteins | sample 7446391 | NCBI WGS metagenome assembly JACCDY01 (sample SAMN15323451, study PRJNA562643) | freshwater metagenome | isolation source: river surface water | place: USA:Blue River Watershed | collected 2017-08-18 | reverse complement strand
CGGACTACGCCAACGTGGGCATCAACGGCATTGACACCACAGCAGAGGTGAGCCTGTTGGGCAGCGTCTTGGACGCCAAGAGCAGCGCCGATGTCGACACCGCCGCCGAGCTCCAAGCCCTGGCCGATGCCGTGCAAGCGGTGATGACCACCGCAGCCGGTGGCACCCCCGCCGTCACGCAGGCGCAGCTGGAACTGCTGGGCATCACCGGTGTGACGACCAACAACATCGCCGACATCGTGACGGCCATCGTCGGCACCGCCGATGACGGCAGTGGCCTCAGCAGCTTGACGGCCTTGCAAACACTGGCCAACAACGTCAACGATGCGCCCATCAACAGCGTGCCGGGCGCACTCACCGTCAACGAAGACACCGATTTGGTGATCACTGGCCTGTCTGTGGCCGATGCAGACATCGCCGCCACCGACACCCTCAGCGTCACCCTGAGCGTGGGCAACGGCATCATTACCGTGGCGGCGGCCACGGGCGTGACCCAAACGGGCACCCCTGCAGCGCTGACGCTCACAGGCACCTTGGCCGACATCAATGCCGCTTTGGCGGCAAGCAACGCCGTTGTGTACCGCGCCAACAGCGATTACAACGGCAGCGACACGCTGACCGTCACCAGCAACGATGCAGGTCACACGGGAACCGATGGCATCAAAACCGATTTGGACACGGTGGCCATCACCGTCACCGCTATTCCTGACATCACCAGCATCGTGCTCAGCGCCACGGGTGCACAAAACAGCACCCTCAACGCTGGCGATGTCGTCACGGCCACCGTCACCTTTGATCAGGCCATCACGGTCACAGGAACGCCACAGTTGGCACTGAACATCGGTGGCACCATCGTGCAAGCCAACTACACCTCGGGCACTGGCACAACGACCCTCATATTCAGTTACACCATTGAATCGGGTAATACCGATGTCAACGGCATCAGCGTGGATGCAAACGCCTTATCGTTGAACGGAGGCTCCCTCAAAGACGGGTCGGGCAACAACGCCATCATCACGCACGCCGCGCTCACAGACAACGCCAGCTACTTGGTGGACACCACAGCCCCTGTGGCACCCACCATCGACATGGTGGCCACCGACGACATCATCAACATCAGCGAGCAAGCTGCGGTGATCACCGGCACCAACGAGGCCAACGCTACTGTGGCGCTCAACATAGGTGGCACCATCCGTACCGCCACGGTCACTGGCACGAGCTGGAGCTACACGCTCACGGCAGCCGACATCACAGCAATTGGGCAAGGTGCAAAAACCTTGAGTGCCACACAAACCGATGCATCTGGTAACACCAGTGCAGCGGGCACACGCGACATCACGGTGGACACCATCGCACCCACCCTCACACTCAGCACGGTAGCTGGCGACAACCAAATCAATGCAGCCGAAAAAACCGCTGGCGTCACCATCAGTGGCAATTCCAATGCGGAAGCCGGTCAGGTGGTGACGGTGGATTGGGCTGGCACAGTAAAAACATTCACACTCACCAACAGTGGTGTCTGGAGTGTGGTGTACAGCAGCGCAGAAGTCCCAAGCGATGGCAATCGAACCGTCACTGTGTCTGTCAGTGATGTCAACGGCAACCCCGCGTCGACTGTGACCCAAATCATTGCAATCAACACAGGTTCACCCACCATCACGCTCAACACACTGACGAATGGCGCAGGTACCCCTGCTGATGCAGATGCCATCCTCAATGCCAATGAGCTGGCTGCCATTGACGTGGCAGACAAATGGACGGTTTCAGGCACCACGACCTTGATCAGCGATGGGCAGTCCGTCTTGCTCACAATCAACGGCCGTGCCTACTCTGGCACTGTCACCAGCAATGCATGGAGCATTGACGTGATCGACACCGACGTTGCTGCACTTGCCAATGGCAACGACTACGCCGTGGCAGTCTCAGTGAGCGACACATTTGGAAACCATGCGGCGGCATCACAAACACTCAAAGTCCTCACATCTCCGCCTGATATCCCAACCGTCATTGCGCTCAACGCAAACACCCTAACCCCCACCTTGACAGGCTCAGCGCAAAAAGAAACCGCTACCGGTTCAGGTGTCTTTGTCGCGCTGGACACCAACGATCAATTCACCGTCACCCTCAACGGTCAAACCTATGCATACACTGTGGGTGGCAGCAGCAACCCCAGTGCACTGAGTTACAACGCATCGACCAAGGCGTGGTCACTGGCTGTGCCTGCAGCCGTTCTCACAGCGGATGGTCAGTACGACGTGGGTGTCAGCGTCAACGCAGTTGGCTATGCCACACCGAAGGTCGATGCCAGTAACAACGAGCTGGTCATCAAGACAGCGCCACCCGTGGTGACGATCGGCACCATTGCCCTTGACGATTACATCAATGCAACTGAGCATGCCGCAAGCGTTGTGTTGAGCGGCACAGCCACAGACAGCAACCCCGTTACCTCAGCCAATACCGCCATTGGCCGCAACGTCAGCATTACCCTCAACAGCCACACCTACACCGCAGCTGTTCAACTGGATGGCACCTGGAGCGTGACAGTTCCAGCCGCTGATGTTTCCGCATTGGCTGAAGGCACAAAAACCGTCTCCGCCAGCTATACCGGCATCTATGGCGGCTCTGATGCCGACAGTCATGACGTCTTTGTTGACAGCATCGTTCCAACCATCACCACTGCGGTGGTCAGTGGGCTTGACAGTGCGGATGTGGCGAAGACTGCTGTTCTCAACGCGGGCGACATAGTCCAAGTGGTTCTCACCAGCAGCGAAGCCATCACCGGTTTCACGACCAGCGATAAAGTTTCGATTCAAGTCGGCACCACAGCGCGCGATGCACTGTGGGTCAGCAGCAGCGGCAACCAACACACCTTCCGCTACACCCTGCAAGCCGGTGATCTTGACAGCACGGGTGGCATCGCCCTCAACAGCTTGACGGTCGCCGGGGTTATTGACGTCGCGACAAACGCACTCAGCCTGACTCTGCCAGCTCAAACCAATACCTTGGTTGTCGATGGCGTTGCCCCTGCCATCACCAGTGTGTCACTGACTGGCGCCACTGGAGCGGTCGCGAGCATTTTGAATGCGGGTGACATGCTCACCGCCACCGTCGTTTTTGATGACATCGTCAACGTGGCAGGTGGCATTCCCACCATCGGGCTCACCATCGGCAGCACAACGATTCAGGCTGCTTACGCGTCTGGTACGGGCAGCAACACCTTGATCTTTACCTATCAGGTGGTCGCAGACCAACTCGACACCAATGGTGTTGCCATCCCCGCCAACAGCATCACTCTGCCTGCTGGTGTCACCATCAAAGATGCCAACAACACCTCAGCCATCCTGGCGCATGGTTTGGTCACCGACAACGTAAGTTACAAAGTGGATGCCATTGCACCCGTCTTTACTTCTGCGGCAACAGCAAGTGTCAATGAAAACGTAGCCGCTGGTAGCGCCGTGTACAGCGCGGCCGTCACCGATGACAACGCAATTGTTTACACCCTTAAGCCAGCCACCGGCGACGTGACAAGCTTCACCATCAATGGCTCTAGTGGCGTTGTCAGCATCAACGCCATTCCCAACTTCGAAGTCAAGCCAAGCTACACCTTCACGGTGGTGGCTACAGATGCAGGGGGTACAGCCACAGAGCGTGTGGTGAACCTCGCCATCAATGACCTCAATGAAGCCCCCGTCATCACCATGGGCAGTGGCGACAGCGTCGCCAGCAGCATTGCAGAAACCAACGCAGTCCTCGCGGCATCCGGCACGCTGACCGTGAACGACCCTGACCCCGCACAAACCGTTGCAGCAAGCGTTGATAGCGTCACCGTGGGCGGCACCTTTACAGGCGTCAATCCATTGACCAACGCAGCGCTCAAAGATTTGCTGAGTGTCACAAGCGCAGCCATTCCCGCGGATGCGGCTGACACGCGTAACCTGAGCTGGAACTTCAACAGCGGTGCAGCCAGCGCTTTTGACTTCCTGCCCAACGGTCAAACGCTGATCTTGACTTACACCGTCAAAGCCACCGACAACGGCACTACCCCTCTCAACGATACAGAAATTGTGGTAATCACCATCACGGGCAGCAACGATGCAGCCGTGATCAGCGGCACCAGCACCGGTGCAGTGACAGAAGCCGGTGGTGTGGCCAACGCCACAGCAGGCACGCCCACCGCGACGGGCACCTTGACCAGCACCGACGTGGACGGTGTGGCCAACGCCTTCACCGCGGTGGCGGCGGGCGCCGCCACCACCGGTGGCTACGGCACGTACGAAATGTCTGCTGCAGGCGTGTGGACTTACACACTCAACAACGCCAACGCCACGGTACAAGCCTTGGCAGCAGCAGCTACCTTGAGCGACACCTTCACAGTGACCACTGCAGACGGCACCAGCCAAGTGGTGACCGTCACCATCACGGGCAGCAACGATGCGCCCACGGTCACCGCAGGCGGTACTCTGGCGTATGTTGAAAACGGTGCAGCCACAGCCATTGACGCTGCGCTCACGTTGGTCGATCCTGACAGCCAAATCAGTGGTGCCACAGTCACCATTGACAATGCCAACTTGGTCACAGGTGATGCTTTGGGGTTCACCGCGCAAAGTGGCATCACCGGCAGCTACAACAGTGGTACAGGTGTGCTCACGCTCACCGGTGCCGCCACCGTGGCGCAATACCAAACTGCGCTTCGCAGCGTCACCTACAGCAGCACCAGCGATGACCCTACCGTCAACGCCACCAAGCTGAGCCGGACCGTCACATGGGTGGTGACAGACGCCCAATCACTGGCCGCTACCAGCGTGACCAGCACCATCAACGTGGCACCAGTGCCAGACGTCACCAGTGTGGTTCTCAGTGCCACTGGCGCGGTTAACAGCACCTTGAACGCGGGTGATGTGGTTACCGCCACTGTTACGTTTGACCAAGCGATCACCGTGACAGGCACGCCCCGCATTGCCTTGCTCATCGGCGCAACCACTGTGTTTGCCGACTACACCTCGGTGGGAAGCACCGCCACGGCTCTCAAGTTCAACTACACCATCGTGTCAGGTCAAACGGATGCCAATGGCATCAGCGTGGCTGCGAACTCCTTGGCACAAAACGCAGGTAGCACCATCCAGGGAACCACAGGCAGCCAAAATGCCACGCTGACGCACGCAGCGTTGGCTGACAACGCCAGCTACTTGGTCGATACCACCGTCCCCACGGTCAGCAGCGTGGCCATCACCAGCGCCACCGGTGCGCAGGCCAGCACCCTGAACGTGGGTGATGCGGTCTACGTGACCGTCACATTCACGAAAGACGTTGTCATCACCGGTGGTGTCCCCACCTGGAGCACCATCAACCTGGACATTGGCGGCACCACACGCAGTGCGTGGTACGACGGTGCTGGGGCCACGCCCAATCAATTGGTTTACAAATACATCATTGAAGCGGGCTACAACGACGCCAACGGCATTGGCGTCATTGCCAACTCTCTGGCACTGGATGCGGCCGCGTCCATCAAAGACACCGCAGGCAACAACGCCACCATCACCCATGCCGCCGTCGCCGACAACGCCAGCTACCTGGTGGACACGACAGCGCCTGTGGCGCCCACCTTCGCACTGACCAGCGACACCGGCAGCAGTGCCAGCGACGGCATCACCAGCAACGGCTCGGTGACGGTATCGGGCGTGGAAGCCAATGGCACGTGGGAGTACAGCACCGACAGCGGTGCGACCTGGAGTGCGTCACAACCGGTGGCCACCACCACCTTCACCCTGGCCAGCGGCACCTATGCCGCGGGTGCGGTGCGCGTGCGCGGCTACGATGCAGCGGGCAACGTCACCGCAGTCCCTGCTCAAAATGCCGCCACGGTGGTGATCGACACCCTTGCCCCGGCCGAGCCAGCCATCGTGCTCAATACTGATACAGGAAATACGGCCGACTTTTATACAAGCAATGGTCAGCTAGATGTGGGTAGGCTTGAAATTGGCGCCACATGGGAATACAGCCTCAATGCGGGCGTCACTTGGGTTGCAGGCAACAGTGGCAACCCGGCCACCACCACCACAGGCAGCTTTGTCGCACCAGCTGGCGTATATGCCTCAGGCGATGTGTTGGTCAGGCAGACCGACGTTGCCGGTCATTTGAGCTCGGTAGGCACACTCGTTCATCCAACGCGCGCGGCCGGACAAATCGGAAACTATTACGACGAAAGCCCCGTCACAACCGCTTTGAGCGATGGTGGGTATGTGGTGGCATGGCAAGCTGAATCGGGTGACGCCGGCGGTTCAGATATTTATACCCAACGCTATGACAGCAACAACAGCGTGGTGGGTGCCACAACCCGCTTGTCGGGAACCAGCAGCGCATTCGACTGGAACCCCGCCATCCATTCCCTTGCAGACGGAGGCTATGTGGTGGCATGGGAGGGCGGCACGTCCGATGGCCAAGGAAGTGATACCTATGTGCAGCGCTTTGCTGCCAACAATACCGCGGTAGGTGCAACACAGCGCTTGGCAGGTGTGAGTGGCCAAGACGATTATTCGCCTTTGATCACGGCGCTGGCAGACGGTGGTTACGTCGTGGCATGGGAGGGGTATACCGACGCAACGAACGGAGCTGTTTTTGTGCAGCGCTATGACAGCGCCAATGCTGCAGTCGGCAGCATGAAAACACTAGAGGGGGTTAGCACCGCGGGGTGGGATGACCTCAACTCCGTTGTCGCCTTGACCGATGGGGGTTACGTTCTGGCATGGCAGGGCTTAGATGACGCAACTTCTGATCGGTTCATTTTTGTTCAACGCTACGACAGTGCCAATGCGGCAGTGGGTAGCCCAATCAATTTAACGCCCACAAGCGGCGACAAATACGCCGAAGCTCCGCAAGTCTTGGCACTGGCCAACGGTGCTTACGTGGTGGGCTGGGGTATGGGTACCACAGATGGTCAAGATGATGACATCTTCCTGCAGCTTATGAACAGCTCCAATGTGGCTGTGGGCAGTGTCCAACGCCTGGCCGGCACCAGCGGTGCATATACCGACTATGGGGTGTCACTCAGCGCTTTGAGCAATGGCGGCTTTGTTGCTGCTTGGCAAGGTCAAACCAGCGATGGCCAAAACTATGATGTCTTTGCTCAGCGCTACGACAGCACAGGATCGGCAGTGGGCAGCATGCAACGTTTGGCAGGCGTGGACGGCGCTAGAGACAGCGACGTCCATGTGACAGGTTTGACCCAAGGGGGTTATGTGGTGACCTGGAGGTCACCCACCAGCGACAGCGGTTGGGATGTATTTGCGCAGCATTACGACGCCAGTTACACCGCTGTGGGTGGCGTTCAACGCTTTACAGGAAGCATTGGCGCCGCGGATGACTGGGACCAATCCGTCACTGCATTGAACGATGGTGGCTACGTCCTCACATGGAGGGGTGACACACCGGACGGACAAAGCAGCGATATCTACGTACGCAGGTTTGCTGCGGACGGCAGCCCTGTCGCTACATCGTTGGTGGTCGACAGTACTGCACCAGCGACCCCGACCTTCGCACTTACCAGCGACACGGGTACCAGCAATAGCGACGGCATCTCCAACAACGGCTCGATCATTGTGTCAGGCGTTGAGATTGGCGGTACTTGGCAGTACAGCATAGACAGCGGTGCAACTTGGAGTGCATCGCAATCCGCAGCCGCTGCCACCTTCACCTTGGCCAGTGGCACGTATGCAGCAGGTGCGGTGCGCGTGCGCAGCTACGACACCGCAGCCACCGTCAGCGCCGAGTCGCAAAACGCTGGTGCGTTGACTGTCGATGCCACAGCACCGACCGCCCCTACATTTGCACTCACTACCGACGCCGGTACCAGCGGTACTGACAACATCAGCAGCAACGGCTCGGTCACCGTGTCGGGTGTAGAGGCCGGTGGCACCTGGCAGTACAGCACCGATGGCGGCACCACCTGGAGTGCATCGCAACCCGTGGCCACCACCACCTTTACCTTGGCCAGTAACAACTATGCGGCCAATGCTGTGCAAGTGCGCGGCTACGATGCAGCCGGTAATGTCAGTGCTATCACCAACAATACAGGCAGCATCGTCATCGACAGCACTGCACCAGCCGCCCCCACATTTGCAATCACCACTGACACAGGAACGAGCAACACAGACAACATCAGCAGCAACGGCTCGGTCACCGTGTCGGGGGTGGAAGTCAACGGCACTTGGCAGTACAGCACCGACAGCGGTGCGACCTGGAGTGCTTCGCAACCCGTGGCCACCAGCACCTTCACGCTGGCCAGCGGCACCTATGCGGCCAATGCGGTGCGTGTGCGCAGCTACGATGCAGCGGGTAACGTCAGTACCGTGGCGCAAAACTCGGACACTTTCGTGATTGACAGCACAGCCCCTGTGCTCGATTTAGATGTAAGCGCTGGCACAAACCGCACGCTGTCTTCCGGTGAGGTGAGCTTTGTTACCGCGTCTGGGGTGGCGTTAAACAGCGCAGCCACTTCAGTCACAGAAACCAATACGATTGCCAGCGTGGATGTGGCAGTGAGCGGTCTCATTAACGGCGTGAATGAGAAACTGCGCGTCGGCAGCACCAACCTCAATGCCAATGGCCTTGGCGTGCCTGCCACGGTCTCCGATGGCACCAACACCTGGAACGTGAGTTACAGTGCCGGCAGCTTCAGATTCACCCAGAGCAGTGGTTTTGCCACGACGGCCCAAGCCAACGCACTGGTTCAGGCCCTGAGCTATGTCAACACCTCGCCCACACAAGGTGTGGATACCGGGATTTCCAGCTGGGCGTCAGCATTTAGTAATGGAGGGTCGATCACGGCCAATACGGCGGTTGCGCCGGACGGCACTACGACAGCAGACACCTTGACTGTGATGGAGGGGGCCACCAACAGCCTGGTTTTAAAGGATTACACGGTAGCGAGCGGACAAAGTTACACCTTCTCAGTGTGGGCCAAGTTGGGCACCGCCAGTAGCTTGTCTTGGTATGCGTACAGTCCAACTGCAACCTACTTCGCTGACACGGTGGCAGCTGGTGCTGGACTGAATAACACCACATGGACCCTGGTGACCAAGACGTTCACTTCGACGAGCAACACCGTGCGAATCCATTTAGGCGATACAGCAGCTACCACGTCCACGAACGGCACTATCAACCTGTGGGGTGCAAAGCTGACGCCGCTGGACACGACCCTGTCAGCCTGGGTACAAGACGGCGGGGTGACTGTCGCTGCTGACACATCGGCCGCACCAGACGGTGCCGCTACGGCGGATCAATTCACCTATACCGGGGCTGCCAATACGGGGGGTATATACAAGAACTACGCGCTGACGGTTGGAGAAACCTACACTTGGTCAGCGTGGGTCAAGTTGGGCACGGCGACCAATCTGACCTTTGTGGTGAACAACACCACGAATTGGGATACCTATGCAGCAGAGAAGTCGTTCACGACCACCGATGGGCTGAACACCACATCATGGACGCGCATCAGCCAGACCTTCACGGCCACGACAACGGGTATCAATATTCATTTAGGCTCTACCGGAAGAGAGAGCGGCTTGGCTGCCCAAACGGCGGGTACCTTGAACCTTTGGGGAAGCACCTTGACGATCAACGGTGACACCGCCATGTCAGCGTGGAGTCAGGATGGGGGCGTGACCGCCACGGCCAATACGTCTGCGGCACCCAATGGCACTACCACGGCTGATCAATTCACCTATACCGGGGCTGCCAACACGGGCGGTATCTACCAGATATACAACTCGTTAACTGTTGGTGCGAGATACACATTCTCTACCTGGGTCAAGCTGGGCACCGCGACCAATGTCACCTTTGCGGTTAATAACCAAACGGGTTGGAACTCCTATGACGCTGAGAAGTCGTTCACGGCCAGCGACGGCTTGAATACGACGACGTGGACACGCATCAGCCAAAGCTTTACCGCGACCACATCGGGTATCAACATCCATTTGGGAGTAACTGGCAAAGAGTCTGGCCTGGCCAACCAAACGGCGGGTACCGTCAACCTTTGGGGGGCCAAATTTGACTTGGCAACGAACTACAACCCTTACGAGTTCGACTTGCCTTATGCGCAAGGTGATCGCACCTTCAGTGTGACCGCCACCGACTTGGCGGGCAACACCAGCACGGCGGCCACCAGCACGCTCAGCATCACGGGCACAACACCGTTGCTGTTAGATTTGAATGGCGACGGTATCCACACAGTGGGCTTGTCTTCCGGCGTGGTGTTTGACGTCGGCGCCGACGGCGCGCTCAAGCGCACGGGTTGGGTCGACGCGCACGATGGCTTGCTCGCCCTGGACTTGAATAGCGACGGCAGCATCAACAACGGTGCCGAGCTGTTTGGCAGTGGCACCACACTGGCCGATGGCAGCAAGGCCAAAGACGGCTATGCCGCCTTGCGTCAATACGATGCCAACAGCGACAGTGTGATCGACGCAAATGATGCCGTCTTTGCCAACCTCAAGGTGTGGGTGGATGCCAACACCGATGGCATCACCGATGCAGGCGAACTCAAAGGCCTGACGGACCTGGGCATTGCCTCGCTCAACCTCAACGCCTTGAATGCGTTGGGCAGCGAGAACGGCAACAGCGTCATCCTGCAATCGAGCTGGACAGACACCAACGGTGTGGCGCACAGCTTGGCCGACTGGACGTTTGCCACTGATGGTCGCCAAGTGCTTGTGGCCCCAGACGGAGCCAGCACGCTGACGGGCAGCACAGGCGGCGACGTGTTCCGCTTAGCCCAAGGCAGCACGGGTACCTTGACTGTGACCGACTTCAAAGCATCGCAAAACGATGTACTTGATTTGTCGGCCCTGCTCAAAGGTGCAGGCCTGACGGCTGACAGCACCGATGCCGACTTGTCACGCTATCTGCAGCTCACCCAAAGCGGCAACGACGCAGTGTTCAAGGTGGACACCACAGGCAACAGCAACTTTGTGGCGCCCGCAGAAACCATCGTGTTCACCAACGGCAGCTTGAATGGTATGAACGACACGCTCCACCACTTGGTGGCGAATGGTCAGGTCATTTTGGGTTGATCAAACTTAGTGGATCGAAAAAAAGGGGGCTTCGGCCCCCTTTTCTTTTAGGTGTTGACGATCTCTCCGTCGCTCGTCAGTTGGCAAGCCAAAGCCTTTTCAAGACTGCGCAACAAGCTGTGCATCCATTCTGCATAGGTCATACCCGCACCGTAGCGCGTGTGAAGCAGTTGCAAATAGCTGCAAGCTTGCGCCCATGTCATCAACTCAGCCGTGCCAATTCTTTGCCACTCAAGCAGCTTGAATTTGATTAGTACCTTGGCTGCATAGCTGGCGTGTTTGTCTGGCGCGTTGCGAAACTGTGTCAGTCTGCTTCTGGCGCGCGCAATGGCTTCAGGTACATCGCTGAACACTCCGCCGTGTCCCGGTAAAACCAGCCGCGGTTGAAGCTGCTCAATGATGTCGAGCGTGGCTTCGACTTCGTCAAATGCGGCCACACCTTCAATCTCTGGAAACACCACACCAAAGCCGTTTTCCCACAGCGCATCTGCCGAAATGAGGATGCGCTCTTCCTCGTTGAATAGCACCACCGAGTGCGGGTCGTGCCCTGGCGCAGCATGTACCCGCCAGTTGGCGTTGTGCAGTGGCAAGCGGTCACCATCGTGGAGCACGCCGGTTTTGACAAAGGGCGGGCAGTGTTGTCCGGTGGGGGTGTAGGTCAGCGCAGTGGCATTCCATTGCTCAACAAAAGGGGCATGTCCCGGCGGGATGAAGGTGTGTGCATGGGGATAGCACTTTTGCAAATGCGCGTTGCCCCCGCAGTGGTCGCTGTGCAAGTGGGTGTTGACGATGTGCGTCAGTGTGCGCCCCTGCAAAGCATTCGCCACCAGTGCCTGGGTCTGCTGCGCGTGCGTCCAATAGCCGGTGTCCACCAAGACAGCGTGCGTGTCATCGCAGATGAGGACGTTGTTGGACGACAGCCATCCACGTTCAAAAAAGATGACGCCAGGGGGGAGTGTGTGCATAGGTGCCTCATTTTTGCACCCGACTGTCGGACAGTGAACATGGGGGTGTGCTGCGGGTTACAGCCGGATTTAGAGTCTCGACTCAAAAGTTGCGTCAGCCTTCAGTAAGGATAAGGGAAAACCCTTAAAATCTAGACATGACTCTTGTTCACACTCTTGCAAAGACAACCTTGGAAGGCGGGCGCCAAATGCTTCGTTTCGCTGGTGTTTCGCAAGAGCACGCCCCCCGCACAGATGGGGTGTTGGTGCCCATCGCCCCTTTGACCACAGAGCAAGTGCCCAAAATCTTGGCGCATTTGCTGGCCTTGTCTGAACACGACCGCTATCTGCGCTTTGGCTACACCGCCACCGACGAACACATCGAACGCTATGTGGCCGGCCTGAACTTCGAGCGCGACGAGATTTACGGCATCTTCAACCGCAACCTCGACATCGTGGCCATGGCCCACTTGGCGCTCATGCAAGACCCCGGGCGCGAATCAAGCGCCGAGTTCGGCGTGTCGGTGTTGGCCTACGCGCGTGGCCGAGGTTATGGTGCCCGACTGTTTGAACGCGCGGTGATTCATGCGCGCAACGAGAAGGTGTACCAGATGTACATCCATGCGCTCAGCGAGAACGCGCCCATGATTCGCATCGCTCGCAAGGGCGGCGCCACCATCGAGCGCGATGGCTCTGAAACCGAAGCCTTTTTGCGCTTGCCCAAACGAGATTTGGACAGCCGCGTCACCGAGCTGGTGGCCGATCAGTTTGCCAAAACCAACTACAGCATCAAAGAAGACGCCAAGCGTTTCTGGAACTTCTTAGAGAAAGTTCAAGAAATCCGCCAAGGCGTGCGCCAAGCCCGCCACCAGTCGGCAGAGTAAGGGCCAGGCTCAAAGGCCACGCGCCTCATGGGCTATGCTTGAGGCTTGTGAGACTCTCGCAGCCCGCGCTGCAACACTGTGATACCCCCGAATTCCCGCGAGCAAGACAAAGAAGACAAACGCAGCTATTGGCAGCGTTTGGTCGAGTTCCTCCACCCCGGACCCGACTCCCGCGAAGAGCTGCTGGATGCGCTCTCTGACGCAGAAGACAACCAAGTCATTGGCGCCGAAAGCCGCCTCATGCTCGAAGGCGTGTTGCGCATGGCCGATCTCACGGCCGGGCACGTCATGGTGGCCGCACCGCGGATGGATTTGATCAACCTTGATGCGCCTCTAGAAGACAGCTTGCATCAGGTGATCGACACCGGTCACTCCCGCTTCCCGGTGTTCGAAGGTGAACGCGACAACTTGGTCGGCATTTTGTTGGCCAAAGATTTGCTTAAGCTGCAACGCGCACCCGAGCTCAACATCCGCACCTTGCTGCGCCCGCCGGTGTTTGTGCCCGAGAGCAAAAGCCTGAACGACTTGCTGCGCGAATTCCGCAACACGCGCAACCACATGGCCTTGGTGGTGGACGAGTTTGGGCGCATTGCCGGCCTCATCACCATCGAAGACGTGTTGGAGCAAATCGTCGGCGACATCGAAGACGAGTTTGACAGCCAAGAAGACGTGGGTGACATCTTTGCCTTGGCCGACCGCACCTACCGCGTCAGCGGCGACGCCTCGCTTGAGCGTGTGGGCGAGGCCTTTGGCACGCACCTCGAAGTCACGGCAGCCGAAGAAAACGATGACACACATTTCGACACCATTGGCGGCTTCATCGCCCACGCCATGGGCCATGTGCCACGCCGAGGCGAGCACTTTGAAATCAACAAGCTGCGTTTCGAAGTGCTGCACACCCGCGGCGGTGCAGTGAAGTGGTTCAAGGTGTACCCCGCACCGACTGACAAAGCGACGCCCTAACCCATGCGCCGCTGGCCCCTCTCTTTTAGCGTGACCACATGGCTGGTCGTTGCGGGGCTAGCGCAATCGGTGTCATTGGCTTGGCCGTTGGATGGCGCGTGGCGCGGCGTGCCACAAGGCTGGTTGCAAGTCGCCAGCTTGGCTGCATTGGCTGCCGTGCTCGACCGTAGTCGCTCAGTGTCCCAAGCGTTTGCACAAGCCTGGGTGTTTGCCTGGGCGTGGCTCACGGGCAGCACATGGTGGTTGTTCATTTCGCTGCATACCTATGGTGAATTGGCCGCACCGTTGGCTGCACTGGCTGTGCTGCTGCTGGCCGCTGGTTTGGCTCTGTTGTATGGCGCAGCAGGCGCCGTGTTTCATCGTGTCTGTGGACACACACAGCTGGGGGTGTTGGCGCGGGCGCTGAGCTTTGCCTCGGTGTGGGTGTTGGCTGAATGGGCACGCGGTACCTTGTGGACAGGCTTCCCTTGGGGCGCGGGGGGCTATGCGCATGTTGAAGGTTTGATGCGCCATTGGGCGCCATGGGTGGGCGTGTATGGCTTGTCGGCTTTGTCTGCGGGGCTGGCTATGACCTTGGTGGCGCAGCGGCACGACAATGCGTCGCGCAGATGGGTTGCAAGCAGCGTGACGGCGGTTCTGTGTGTGACCTTGGGTTGGATGTGGTTCACCTCGCCCAGCCACACCGATACCCATGCAACAAACATCACGTCCACACAGCCCCTGCGCGTGACCTTGTTGCAAGGCAACATCCCGCAAGATTTAAAGTTTGGCGCCACGGGTGTGGGCCGTGCCTTGCGCGACTACCGCGAAGCTTTGCTCGCCAGCACCAGCGATTTGACGGTCACCCCCGAAACCGCACTGCCGATGTCACCCGAGCAATTGCCCGAGGGCTATTGGGCGGGCGTGCAGCAGCATTTTTCCAAAGGCACGCAAGCCGCTTTGATTGGCGTGCCCTTGGCGCAACGCAGCGTGGATGGGCAGCGTCAGTACAGCAACTCCGCCTTGGGCTTGATGCCGCAAGCCACGCCGGCCGCCACTGCCACCTACCAGTACGACAAACACCACTTGGTGCCCTTTGGTGAGTTTGTGCCGCCGTTGTTTCAGTGGTTTGTGCGCATGCTCAACATCCCCTTGGGTGATTTCACGCGGGGCGAAGTGGTGCAGCCTGCGATGCACGTCAAAGGGGAGCGCATTGCCCCAAATATTTGCTACGAAGATTTGTTTGGTGAAGAGCTGGCACGCAGTTTTGCGGCCCCTCACAAAGCTCCCACGATGTTGGTCAACCTCAGCAACATTGCGTGGTTTGGCGACACCGTGGCGATCGACCAGCATTTGCACATTTCGCGCATGCGCGCGCTCGAGCTTGGGCGCCCCATGCTCCGCGCCACCAACACCGGCGCCACCGCCATCATCAACGCCCAAGGCGAGGTGACGCACCGCTTGCCCAGTGCCGTGGCTGGCGCTCTGACGGCCGAGGTGCGCGGGGTGCATGGCCCTGTGACTCCCTATGCGCGTTGGGTGTCGGCGTGGGGGCTTTGGCCACTGGTGGGAGTGGCCTTGTTGACCCTCTTGGCCGTGGCCTTGCTGGCCCATGCCGGCCGGCACGGACCGAGGCGGTTCGGCCCGTAAAATCTGAGGTTTGCGGGCATATGGACCTGCACTTAATTTGCCAGCGTCACGCTGGCCTCGTTGCATGCTGACTTTTCAACAAATCATTCTCAAACTCCAGTCCTACTGGGCCGAACAAGGCTGCGCCTTGCTCCAACCCATCGACATGGAGGTGGGTGCCGGTACCTCCCACACCGCCACGTTCTTGCGCGCTTTGGGCCCAGAGCCTTGGAAGGCCGCTTACGTGCAACCCAGCCGCCGCCCCAAAGACGGCCGCTACGGCGAGAACCCCAACCGCTTGCAGCACTACTACCAATACCAAGTGGTGTTGAAGCCTGCACCCAGCAACATCTTGGAGCTCTACCTCGGCTCACTCGAAGCCCTAGGTTTTGATTTGAAGAAAAACGACATCCGTTTTGTGGAAGACGATTGGGAAAACCCCACCCTCGGCGCTTGGGGCTTGGGTTGGGAGGTGTGGTTGAACGGCATGGAAGTCACGCAGTTCACCTACTTCCAACAAGTCGGCGGCATCGATTGCAAACCCATCACCGGCGAAATCACCTACGGCCTAGAGCGTTTGGCGATGTACCTGCAAGGCGTCGACAACGTCTACAACTTGCAATGGACCGATGGCCTGACCTATGGCGACGTGTACAAGCAAAACGAGGTGGAGCAATCCACCTATAACTTCGAGCACAGCGATGCCGAGTTTTTGTTCACCGCGTTTGGCGCGCACGAAAAGCAAGCCCAGCATTTGATGGGGGCACAACTCGCATTACCCGCTTATGAGCAAGTGCTCAAAGCGGCCCACACCTTCAACTTGCTCGATGCGCGTGGCGCCATCAGCGTGACCGAGCGTGCCGCCTACATCGGCCGTATCCGTAACTTGGCACGCGCGGTGGCGCAAAGCTATTACGAGAGTCGCGAACGCTTGGGCTTCCCCATGGCCCCGCGCGAGTGGGTCGACCAAATTCCGAAGAAGACCGCTTGAGCGTAGGACACAAGAACATGACGACACACAACCTACTCATCGAACTCTTCGTGGAAGAGCTGCCACCCAAAGCCTTGCAAAAGTTGGGCGATGCTTTCTCGAACGTGCTGTTGGAGCAGCTCGCCGCACAAGGCCTCACCTCGGCCAACTCCGCAGTCACCGCTTACGCATCGCCACGCCGTTTGGCGGCGCACATCACCGCAGTAGCGTCGCAAGCGGCCGACAAGGCTGTGCAACAAAAACTCATGCCCGTCAGCGTGGGCTTGGACGCCAGTGGCAACGCCACCCCCGCGTTGTTGAAAAAGCTGCAAGCCTTGGGCGCAGGCCCTGAGGTGGTGGCACAACTCAAACGCGCACCCGATGGAAAAGCCGAAGCCTTGTTTTACGACAGCGTGGCCAAAGGTGCGAGCTTGGTGGTGGGTTTGCAAAAAGCTTTGGACGAAGCGATTGCCAAATTGCCAATCCCCAAGGTGATGAGTTACCAACTCGAAACCGACTGCGAGCTGCCCGGTTGGAGCAGCGTCAACTTTGTGCGGCCCGCGCACAGCTTGGTGGCCTTGCACGGCAACACCGTGGTGCCGGTCAAAGCCTTGGGCTTGACTGCGGGCAAGCACACACAAGGCCATCGCTTTGAGGCCAAGGTGTCGCCCGTGGTGTTGGCCGATGCCGATGCGTATGCCGACACACTCGCCCAAGACGGCGCGGTGATCGCCAGCTTCACCGCACGTCGTGCCGAGATCGTGCGTCAGCTCGATGCGGCGGCAGCCAAAGTTGGCGGCGGTGTGAAGGCAATTGACGATGCCGCGTTGCTGGACGAAGTGACTGCCTTGGTCGAGCGCCCCAATGTGTTGGTGTGTGAGTTTGAAAAACAATTCCTCGACGTGCCGCAAGAGTGCCTCATCCTCACGATGAAGGCGAATCAAAAATACTTTCCCCTGCTCGATGCGTCTGGCAAGTTGACGCACCAGTTCTTGGTGGTCAGCAACATCACGCCGGACGATGCGTCGGCCGTGACCGGCGGCAACGAGCGCGTGGTGCGTCCACGCTTGGCGGATGCCAAATTCTTCTTTGACCAAGACCGCAAAAAGACACTCGCCTCGCGCGTGGAGGGCTTGGCCAAGGTGGTGTATCACAACAAATTGGGCACGCAAGGTGAACGCACCGAGCGCGTGCGCACCATTGCCAAAGGCATCGCGGCGCTGTTGCCACAAGCCAAAGACGCTGGTTTTGTGCAAGCCGTCGACACTGCCGCACAACTGGCCAAGACCGATTTGCTGACCGACATGGTGGGTGAGTTCCCCGAGCTGCAAGGCATCATGGGCGGCTACTACGCACGCCACGATGGGCTGAGCCACGAGGTGGCCGAGGCGATTGAAGACCACTACAAACCTCGTTTTGCCGGGGACGCGTTGCCACGCAACACCGTCGGTGTCGTGGTGGCCTTGGCTGACAAACTCGAAACCTTGGTCGGCATGTTTGGCATTGGCAATTTGCCCACTGGCGACAAAGACCCGTTTGCATTGCGCCGTCACGCTTTGGGTGTGGTGCGCATGTTGCGCGAGGCCAATTTGGACCTGGCCTTGAATGCACTCATCGCTCAAGCCATTCCCGCGTTTGGCGACAAGATCACCGACCCCACCACCGCGTTGACATCGTTCATCTACGACCGTTTGGCCGGCGGCTTGCGCGAGCAAGGTTTCAGCGCGCAAGAAGTCGAAGCCGTGCTGGCGCTGCAACCGCAACACTTGGCCGATGTCAGCAAACGCCTCGAGGCCGTGCGTGCATTTGCCGCTTTGCCCGAAGCCGCTGCGCTGGCGGCGGCCAACAAGCGGATTGGCAACGTACTGAAGAAAGCCGGTGAAGTCGATGCCCATGTGAACGCCGCGCTGTTCAAAGAGGATGCCGAGCAAGCACTCTACGCGGTCATGCAAAAGTTGTTGCCCGAGTCTGAGGCGCAGTTCAATGCGGGCGACTACACGGCCTCGTTGCAAACCTTGGCGGCGCTGCGCTCGCCGGTTGATGCCTTCTTTGACGACGTGATGGTCAACGCCGAAGAGATGGACTTGCGCCTCAATCGCCAAGGCCTGCTCAAGTGCTTGCACTTGGCCATGAATCGCGTGGCCGATTTGTCTTGCCTCGCCGCTTAAGCACACGACCATGCAAACCAAACTCGTCATCCTCGACCGCGACGGCACCATCAACCAAGACAGCGACGAATACGTCAAGTCGGCCGACGAGTGGATTCCATTGCCTGGCGCGCTCGAGGCGATTGCGCGCTTGAACCACGCAGGTTGGCACGTGGTGGTGGCGTCCAACCAATCGGGTTTGGGGCGTGGCTTGTTTGACGTGGCCGCCCTCAACGCCATGCACACCAAGATGCACAAGTTGCTGGCCGCCGCGGGCGGGCGTGTGGATGCGGTGTTTTATTGTCCGCACAGTCCTGAAGAAACGTGCAGCTGCCGCAAACCATTGCCCGGTTTGTACGAGCAAATTGGCGAGCGTTACGGCATGGACTTGCATGGCGTGCACACCGTGGGCGACACCTTGCGCGACTTGCAAGCTGGCGCGGCGGTGGGTTGCGCGACGCACTTGGTGTACACCGGCAAAGGCGAAAAGCTCAAAGGCCAAGCCTTGCCCCCCGATTACCCTGCAGGTACCCGGGCCCACGCCGATCTCGGTGCGTTCGCCGATTGGTTGTTGTCACAACCCGATGTTGCGCCAAAAGCAGGAGTAAAACCATGATGGCCTTGTTGCGTTCGGTCGTGCACATGGCCGTCATGTTTGTCACGGTCATTCCGTATTCGTTGCTGATCGTGCTGGCGCGTGTGTTGGGTACGAAGGGCAGCAGCCTTTACGTCATCGCGCAAAAGTGGTTGACGCTCAGCGTCGACGCCGCGCGCGTCATCATGGGCATTCGCTACGAGATTCAAGGGCAAGACAACTTGCCGGTGGGCGAAACCAGCCCCGCCATTTTGTTGGTCAAGCACCAGTCGACCTACGAAACATTTTTGATGCCGGCCATCATGCCGCACCCCTTGGCCTATGTGTTCAAAAAAGAGCTGCTGTATGTGCCGTTCTTTGGTTGGGCCATTGGCAGCTTGGACATGATCCACATCGACCGCAGCCAACGCGCCCGTGCGTTTGCCAAGGTGGTGGAGCAGGGCAAAGCCTTGCTCGCCAAAGGCGTGTGGGTCATCATGTTTCCAGAAGGCACGCGCATTCCACGCGGTCAGCGCGGCAACTACAAAACCGGCGGCACACGTTTGGCGATTGCCACCGGTGCGCCAGTGATTCCCGTGGCGGTGACCTCGGCCAAATGCTGGCCTCGCAAGGCGTTCATCAAATACCCGGGCGTGGTCGATGTGTCGATCGGCAAACCCATTCCCAGCGAGGGGCGTGACGCCGACGAACTGATGCGCGAAGTCGAAGAATGGATTGAAGCCGAAATGCGCCGCCTCGATCCCGAGGCCTACGTCGGCCAAAACTGATGCCCTGCGCATGAGCCGCTTCTTGCAACTCGTGCTTGACATGTTTGAGGGGGCGTCACCCGCGCCGGTGTTGCATGGGGCGCATCAACCACCCGAGCTCCTTGGGCAGGTTTTGCCCAAAGCGCACTATGCGCATCCCCGTGCCACGCGGCGTATTCAGTTGGGCACCACCGATGTCGCTTACGCATTCAGACGCGGCAAACGCCGCACCATTGGCATGGCCGTGGGACCTGATGGTTTAGAAGTCAGCGCGCCGCGCTGGGTCACGCTGGGTGAGGTGGAGTCTGCCTTGCACGAGAAAGCCGATTGGATCGCACGCAAACTGCTGGAGATGCAAGAGCGCCAACAACAGCTCGGTGCCGCGCGAATTGTTTGGTGCGACGGTGTGGTGGTGCCTTACTTGGGTGAGTCGCTGCAAGTGGTGTTGGATTCTTCCAGCGCCCTGAAGAAAAACAGCGCGCAGTTTGAGGCGGCTTCGTCAACCAGCCCCATGCACACCCTGCGCGTTGGGCTGCCGCTCAACGCCGAGCCCGCGCAAATTCGCGATGCGGTGCAGGCCTGGCTGATGCGTCAAGCCAAGGCGTTGTTCACCGAGCGGCTCAACCACTATGCGCCGCAGCTGGGCGTGCAGTGGCAACGCCTGTCGCTCAGCAGTGCCGCCACCCGTTGGGGCAGTGCCAGCGCACAAGGGGCGATTCGCCTGAACTGGCGTTTGGTCCACCACAAGCTGTCGGTGATCGACTATGTGGTGGCCCACGAGCTGAGCCACTTGCGCGTGATGGACCACAGTCCGCGCTTTTGGGACACGTTGCACAGCGTGATGCCGGACTACGCCGAGCGCCGGCGTGTTCTTAAGGATGAACCCTTACCTCCGTGGTTTTGACTTGGCTTTTCCAGATTTCCCGTCATCATTGACGTTTACGTAAACGTAAAGAAGAAAAGCATGGCCACCACCTACTCCATCAGCGACTTGGCGCGTGAGTTTGATCTCACCACCCGAGCGATTCGTTTTTACGAAGACATGGGCCTGTTGCAACCCGAGCGTTCGGGGCCGGGCGGTCGTAACCGCGTGTACAGCCATCGCGATCGCACGCGTTTGAAACTCACCCTGCGTGCCAAGCGTTTGGGCTTGTCGTTGAACGAAGCCAAAGAGCTGATCGACATGTACGACAGCCCGCGCGACACAGGTCCGCAGCTGCAAAAGTTTTTGGTGGTGTTGGATGCGCACAAGCGCGAGCTGGAGGCGCAGATGGCTGAGATCCAAGCCAACCTCGACGAAGTCAAGGCCCACGAAAAAGACGCACGCACCCTGCTGGCCAAGCAAGCCGGTGCGAGCAGCAAAACCACCAAAGGGAGCAAGGCATGACGCAAGCCCCTGCACATCCCGACCTCCACGCCCGCATCGAAGCCAGCTTTGTGCGTCAGGGCATGATGCAGCACCTCGGCGCGCGCATTGTGTCGGTGGCGCCGGGCGAGGTGGAAATCGCTTTGCCCTATTCCGAGCGCGTGACCCAACAACAAGGCGGTTATCACGGCGGGGCCATGGGCGCCTTGGCCGACATTGCCGCGGGCTACGCCGGGCTCACCCAAGCCGCTGAAGGCCAAGAGGTGACCACGGTGGAATACAAGATCAACTTCTTAGCCGCCTTCTCTGGCGGTGAACTGCGCGCGCGTGGCCATGTGGTGCGCGCGGGCAAGCGCCTCATCATCACCACCGCTGAGGTGGTGCACCTCGACGACAACGGTGGCGAATCGCCCTGCGCGCTGATGCAGCAGACCCTCGCCACTGTGAACAAAACCTACTGACCCACGGAGATCCACATGAACAACTTACCCGGCCTGAATTTCCAACTCGGCGAAGACATCGACGCCTTGCGCGACGCCGTGCGTGATTTCGCGCAAGCCGAGATCGCACCACGCGCCGCGCAGATCGACCACGACGACCAATTCCCCATGGACCTGTGGCGCAAGATGGGCGACCTCGGCGTGCTCGGCATCACGGTGGGCGAAGAATACGGCGGCGCCAACATGGGTTACCTCGCGCACATGATCGCGATGGAAGAAATCTCGCGCGCCTCTGCCAGCGTGGGCTTGAGCTATGGCGCGCACAGCAATTTGTGTGTCAACCAAATCAAGCGCAACGGCACCGATGCGCAGCGCCAAAAGTATTTGCCCAAACTCATCAGCGGTGAACACGTGGGTGCGCTCGCCATGTCCGAGCCCGGTGCTGGCTCTGACGTCATCAGCATGAAGTTGAGGGCCGAAGACAAAGGCGGCTACTACGTGCTCAACGGCAGCAAGATGTGGATCACCAACGGCCCCGATGCCGACACCTTGGTGGTCTATGCCAAGACCGAGCCCGAGTTGGGTGCTCGCGGCGTGACCGCCTTCTTGATCGAGAAGGGCATGAAGGGCTTCAGCATCGCGCAAAAGCTCGACAAGCTGGGCATGCGCGGCAGCCACACCGGCGAGCTGGTGTTTCAAAACGTCGAGGTGCCTGAGGCCAACATCCTGGGTGGCTTGAACAACGGCGCCAAGGTGCTGATGAGCGGTTTGGACTATGAGCGCGCGGTGCTTACCGGCGGCCCATTGGGCATCATGCAGTCGGTCATGGACAACGTGATTCCCTACATCCACGACCGCAAGCAATTTGGCCAAAGCATTGGCGAGTTCCAGCTGATTCAAGGCAAGGTGGCCGACATGTACACCGTGCTGCAAGCGGCGCGCTCGTTCGCTTACACCGTGGCCAAAAACCTCGACATGCTGGGCACCGACCATGTGCGTCAAGTGCGCAAAGACTGCGCCTCCGTCATCTTGTGGACCGCCGAAAAAGCTACGTGGATGGCCGGCGAAGGCGTGCAAATTTTTGGTGGCAACGGCTACATCAACGAATATCCCTTGGGCCGTTTGTGGCGCGATGCCAAGCTATACGAAATCGGCGCGGGCACCAGCGAAATTCGCCGCATGTTGATTGGTCGTGAACTCTTTGCTGAGACCTGTTGAGCTCGCCCATCCTTGGCGACAATTGCAGCATGACACATCAACTTCAACATCTTTTTGACAACAACCGTGAATGGGCCGCGCGCATGGAGCGCGAACAGCCCGGCTTCTTCACGCACCTGTCGCAGCAACAAACCCCCAAGTATTTGTGGATCGGTTGTTCAGACAGCCGTGTGCCGGCGAACCAAATCACGGGCCTCGAGCCGGGCGAGGTGTTCGTGCACCGCAACATCGCCAACGTGGTGGTGCACTCTGACTTGAACGCGTTGTCCGTCATTCAATACGCCGTCGATTGTTTGAAGGTCGAGCACATCATGGTGGTCGGCCACTATGGCTGCGGCGGTGTGTTGGCGGCTACGCGCGGCGTGCGCATTGGCTTGGCTGACAACTGGCTGCGCCATGTGCAAGATGTGCGCTTGCGTCACCGTCAACGTCTGAACCACTTGCCCCAAGAGCAACTCGAAGACGTGATGTGCGAGATGAACGTGATCGAACAAGTCGGCAACGTGGCCTTGTCCAATGTCATGCAAGACGCTTGGGGGCGCGGCCAAAAAGTATCCATCCACGGTTGGATTTACCGCGTCTCTGACGGTTTGGCCCATGATCTGGGTGTGACGATGAGTCGTCCCGGCGAAGTGGTCGACGTGTTCCGCCAAGCCTTCAAAAAATACCCACGCGGCGCCTAAGCAATTTTTCAAATCTATTCATAGGAGATCCCCATGTCCACCCACGCAGATCCCATCGTCATCGTCAGTGCCGCGCGCACGCCCATGGGTAGCTTTCAAGGCGACTTTTCCAGCTTGGCTGCGCACGACCTCGGTGGCGCAGCCATCAAGGCCGCGGTGGACCGTGCGGGCATCAACCCTGAGTTGGTGACCGAGGTGTTGTTTGGTAACTGTTTGATGGCCGGTCAAGGTCAAGCCCCGGCGCGCCAAGCCGCGTTCAAAGGCGGCTTGCCCAAGAGCGCTGGTGCGGTCACCTTGTCCAAGATGTGTGGCTCGGGCATGCGCGCTGCGATGTTTGCGCACGACATGTTGATCGCAGGCACGCACGATGTGTTGGTGGCCGGTGGCATGGAGAGCATGACCAACGCCCCCTACCTGATGATGAAAGGCCGTGGCGGTTACCGTATTGGCCACGACCGCATCTTTGACCACATGATGCTCGACGGTTTGGAAGACGCTTACGAACCCGGCCGCAGCATGGGCACCTTTGGCGAAGACTGCGCCGCCAAATACAACTTCACCCGTGCCGAGCAAGACGCCTTCGCCACCGCCAGCGTGCAACGCGCCAAGTCGGCGATTGAAAGCGGCGCCTTCGCGGCAGAAATCACGCCCGTCACAGTTAAGACTCGCGCTGGCGAAACCTTGGTGTCGATTGACGAAGGTCCAGGAAAAATCAAACTCGACAAAATCACCTCGCTCAAGCCTGCATTCAAAAAAGACGGCACGATCACGGCGGCCTCTAGCTCGTCCATCAACGACGGCGGCGCAGCCATGGTGTTGATGCGAGAGAGCACTGCCAAGCAATTGGGCTGCAAGCCCTTGGCCCGCATCGTCAGCCACGCCACCCACGCGCAAGAACCTGCATGGTTTGCCACTGCTCCCGTCGGTGCCAAACAAAAAGCCTTGGCCAAAGCTGGCTGGATAGTG
>JACCDY010161013.1_pt1 | contig 24599 bp, 22 predicted proteins | sample 7446391 | NCBI WGS metagenome assembly JACCDY01 (sample SAMN15323451, study PRJNA562643) | freshwater metagenome | isolation source: river surface water | place: USA:Blue River Watershed | collected 2017-08-18 | reverse complement strand
GTTGCCAAGTCCAGCAAGTACCACGCGCACGACGAGAACGGTGAGTACCACGTCGGCGACGTGATCGAGATCACCGAAAGCCGCCCGATCTCCAAGACCAAGAACTGGGTCGCCACCCGCCTGGTCGAGAAGGCCGCCGAGGTCTGATCCCCCCAGGCTGCGCTCAGCCAAGAAAAACGGCCCACAATCGTGGGTCGTTTTTCATTTCAGGAGCCCTATTCATGATCAAAGTCGGAGATACCCTGCCCAACGCCACCCTGCAGGAATATTCGGAAGTCGAAGGCAACGGCTGCAGCATCGGCCCCAACCCGGTGGACGTGGCCAAGGCCAGTGCCGGTAAAACGATCGCGTGGGTTGCGTTGCCTGGCGCCTTCACGCCGACCTGCTCGGCCAAGCACGTGCCGGGCTATGTTGAACATCACGCGGCACTCAAGGCCGCGGGCGTGGACGAGATCTGGTGCGTCAGCGTCAACGATGCTTTTGTCATGGGTGCTTGGGCGCGTGACCAAAAATCCGTGGGCAAGGTGCGCATGCTCGGCGATGGCAGCGCAGACTTCACCAAGGCCACGGGACTGACCCTGGACCTGACCGCCCGCGGCATGGGCCTGCGCAGCAACCGCTACTCCATGCTGATCAAGAATGGCAAGGTGGCGACGCTCAACATTGAGGCGCCGGGCAAATTCGAGGTGAGTGACGCCGCCACCATGCTGGCGCAGGCCAAGGGCTGATCACAGCATCACGCGAAGGTAGTGGGCCCCTGCTATCGGGCTAGGGTAGTAGGGGGGCACCTCTTCAAAGCCGAGGTCTTCGTACAAGGTGCGAGCGGCCTCCATGTCGTCCAAGGTGTCGAGCAAGATGGCGGCATAGCCCAGGCGTCGGCCGGCGTCCAGCGTGGCCTCGACCAGCTGCCGTCCCAGACCGAACCGGCGAAAAGCCGGTCGGACATACAGCCGCTTCATTTCGCTGGCATTGGGTTCGTCCACCTCATCGAGTGGGCGCAGTGCGCAACAGCCCGCCGGGTGACCGTCCGCCAGCGCCAGCAACAAGGTGCCGCGCGGAGGGGCATAGGGCCCCGGCAGGTTGATCAGTTCCTCGGCAAAGCCCTGAAACGACAGATCAATCCCAAGGCTGTCGCCATACTCCTGAAACAACTCGGCGGTGATGCGCAACTCCTCAGGGGTCGAGGGTTGAACCAATTCAATCCGTGGCGGGGAGCTCATGTGCTGCTGCCCCACTGGACCACCGCACGCACGATCCAGGCGCACGCCATCAGCCAGACCAAGGCGTGCAGACGCTCACGCAGGCCATCCCGGGAAGAGGGAGTCTGCACAGCTTGCTCGTGGCTCAAGGGTTTATCGCCGTGGACCATCGTGGTGACCAAACGCTCGCCGAACCGAACCCGGTGATAGACGATGGCCAGCACATGCAGCACCACCAGGCCAATCAGCAGGCGCTTGCCCACCGCCTTGTGGTACCAGGTGGCCAGACTCGACCAGTCACTGGGAACCAGGACGCTCAAGGGGCCGCTGAACGCAATCTCATCATCACTGATGAGACCACTGGCCACTTGCAGACCCAGCACCAGCAACATGGCCACCACCGACAGCGCCCCCAGCGGGTTGTGACCGGCCGCAACCACCGGTGGACCGCGCCAGGCGCTCGCCACGGCCGCACGCAAACGGGCTGGCGAGGGCAGGAAATGCATAAACCGCGAGTGATGCCCACCCACCACACCCCATACCAGTCGAAACAGCAGCAGCGTGAAAACACCGTAGCCACAGCGGGCGTGCCACTCCATCCAGGCACCGCCCAGTTGTCCGGTCAGGACCAAGGCCGTCACCAGACTCAGCAAGAGCCAGTGGAAGACACGGGTGGGCAAATCCCAGACACGCACCGGCAGGGTGTGTGGGTCGTCGCGCGTTGAGGGTGGGGCGGAATTCATGAAGGTCGAGCAGGGTTGGCGGTTAGAAGTTAGCATAACCGGATACCAGCCCATCACACGGCCGTCCATTCGACAGCACTTAACCAGGAGTTTTCCATGAAAATCCGTCACACCCTCTTGCTCGCCGCCTTGGGCGCTACCTTGGCTACCCCTGGCCTGGCGCAGTTCGCCAAGCCGGAAGACGCCATCAAATACCGCAAGAACGCCTTGTTTGTCATGAGTCAGCACTTTGGGCGCCTGGGCGCCATGGCGCAAGGCCGCGTGCCCTTCGATGCCAAGGTGGCGGCGGAGAATGCCGTTGTGCTCGAAACCGTCTCCAAGCTGCCCTGGGCTGCATTTGGCGAGGGCACAGACAAGGGCGACACCCGCGCCAAGCCCGAGATCTGGAAAGAGTCCGCCAAATTCAACGACGCTGCGGACAAGATGCAGGCCGAAGTCGCCAAGGTGGTGGCGGCTGCCAAGGCTGGCAGGGCCGATGATCTCAAGGCGGCATTTGGCGGGGCCGCTGGCACCTGCAAAAACTGCCACGACAACTTCCGTACCCCGTAATCAGCGAGCACAGACGCGCCGAGACACGCGTGGGATACGCGTGAGATACGCGTCAGTTGCGCTGTATGCCTCTGCACCTGCTCATAAACTGGCGCAGGACAGCAGGATGTGCGTCAGCCCCTCGGGGTCGCTCACCATGGGGTCGTGACCGGTCGCCATCTCGATGACGCGAGAGCCTGGCAACCAATGGCCATCCCAAAAGCGCGGGTCGATAACCCGAGGTCGGATGGCATCGATCGTGGCCAAGGTCGGCTGGGTGCAACTCACAAACGTGCGTGGAAGAGACGCCACCCGCTCGATCGAGAAATCGAGCGGTTCGGTGTAAGGCTTGGCAGGGTGAGGTGTCTGACGCCGATTGACCCAGTCCGCCTGAGGTCCATCCAGACCAAAGAGGGAGGCTCCGGGCGGGGGGAAAGCGTACCTGGCCGACGCCTGCGCCGCCTGGATGCGCGACTCCTGCGTGGCGCGCGAGTGCGTGCCGCTCCAGGCTTCGCCCGGCTTGGGCACCACCGCGTCAACATAGACCAGATGGCTGAGCCGATCGGTCATGCGATCGGCCACGGCAGTGCCGATCATGCCGGCATACGAGTGCACGGCGAGGATGACATCGTGCATCTCCTCGTGTTCAATGGCTTGCATCACATCCTGGATATGCGTTTGCAGTGTGATCTCGGGGCTGAGCAAATGGGCGCGCTCGCCCACGCCGGTCAGCGTCACCGCATGTGCGCGGTGGCCGGATCGGACAAGGGCTTCGGTGACATCTCGCCAACACCAGGCACCATGCCAGGCGCCATGAACAAGGACGAAGTGGGCCATGACAACACCCGGTCAGTGGATCAAATGATCTGGCGCGCACGCAGTGCGGCCAGTTCGGCGGCGTCCATCCCCAGCACCTCGTGCAACACCTCGTCGGTGTGTTGTCCCATGGTGGGCGGTGGGCGGTCACGTCGCACGGGCGTTCCCCGCAGTTTGAGCGGGCTGGCCACGAGATCCATTTCACCCCCCGATGCATGCGTCCAGTGGTTGATCATGTCGCGGGACCTCACGTGGGGATCGGTGAATACCTCGGCCATGTTGTTGATGGGGCCGCAGGGCACCTTGGCCGCCTCCAGGCTGGAGAGCCAATCGTTCTTGGTGCGGGTCTTGAAAACGGCCTCCATCAGCGGGATCAGGGTGTCGCGGTTGCTGACCCGAAGCGAGTTGCTGCTGAAACGCCCATCGGTGGCCCACTCGGGGTGGCCGGCGATGGCACAAAACTTGGCAAACTGCGAGTCGTTGCCAACGGCCAGGATCATGTAGTCCTTGGTGCCGGACGGGGTGGGCGCCACCTCGAACACTTGGTAGGGCACCACGTTCTGGTGAGCATTGCCCATGCGGCCCGGCACCTTGCCTTCAAACTGCCCGCCCACCAGATAGGTGGCCCCCAGGTTGGCCAGCATGGCGACTTGCGCATCCAGAAGGGCCATGTCGATCGCCTGCCCCTCGCCGGTACGCTCCGCATGCCGAAGCGCAGCCAGGATGGCCACGGTGGCATACATGCCGGTGAAGAGGTCGGCCACGGCCACGCCCACCTTTTGCGGCCCACCCCCCAGGTCGTCGCGCTCACCGGTGACGCTCATGAGGCCGCCTGTGCCCTGGATGGCGTAGTCGTAGCCGGCCCGTTCGCGGTAGGGGCCGGTTTGACCATACCCCGTGATGCTGCAATACACCAGGCGCGGATTGAGCGCCTTCAAGGCGTCGAAGTCCAGGCCGTAACGTGCCATGTCGCCGACCTTGAAGTTCTCGATGAACACGTCGCAGTGCGGCACCAGCCGTTTGATGAGCGCTTGCCCTTCGGCCTGCGAAATATCGCAGGTGATGGAGCGCTTGTTGCGGTTGGTGCTGAGGTAATACGCGGACTCGTTGGATTCACGGCCCTGGGCGTCTTTTAAATAAGGAGGGCCCCAACGGCGGGTATCGTCCCCTTGGCCGGGCCGCTCGACTTTCAGCACGTCCGCGCCCAGGTCCGCCAGGTTCTGGGTACACCAGGGGCCCGCCAGCACGCGGGACAAATCAAGAATGCGGATACCGTCGAGTGAGTTCATGAAGCGCATTGTCGCGCAACGGATAATGCCCGCATGTCTTTGTCGCGAATCGATATGGTGGGTCTTCTGTCGGGGCGCGTGCTGCTGCGCCAGGCTCTCGCTGCGTGCGGTGTCGTCGCGACGGTGGTGAGTCTGGCGGCATGCACCCCGGCACTCAACTGGCGCGAGGTGCGCTTTGACAACGCACGCTGGGTTGGGTGGTTGCCCTGCAAACCCGACCGGGCGCAACGAACGGTCAACCTGGGTGGGCCCCTGGCACAGCTCAGCCTGATGGGCTGTCAGGCCGACGGCATGGACTTCACGCTGGCCCAACTGACCCTGCCACCGGGCATGAGTGCAGCGCAAGCCCAGCAGGCCTGGAAAACCGCCAGTCTGGCGTCGTTGCAGGCGTCCACGGAAGCGCCGTCGATGGACTGGGTGTTGCCAGGTGCTTCGCCCACGCTGACACCACAGCGCATGGTGGCACAGGGGGGACAAGGCCAGGCGGCACGCTGGGCCTGGTTTGCCTATGATGGGCAGCTGTACCAACTGGCGGTCTATGCCTCTGCGGCTCGAGCCGCCCAAGCGCAGTCAGCGATGGACAGCCTGATCTCGGGATTGCGACTGCCTTGACGCGTTCTGCAAGCCTGCAAAGGTCTGCTTCCTATTGTCGACCCTCAGAACCCCATCCCACGCATGAGTCCTCATTCATTGAACCAACGCCGGGCCGTGGCGGTCTTTGTGGTGTTTGCATTTGCTTATTTCCTGTCCACGCTGGTGCGCGCCATCACGGCCACGCTGTCCCCGACGCTGGTCGATGAATTTGGCTTGCAAGCGCGTGAGCTCGGGCTGCTGGCAGGAGGCTATTTCCTGGGTTTTGCGGCCACCCAGCTGCCCATGGGGCATTGGCTGGACCGATACGGCCCCAAGCGCGTGTTGATGGGTTTTTTGCTGGTGGCCGTGGTGGGCAGTGCGGCCTTTGCCATGGCCACGGGGTTTTCGGGTTTGCTCATGGCGCGCATTTTGACGGGCGTGGGGGTCAGCGCTTGCCTGATGGCGCCCTTGACCGGCTATCGCCGCTGGATGGACCCCTCCTTCCAGCTACGAGCCAACTCGTGGATGCTGATGACAGGCGCGCTGGGCATGCTGTGTTCGACGTTGCCGGTGCAATGGTTGTTGCCCGTGCTGGGCTGGCGGCCCTTGTTTTGGGTGCTGGCCGGATTGACCGTGCTGGCGGTGCTTCTTATTGGTTGGGTGGTTCCCCGCTGGCAGGGGGCACCGGCCGCCGCGCCCGCACCGACGCCCGCATCCGAACCCGCATCACCGCCCCAGGGTGACACGGGCCTGTGGTCGAGCTACCGTGTGGTGTGGCGGCATCCTTATTTCCGCCGCATGGTGCCCTTGGGCGTCATCACCTACGGGGGCATGTTGGCCATGCAGACCCTGTGGGCGGGTCCCTGGCTGGTGCGCGTGAGCGGCTACAGCCCCCTGGAGGCTGCCACGGGGCTGTTCACCTTGAACGCTTTTATGCTGGTGACGTTCTGGGCCTGGGGCTACTTCAACCCGCGCCTGGCGGCGGCGGGATGGAGTGCGGATCGCGTCATCACTTGGGGCGCACCCCTCAATCTGCTGGCCTTGTTGTTTCTGATTTACCGCGGTCCCGAAGCGGGCCCCCTGACCTGGACGCTGTTTTGCATGACCAACTCCTGCATGTCGTTGGCGCAACCGGCGGTGGGCATGGCGTTCCCGCCGGCGCAAGCCGGACGTGCCCTGTCGGGCTACAACCTGGTGATGTTTTCGGGGGTGTTTGCCGCGCAGTGGGGCATTGGCTTGCTGATTGACGGCTTCATGCGACTGGATTGGACCGTGGTGGCCAGCTTCCAGGGCGCTTTGGCTGTGTACGGTGTGCTGAGTGCGATCGCCTACGTGCACTTTCTGCGGCGTGCAGGGGATAATGCCAATGTTGCGCCGTGAACCCATGAACACCCACCTTCTCATCATTGCCCATGCGCCCTTGGCCCACGCGCTGCGCGAGTGCGCGATGCATGTGTTTCCCGAGGTGGGCGCCGCGGTGGCGGCGGTCGATGTGCAGGCCCATGACGCGCCTGAACTGACCTTGGCGCAGGCCCGTGAGGCGCTGAAATCGATGGGCGAGACGGGGCCTACCCTGGTCTTGACCGATGTGGTGGGTGCTACGCCAGCCAATGTGGCGCAGCAACTGGTGGATGGCCAAGAAGCCCGACTGGTGGCAGGCGTCAACCTCCCCATGCTCTTGCGCAGCATCAGCTATCGCCACGAGCCCCTCGACGACTTGGTGGCCCGAGCCCTCTCAGGCGGTGCCCAGGGTGTGGTGCAATTGTGCCGCCCCCATTCCTGATTCTGCCCATTTCTCCCCATTTCTCCAGCGCATGATTCAGCATCAAATCACCATCATCAACAAGCTGGGGCTGCATGCCCGTGCATCGGCCAAGCTCACCAAGCTGGCGGGCAGCTACCCTTGCCAGGTGTTCCTGACCCGCGGCGAGCGCCGTGTGAACGCCAAGAGCATCATGGGCGTGATGATGCTGGCTGCGGGTCTGGGCAGCGATATAGAAGTGGAGACCGACGGCGAGCAGGAGCAAGAAGCGATGGACGCCCTGTTGGCCCTGATCAACGACAAATTCGGCGAAGGCGAGTGACATGACATTTGCCATCCACGGACTCGCCGTGGCACGCGGCATCGCTATTGGACGCGCCGTGCTGGTGGCGTCCAGCCGCGTGGATGTGGCCCACTATTTCATCGAGGCCGATCAGGTCGAGCGTGAAATTGCCCGCGTGGCCTCGGCCCGCGACGCCGTGGTGGAAGAGATCAACCGGCTGCTGCAGGGCATGCCCAAGGACGCGCCGCCCGAGTTGCCCGCGCTGCTGGATGTGCACCTCATGCTGTTGCAAGACGAAACCATGGCCGATGGCGTGAAGCATTGGATCGCGGACCGGCTGTACAACGCTGAATGGGCGCTCACCTCGCAACTCGATATCGTGGCCCGGCAGTTTGACGAAATGGAGGATGTCTACTTGCGCGAGCGCAAGGGCGATCTTGAACAAGTGGTGGAGCGTATCCTGCGGCACATGAAGGGCTTGCCCACCACGGTCCCGCACCCAACCGTCAAACGCAGCAGTGGCGCACGCCAACAGGACCTGTTGCTGGAAGACATTCAAGACGTGCCGCTGGTGCTGGTCGCCCATGACCTGAGCCCGGCAGACATGCTGCAATTCAAGCAGAGTGTGTTTGCCGGCTTCGTGACCGATGTTGGGGGCAAGACATCGCACACCGCCATCGTGGCACGCAGCCTGGACATCCCGGCGGTGGTAGGGGCGCGTAACGCCAGTCAGCTGGTGCGTCAGGACGACTGGGTCATCATCGATGGCGACGCCGGCATCCTCATTGTCGACCCCACCCCCATCATCCTGGCCGAGTATGGCTTCAAGCAACGACAGGCCGAGCTCGAGCGAGAACGGCTCACGCGTCTGCGCCACACCCCGGCGGTCACCCTAGATGGACAACGCGTCGAGTTGCTGGCCAACATCGAAATGCCCGATGATGCCCCGGCTGCGCTGGGTGTGGGCGCCGTGGGCGTTGGCTTGTTTCGCAGTGAATTTTTGTTCATGGGGCGCGAAGGTGCGCTGCCCGATGAGGAAGAGCAGTTCGAGGCGTACTTGCGCGCTGTGTCGGGCATGAAGGGTTTGCCAGTGACGATACGCACCGTGGATGTTGGCGCCGACAAGCCGCTGGACCGCCACGTGCGCGACGAGGCGCATTTGAACCCCGCCCTGGGACTGCGGGCGATACGCTGGAGCCTGGCGGACCCCTCCATGTTTCTCACGCAGTTGCGCGCGGTGCTACGGGCTGCGGCCCACGGCCAGGTGCATTTGCTCATTCCCATGCTGGCGCATGAGCGTGAGATTCGCCAGACCCTGGCCTTGGTGGATCAGGCGCGCTTACAACTCGACAACCGAGGCATGGCCTATGGGCCCATTCAGTTGGGCGCCATGATTGAAATACCGGCGGCAGCGCTGAGTGTGCAGATGTTCCTGCGCTATTTCGATTTCCTGTCGATCGGCACCAACGACCTCATCCAGTACACCCTGGCGATTGACCGCGCGGACGAGCAAGTGGCACATCTGTACGACCCGTTACACCCGGCGGTGTTGCGCCTCGTGGCGGATACGATTGCTGCGTGCGTGGCCCATGGCAAGGGCGTGAGCGTCTGTGGCGAGATGGCCGGCGATCCCAGCCTCACCCGGTTGTTGTTGGGTCTGGGCTTGCGCAGCTTTTCCATGCACCCGACCCAGATACTGGCCGTCAAGCAGGAAATTCTGCGCGCCGATGCAGCGCGGTTGGCGGACTGGTCGCAGCAAGTCCTGCGTGCTGACGATCCCTCCCTCATGATCCACTGAGATAGCACATGCCTTTGTTACTGGGTTGCATTGCTGACGACTTCACGGGCGCGACCGATCTGGCCAACAACCTGGTGCGGGCCGGCATGCGGGTGGTGCAAACCATCGGCGTGCCGACCGAGCCCCTGCAAGCCCAGGTGGATGCGGTGGTGGTCGCCCTCAAATCGCGCACCCTGCCCCCGGATGAGGCGGTGGCGCAGTCGCTGGCGGCTTTGCGTTGGTTGCAGGCACAACACGTCGAGCAGGTGTATTTCAAGTACTGCTCCACCTTTGACAGCTGGTACCGCGGCGATGTGCGCGGCAATATTGGCCCGGTCACCGAAGCCTTGATGACGGCACTGGGCTGCTCTCTCACCATCGCCACACCGGCCTTTCCCGACAACCAGCGCACCGTGTTCAAGGGGCACTTGTTTGTGGGCGACGTGCTGCTGAGCGAAAGTGGCATGAAGGACCATCCCCTCACGCCCATGAACGACGCCAATCTGGTGCGTGTGATGCAAGCGCAATGTCAACGCCCCGTGGGCCTGGTGGACTACCGCGTGATGGCCCAAGGCGCCAACGCCATCCGAGCACGACTGGACCAGTTGCGTGCCCAGGGGGTGGCCGTGGTCGTGGTGGATGCCCTGTCCAACGACGACCTGATACGCTTGGGGCCGGCCTTGAAAGGCATGCCCTTGATCACCGCCGGCTCGGGCGTGGCGATTGGCCTGCCGGCCAACTGGGGATTAACGCCCACGCCTGCCGCGAGCGAACTGCCGCCCGCCCGAGGCTGGCAAGCCGTGGTGAGTGGTAGCTGCTCGCAGGCCACACGTGGTCAAGTGGCGCGGTTTCAAGCGCGCGGCGGTGAAGCCTGGCCCATCGACCCGTTGGCGCTCACCGACGAGGCCGCGCTCGATCGTTGCGCCGAACAAGCGCTGTCGTGGGCGACGCCACGGCTGGCTCAAGGGCCTGTGCTCATCTACTCCACTGCTGACCCCACGCAGGTGCAAGCTGTGCAGCAGCAATGGGGGGTGCAGGCCGCGGGTGAACGTGTCGAGCAAACGCTGGCGCGCATTGCGCAAGGGCTGGTTCGTGCCGGGGTGCGTCAACTCGTGGTAGCGGGGGGTGAAACGTCGGGCGCCTGTGTGCAGGCCTTGCAGATCTCCCAGTTGCACATTGGTGCTCAGATCGACCCTGGTGTGCCTTGGTGCCATGCGCACAGTCCGCTGGTGAACGAGGCGCTGCACCTCACGTTGAAGTCCGGCAACTTTGGTAGCGAGGACTTTTTTCATCAAGCCTTTGTGCAGCTGCACCCCGCCCCGAGTTGCTCGACATGACCATCGCTGTGCTGAACGCTGAGGAAAACCGCTGGCGCGAAGAGATCTGTCGCATTGGCTGCAGCCTTTTTGAGCGCGGATATGTGCACGCCACGGCGGGCAATATCAGCGTGCGGCTGGATGACGGCTACCTCATCACGCCCACCGATGCGTGTCTGGGTTTCCTGGACCCGGCGCGTCTGTCGCGCCTGGATTTGCAGGGGCAACAACTCAGCGGGGACCGCGCCAGCAAAACGCTGTCCTTGCATCGACGTATCTACACGGCGGCCTCGGCCTTTGACGCCCAGACACGCTGCGTGTTGCACACCCACTCGGCGCACTGCGTGGCCTTGACGCTGCGCGCTGCGCCGGCGCTTGTCACCCCGCTCGGGCCCGAACTGCTGCCACCCCTCACGCCCTACTATGTCATGAAAGTCGGCCATGTGCCGCTGCTGGACTATGCGCGACCGGGCTCAACACCCATGGCGGATGCTGCGGCGGCCGCCATCACACGGTACGGTCAGGCGGGCGCTCCGTTGCGAGCCGTCATGATGGCCAGGCTGGGTCCGAACGTCTGGCATGAATCGCCCGCACACGCCATGGCCACGCTCGAGGAACTGGAAGAGACTGCCCGCTTGTGGGTGTTGTCGTCTGCACCCGGCATGACACCGCCCAGCGCGCTGCATGCGGATCAGATCGAGGATTTGCGCCAGAGCTTTGGCGCGCGTTGGTGAACCTACGGACCTTGCTCGTCAGAAAAATTGCCAGACTAGACACCTAGCTGTACTTGGAGAACACCGCATGCCGCGCTTCGCCGCCAATTTGTCCATGATGTACAACGAGTTGCCGTTTCCCGAGCGCTTTGCAGCGGCGGCGGCGGACGGCTTTGAAGCCGTTGAATATCTGTTTCCTTACCAATGGACGCCGACGCAACTGGCGGGCTGGCTGCGTGACGCCGGCTTGCAGCAGGTGCTGTTCAATGCCCCGCCTGGGGGTACCGACACGGCGAGCATTGATGCGGCGTGGCAGGCCGGGTCACGTGGCATTGCCAGCTTGCCCGAGCGTGAGGCCGAGTTTCGCAACGGTTTTCTGCTGGCCCTGGAATACGCGCAGGTGCTGAAGTGCCCGCGAGTGCATGTGATGGCCGGTTTAGTGCCCGATGCCTACCGCGTGGCATCCCCGATGCCGGCAGACTTGACCACCAGTGGCCCCTACGCGGCCCCTGCCCCCGTGGGGACCCCCGCGCTGCGTAACACCTACCTCGGCAACCTGCGCTGGGCGTGTGAGCAGGCGGCGTCAGCGGGTGTGAATGTGCTGATCGAACCCATCAACACCCGTGACATTCCGTTTTTCTTCCTCAACCGACAGGACCATGCCCATGCCGTGGTGGCCGAGGTCGGGGCAAACAATCTGCAGGTGCAAATGGACCTCTACCACTGCCAGATCGTCGAGGGCGACGTGGCCCAAAAAATCCGCCACTACCTGCCCAGCGGGCAGGTGGGGCATTTCCAGATTGCTGGGGTGCCTCAGCGGCACGAGCCGGACATCGGGGAGTTACATCACCCCTATTTGTTTGATGTCATCGATGAGGTGTCCGCCGCGTGTGGCTGGAAGGGCTGGGTGGGGTGCGAATACCGCCCTGCGAGCGGCACACAAGCCGGTGCAACCTCCGAGGGCCTGGGCTGGTTCAAGTCCCTCCGCCGCTGACGCTTACAGCCGCCACGCTCAACCTGCTTGCCTTGTTAACCTGGGAGTTCACCATGAATGCACGTGTCCCCGTTCTTGAATCCACGCAGTTGCTGACCGACGTATCGCGGAGTTGGGATGACGACATCGTCCATCGCCTGCATGAGTATGTGGAGGTCCCGGCCAAGTCGCCGTCGTTTGACCCGCAGTGGGCCCAGCATGGCTGGTTGCATCGCGTCCTGCACGCGGCGGCCGATTGGGTGCGTGCGCAACAGGTGCCGGGCCTGCAACTGGAGATCATCGAACTGCCAGGGCGTACCCCGGTGCTGTTTTTCGAGGTCCCTGCCACCCGTGCGGCCAGCGAGGGGAGTCAGCAAACGGTGCTGATGTATGGTCACCTGGACAAACAACCCGAGTTCAATGGCTGGCGCAGTGATCTCGGCCCCTGGACGCCGAAGTACCAGGACGGCCTGCTCTATGGGCGTGGTGCTGCGGACGACGGCTACGCGGTCTACGCCAGTGTGGCGGCGATCCAAGCCCTGCAGCGTCAGCAAGTGCCGCACCCCCGCATCGTGGGTTTGATTGAAACGGGCGAGGAAAGCGGCTCTCCTGATTTAATTCCCTATATCGACGCCCTGCGCGTGCGCATGGGCGATGTCGGGCTGGTTATGTGCCTGGACAGCGGTGCGGGCAACTACGACCAGTTATGGCTCACCACCAGTTTGCGTGGCCTGGCCAGCGGTGTGCTCAAGGTGGAAATCCTGACCGAAGGGGTGCACTCGGGCGATGCCTCGGGTTTGGTACCGTCGAGTTTTCGCATCATGCGACAGGTCCTGGATCGGTTGGAAGACAGCCGCAACGGTCACTTGTTGCCTGCGTCCTTCCATTGCGAGGTGCCGCAAGAGCGCGTGGCGCAGGCACGCGCCGCGGCTGCCATCTTGGGCGAGGAGGTGTACAGGCGCTTCCCCTGGGCGCACCACGATTGCGGCGGATCCACGCTGGTGGCATTACCGACCACCACCGACCCGCTGGAGGCCTTGCTCAAGCGCACCTGGCAGCCTACGCTGAGCGTGACCGGTGCCGAGGGCTTCCCGTCTTTGCAAGACGCAGGCAATGTGCTGCGTCCTTACACCGCCTTCAAGCTCAGCCTGCGACTGCCGCCCCTGGTGGACGCCGCTACCGCGGTGGCCGAACTCAAAACCTTGCTAGAAGACAACGCGCCCTACCAGGCCAACGTGACCTTTCATGCACAAGGTGCGGCCAGTGGCTGGAACGCTCCGGCCACCGCACCCTGGTTTGAACAGGCGCTCAATCAGGCCAGCCTGGCGCACTTTGGCGCGCCGGTGGGCCACATCGGTCAAGGCGGCACCATCCCGCTCATGAACTTGCTGAGCCAGGGTTTTCCGGCGGCACAAATGATGGTGTGTGGTGTGTTGGGCCCCAAATCCAATGCACATGGTCCCAACGAGTTCTTGCACGTGCCTTATGCCCGCCGCCTGACCGCGGCGGTGGCGCAGGTCATCGCGCAGATGCCCTGATCAGGCCGGCGTTGAGCGATTCAACCGCCACAGCCACAGCATGGCCAGGGACATGATGATCACCGGGGCAAACGAACCTTCATTGAGCCAGGTCCAGCCTTGTGTGGTGACGAGGGCCCCGGAGGCAAACGACGTCACCGCCATGGTGCCAAAAATGCAGAAGTTCAAGGCCGCCTGGGCCTTGTCTTTTTCGGCTGGCTGGTAGGTGCTGAGCGACAGCGTGGTGCTGCCGGTGAAGAGGAAGTTCCAGCCTACGCCCAACAGGAACGAGGACCACAGGAACTGGTGCAATTCGATGCCACTCAAGGCGATCAGGATGCACACAAAATTCAGCACCGCGCCGACGGCCATGATCTGCAGCGTGCCAAAGCGCTTGATGAGGTGTCCGGTGAAAAATCCAGGGGCAAACATGCCAATCACATGCCATTGCAACACCAGGGCGGTGTTCTCGAAGGACAGACCACACACTTGCATGGCCAGTGGGGTGGCCGCCATCAACAGGTTCATGACGCCGTAGCTCAGCGCACCCGTCAAGGCCGCCACCACGAAGGTCGGCTGGCGGGCGATTTCTCGCAGGCTGCGGCCTGCGTCACGCTTGGCTGGCTGGACCGGTGTGGCGGGAAAGCGGATGAACGAGATGATCACCAGGGCCACCAGGGCCACCACGGCCAGCGCGGCATAGGCGCCGGCAAAGGGCACATCCAGCATGTCGCGCGTGTAGGTGGCCAGGTTGGGGCCGATGACCGCGCCAAGCAACCCGCCGGCCATGACCAATGACACGGCTTTTTCACGAAATGCGGGTTCGCACAATTCGGCGGCGGCAAAACGGTACAACTGCGCGTTGGCGCTGTAATAGCCCGCCACCACCGTGGTGAGCACCAACAGCCAGAACAGGTGATGCATCACCGCATACACCCCCAGTCCACACGAGGCCAGGGCCACCAGCAAGCCCAGTTGAAACGAGGCACGACGGCCCCAGCGCGCCTGCGAGCGGGCCACCACGCCGGTGCTGAGTGCGCTGCCCACCACGTAGCCCATGACGGGTAGGGTGGCCATCCACCCCACAGGTGCCAGGCTCAGACCCACCAGACCATTGATGGCCACAAAGGTGATGTTGTTGGTGAGAAACAGGCCCTGGGCCAGGCACAGGAGCACAAGATTGGCGTTCATGGCAGGGTTATAGGCGATCTGACGCCAGGGGCGAGTGTGGTGCGCGACAGCTCTGGCGGTATCGCCTCAAGCCAGCACCAGGCATGTGACAGCGGCAATGGCTGCAGTTTCGGCGCGCAGCACGCGGTCTCCGAGTGAAATGGGCCTCAGCCCACGCTCGAGCAACCCGGACTCTTCCTCGGCGCTCAGTCCCCCTTCGGGTCCGCTCACCACCATCCAGGGGCCCCCGCCGGCCGTGTCGGCCAGCACCTCACCCAGTGACCGGGCCGTCGGGAGGAGCGACAAGACGGCGCGCACTTGCTGACCGGGGGTGGTGGGCGGGGTGAGTTCGCGTAGCCACTGCGCCAGGGTGCAGACCGGATCGATCGTCATCAACCGGTTGCGCCCGCATTGCTCGCTCGCGGCCACCACCACGGACTGCCAGTGGGCCAGCTTTTTCTCAGCGCGTTCACCTTGCAGACGAAGTACGCTGCGCTCGGTCATGAGGGGGGTGAGACGCTGCACGCCCAGTTCGGTGGCTTTTTCCACCAACCAGTCCATGCGGTCATTGGCCGGCATGCCGGTGACCAGATGCACCATCGCAGGCGCTTCTCGCTCAATGGCATGGTGGTTGCCCACCCGCACCCGAACCTCTTGCCGGCCCATGTGGTCCACCCGGGCGTCGTATTCACCGGCGTGGCCATTGAACAGCGTCAGCGCATCGCCGGGTTGCAGGCGCAGGACCTGAATATGGCGCGCCGCCCCAGAGGGTAGCGACACCACGTCCCCAGGGGTCAATGCCAGGTCGCAAAACAGGCGAGGCATGAAGTCTTTCGTTGGGGATGCATCAGCCTCGCCCCATGACGAAGGTGGCGTCAGCGGCAATGCCCTCCACCGTGTCGACCAGACGGAGCAAGGGCGTGAGCTCCCGATAGCGGCTGGCGGTGGCCCGGATATAGCCGATGAACCTGGGCGTGTCGGCCAGGTATTTGGGCTTGCCGTCACGCAAGGTCAGGCGTGCAAAGATCCCGGCCACTTTGAGGTGACGTTGTAGGCCCATCCATTCGACCGCGCGCCAGAATTCTCCGAAGTCCTGCGACCAGCCTTCAGTATCGAGCAAGCCGGTGGTGCGCGCGCGCTGCCAGTAACGCACGGTCACATCGAGCACCACATCCTCATCCCAGCTTAAAAAGGCATCTCGCATCAGGCTGGCGATGTCATAGGTGACCGGGCCGTACACGGCATCCTGGAAGTCGAGCACGCCCAGGCGTGGCTCATCGGCGCGCGCCGGCATCATGAGGTTGCGAGGCATGAAATCACGGTGGACATACACCGAGGGACCGCGCAGGTTGTGGGCGATGATCTGCTCAAAGCAGGTGTTCAAGGTTTGTCGCTGATCGTCGCTCAGGATGAGACCACGGTGGCGACTCACATACCACTCGGGGAAGAGATCCAGCTCACGCCGCAGCAAAGCCGTGTCGTAGGCGGGCAGCACGCCAGCACGGCTGGCCTGTTGCCAGCAAAGCAGCGCTTCCAGGGCTCGCTCGTACAGCGGGATAGGCAAGGCAGCGGCCGGGTCGATCACCTCCATCAGGGTGTGTTGCCCCAAGTCGTCCAGCAGCATGAAGCCTTGTTGGGCGTCCCAGGCCAGGATCCGAGGAACCAGGAGGCCCGCGTCATGCATCAGACCGGCAATGCGCACAAAGGGCTCGCAGTTTTCCTTGTCGGGTGGGGCATCCATGATGATGCGGCTGCCTGCGCTCGAGTCCACACGCAAATAGCGGCGAAAACTGGCATCGGCCGAAGCGGCTCGCACACTGCCAGGATCCAGTTCATGGACATCCACCAAACCCTGCAGCCAGGTATGAAAGGCTCGCGCGCGCGCGGGGTCGCTCCAATGCGGGGGAGTCACGGCGGGGGCCGGGGTGGAGGAAGGGTGGCTCATGGATAATCCAAATTCTACAAACCCAGGTGTGGCGAGGGTGGCGATGTGCGTCCCGACCGGTTGCGCCGCTCTCCACGCGCCTGATCCCCGCGCTGCATCCTGCCCTTGAAACCGCTGCTCGCATTGCTGTCATGTCTGACACTGGCTCTCCCGGCTGGGGCGCAGGAGTCGGTGTCGACCTCGCAAGCATCCAAGGCGTCCAGTGTGCTGGCCGAAGGTCCGCCGTTGGTGCTCAAGCCGAGCTCGCTGCTGCAAGAGAAGATGCCCTCTCAGCACAACCGTGCCCTGCCCGCGTTCATCCAGGCCGACCGCATCACGGGTCGAGCCGACATCGAGACCACCATGCAGGGTTCGGCCGTCATGCGCCGCGGCGATACGGTGATTCACGCGGACCGCATGCAATTCGACCAGGCCTACGACTTGCTCAAGGCGCAGGGGAATGTCTATATCAACCGTGGCGGCAACCGCTTTCAAGGCCCGCTGCTGGAGTTGCAGGTCGACTCGTTTGAGGGTTTTTTCACCGAACCAAGCTTTCAGTTTCTGCGCAACCAAGCCCATGGCCAGGCGCGTCGCATCGACTTCATCGACAACAACCGTGGGGTCATTCACCAGACCTCGTTCACCACCTGCGCGCGCAAACCCGGCCCGAGCTGGCTGCCTGATTGGGTGCTCAAGGCCCAGCGCATCGAGTTCAACACCGAGCTTAATGAGGCGCGTGCCGAGGGTGCGTCGCTGCAATTCAAAGGGGTGCCGATTCTGCCCGTTCCCGCGGTATCGTTCCCGATGAACAGCGAACGCCGCTCCGGTTTGTTGCCCCCGATGATCGGGGTGGACAACATTGGCGGGGCGGAATACACCCAGCCGTTTTACTGGGACATCGCACCCAATCGGGACCTCACACTGTACAACACGGTGTGGTCCAAGCGAGGTGTGAATGTGGGCGCCGAGTTTAGGTACCTGGAGAGCCCGAAGCCCGATTTTCGGGGGCAGCTCCGGTTTGATTACTTGCCCAACGACTTGTTACGCGACCGCAGCCGTTGGGGATTGTCGCATACCCATGCGGGCTGGCTGGACCTGGGGTCGGAGCGCGTGAACATGAACCTCAACCTCAACCGGGTCAGCGACGACAACTACTGGCGTGACTTTACCCGCCTGTCTCCTGCCTTGGCGCAGCGCATTTTGCCCAGCGACCTGCAGCTCAACTGGAATCATGGCCCGTTCACCACCGCTTTTCGTACTCTGCATTGGCAGACCTTGCAGGATCCGACAGCCCCCATCACACCGCCCTTTGACCGCATGCCGCAACTCCTCACGCGCTACCAGGGGTCGCTGGGGCGGGGGCTCGACGTGGGCTTTGAAGCGGATTACTCGCGGTTCGATCGTGCCATGGCCTGTGCACCGGGCACCTTCGATTGCCAGCCCAATGTCCAGCGGGTGTATTCCTTGGCCCGAGTGGCTTACCCCATGAATCTCGCCCTGGGCACGGTGACACCCAAATTGATGTTGCATTCCCGCAGTTATCAATTTGACACGCTCGCCCAGAATGCGACCACTGTGGCGCCCAACGACACCAGCCTGTCCATCCCGACATTCAGCCTGGACGCCACCACTCGGCTGGAGCGTCCCGCCCGCTGGGGCAGTCGCTCGGCGATTCAAACCCTGGAGCCCCGGCTTTTCTATGTCAACACGCCCTACCGGGACCAGAGCCGCTTGCCGGTGTACGACACCGGACGCTACGACTACAACTTTGCCTCGGTTTTCAACGAAAACGCCTTTGTCGGGCAGGACCGGATCGCCGACAACAAACTGATGACCCTGGGGGCTACCTCACGCTTCATCGACCCGGCCAGCGGGGTAGAGTTGGCCCGGTTCGGTCTGGCCCAGCGCCTGCGGTTCAAGGACCAAAACGTGTTGCTACCTACGGAAACCGAACCGGTCTCGGAGCGCTTGAGTGATGTGCTCGCGGGCGCCATGATGCAGGTCACGCCCTACTGGCAACTCGACTCTACCGTGCAATACAACCCCAAGGCCTCGCGCTCCCTGCGCACCACGGCCGGGACCCGCTATGTGCCCGGCAATTACCGGGTTTTATCGGCCGCATACCGTTACCAGATGAATCCGGCCACCCAGCAAAGCAGTGAGCTGATTGACACGGCCTGGCAGTGGCCGATCAAGGCGTTGTGGGGTGCTGCGGGGCGCGACCAGGGACCCGGGAGAGGTCTGGGCGAAGACCAATGGTACGCCGTTGGTCGCCTGAACTACAACCTGAACGAAGGCAGGGTGGTCGAATCGCTCCTGGGAGTCGAGTACGATGCAGGCTGCTGGCTGGGTCGTGTGGTGTTCGAGCGGGTGCAAATTGCCGCCAACCAGGCAAACCAGCGGCTGATGTTTCAGCTGGAATTCTCAGGTTTCGCCCGAGTGGGACCCAACCCGTTGGGCATCCTCAGGTCCCAGATTCCGCGCTACCAGTATCTGCGCGATCAGGTGTCGCCCCCCAGCCGATTTGGCCAATACGATTGACCTTTGATGATGTCCTTTAGTTCGTCCCGAATTTTGTCCCGCCTCTGTCAACTGGTGCTTGCACTGCTGGTGACGCAGACGCTGTGGGCCCAGGGGCTGCGCGCGCCAGCCCAGGGCGGCGCGTTGCGGCCGTTATCCTCGCCAATGCCGTTGCCGTTGCCAACACCGGCATCTCAGCGGTTGTCGTCCGATTTCATCGTGGCTGTGGTGGGCAGCGAGCCCATCACCAACCTCGAGGTGACGCTACGGGCCCAGGCCATCGAGGCACAGTTGAGGCAGCAAGGGCAAAGTACACCACCGCGTGAACAATTGCTGAGTGAGGTACTGGACCAGCTGATTCAGGACAGGGCGCAGTTGCAGTGGGCCCGGGAAATTGGCGTGCAGGTGAGCGATGCCGATGTGTCGCAGGCTGAAGACAACGCCGCCGAGCGCGCGCAAATGACGCCCGAGCAATTGCGCACACAACTCGAGCGCTCAGGGGTGGTGCTGAAACAATGGCGTCAGGACATGCGCGATCAGCTCACGCTGCAGCGACTTCGAGAGCGCGAGGTCACGCCGCGGATTCGTCCCACAGACCAGGAAATTGACCAGTATCTGCGTGAGCGCCAGACGCAGCAGGAAGCACGGCAGGCGTTGAATCTGGCGCAAATCCTGATCCCGGTGCCCGACGACGCCACACCCCAGCAGATCGCTCAAAGCGAGGCCCAAGCCCGCGAGGTGCTCCAGCGGGCTCAAGGCGGAGAAGACTTTGCACAGTTGGCCCGTCGCTTTTCTGCGGCAGCAGACCGCACTTCAGGCGGGCAGATGGGCCTGCGCCCGCAGGACCGCTATCCGCCTTTGTTTGTTGAGGCGGTGCGCCAGCGTCCCGTGGGTGCCGTGGTGGGGCCCGTCCGCTCGGGGGCGGGCTTTCATGTCCTGAAGGTGCTGGAGCGCGCAGCGGCCGATTCGGCCGCTACCGTGGTGCAAACCCATGCGCGCCATATCTTGCTGCGACCCGGCGGGCAAATGAGCGTCAACGTGGCGCGAGCCGAATTGACGCGGATGAAGCGGGCGATTGAAGGCGGCAAGGCCGACTTTGCCCAACTCGCTCGCGAACACTCACAAGACGGCAGCGCCAGCGCTGGTGGCGACCTGGGATGGGCCAACCCAGGCATGTTCGTGCCCGAGTTTGAAGAGGTCATGAATCGACTTGGCCCGCAGGAAATTTCCGACCCCCTGGTGTCACGCTTTGGCGTGCATCTCATTCAGGTGCTGGAGCGGCGCAAAACCGAGATGTCGGTGCGCGAACAACGTGAGTTGGCTCGCAACGCCTTGCGCGAGAGCAAATTCGAGGAGACCTTTCAGACCTGGGCTCGTGAAGTTCGCGGCCGTGCCTATGTCGAGCTGCGTGATCCGCCGCAATAGGCCACTGCGGATACGGGTTGATGAAACACATTGCGCGCAAGCGCTTCGGCCAACACTTCCTGACGGACCAGGCCATCATTGACGGCATTGTGCGTGCCATCGACCCGCGACCAGGTCAGCCCCTGGTGGAAGTCGGCCCCGGCCTGGCTGCCATGACGCAACCCTTGCTGGAGCGTGTGGGGCAGATGGGCGTGATCGAACTCGACCGGGATCTGGCGGCACGGTTGCAGACCCGCGCCGGTCTGGAGGTCGTGCAAGCCGATGTGCTGACGGTGGATTTCTCGGCCTGGGCTCTCCGTTGGGGTCGCGGGCGATTGCGGGTGGTCGGCAATCTGCCCTACAACATCTCTTCGCCCATCCTGTTTCATTTACTGAACCATGTCGATGCCATTGCCGACCAGCACTTCATGTTGCAACAGGAAGTGGTGGATCGGATGGTGGCCGACCCCTGTACAAGTGCCTATGGTCGCCTGAGCGTGATGCTGCAATGGCGCTACGACATGGAGGCGGTGCTGACGGTGCCACCCGCGGCGTTCGACCCGCCCCCGCGAGTGGACAGCGCAGTGGTGCGCATGGTGCCGCGCCAGGTACCGGCCGAATTGAACCTTGCGCTGCTGAGTGTGGTGGTGCGCGAGGCCTTCAGCCAGCGTCGCAAATTGCTGCGCCACAGCCTGGGCCGTTGGTTACAGTCCCAAGGGGCAGACACGGCGTTTGACTTGCAGCGCCGTGCCGAGGAGGTGCCGGTGGAGGAGTATGTGGCACTGACCTGTGCCCTGGAAGCGACCGGCGTGCAAGCCGGCCGGTCAGATCAGGCAGCCGCCAGCCAGTAGCCGGCGTTGAAGGGGCTGCTCATGCGCAGCGCCATGGGGGAGATGTCCACCAGTTTGTCCGTGGGCATTTTTTCACCGGCATCACCCAGCTCGATGCCCTGGGTTTCAGGCGAATCTGCAGCACGCTCTGCGGTGCTCGATGGCGCGCGAGCCACCGAGAAAGAATAAAAACAACGAAAGGACACCTTGCGGTCCGACCAGAAGTCGGAGGCTTCACGGAACACGTCAAGCAGTTGCTCGCGAGCTTCTTTGTCGAACTTGGCGTGGGCGGGAATATGCTCGAGCACCACAATGAAGCCCGGTTGTTGTCCGGACTTGTGCAGCGGATCGGTCATGCCGTCATACAAGGCATCGAAGTTCTTGCTGGTTTGGGTCGGGAAGGTGAACTGTTGAGCAATCAGGTCGAGGACATCTTGTTTGCTTTGGGCCTGGGCCAGGTTGGCATACAAAAAGTGGTGCCCCAGTTCGAGGGCGGCCTCCTGGAGGTCGCTGACACGAAAGGCACGGATGGACTGAACGATATTGCTTTTAACGGTACGAAGTGGCATATCCATCTCCGCTAGGGTCCTGTGGTAGTGAGTGCCGAGCCTTCAGCCCCAGTGGGCGTGTTGCTCTGCAACAAAAACATGCATTCGGGTTTACCCCGAATTCAGACCGTGATTTTGGCGGAAATGCCGTCAAAAGGCAAGCCAATTCCCCTAATCGGACACCGAAAAGGGGATTTTTTGCAGAAGCTAGTGGGTACTAGCTCAGAAAAAGGCTTAACGCGTGGCGCTGGCGTCGGCCACGGTCAGGGCCGTCATGTTGACGATGCGGCGCACGGTGGTGCTCGCCGTCAGGATGTGCACCGGTTTGGCTGCGCCCAGGAGCACCGGGCCAATGGCGATGTTGCCGCCGGCTGCCGTCTTGAGCAAGTTGTAGGCAATATTGGCGGCATCCAGGTTGGGCAAGACCAGCAGGTTGGCGTTACCGTCCAGGGTGCTGTTGGGCATCAAGGCTTTTCGCGCGGCGCCATCCAGGGCCACATCCCCGTGCATTTCGCCGTCAATCTCCAGCCAGGGCGCACGCTGCTGAACCAGGGCCAGCGTCTGGCGCATTTTGACCGCTGTGGGCTGGTCGCTGCTGCCAAAGTTGGAGTGTGACAACAAAGCCGCCTTGGGTTGGATACCGAAACGGCGCATTTCCTCGGCTGCCATGATGGTGATCTCGGCCAGTTGCTCGGCTGTCGGGTCGTAGTTGATGTGGGTGTCCACCAGGAATACCTGCCGATCGGGGAGCAACAGACCGTTCATGCAGGCATAGGTCGAGACCCCGGGGCGGTGGCCAATGACCTGGTCCACATAGCGCAGATGCACGTCCGGGGTGCTCCAGGTGCCGCAAATCAAGCCGTCCACTTCGCCCTTGTGCAACAGCATGGTGCCGATCAGTGACAAGCGGCGGCGCATGTCGATCTTGGCGAGTTGTTCGGTCACGCCTTTACGCTCGGTCAACCGGTGGTAGGTTTGCCAGAAGTCACGGTAACGGTCGTCTTGCTCAACGTTGACCACGTGGTAGTCAGTGCCCTCCTTGAGACGCAGGCCGAATTTGGCAATGCGCGCAGCGATCACGGCCGGACGGCCGATCAGGGTGGGTTTGGCCAGGCGTTCGTCGACCACGATTTGCACGGCGCGCAGCACGCGTTCCTCCTCGCCCTCGGCATAGGCCACGCGCTGGCGGCCCCCTCGCTTGGCGGCCGCGTAAATGGGTTTCATGGCCGACCCGGATGCGTAAACAAAACCTTGCAGTCGCTCACGGTAAGCGGCCATGTCCGCAATCGGGCGGGTGGCCACGCCGCTGTCAACGGCAGCCTGCGCCACGGCCGGCGCGATCTTCATCATCAATCGCGGGTCAAAGGGTTTGGGGATCAGGTATTCCGCACCAAACACCAGTTGCTCTCCGGCGTAGGCGGCGGCCACCACCTCGCTTTGCTCGGCTTGGGCCAACTCGGCGATGGCGTGCACGGCAGCGATTTCCATCGCGTCGGTGATGGTGGTGGCGCCCGCGTCGAGTGCTCCGCGGAAGATGTAGGGGAAGCACAGGACGTTATTCACCTGGTTGGGGTAGTCGGTGCGACCCGTCGCAATGATGGCGTCGTCACGAACCGTCTTGACTTCCTCGGGGAGGATTTCGGGGGTGGGGTTGGCCAGCGCCAGGATCAAGGGTTTGGCGGCCATGCTGCGCACCATCTCGGGCTTGAGCACCCCCCCGGCTGACAGGCCCAGGAACACATCGGCGCCGGCAATGACATCGGCCAGGGTGCGGGCCGCGGTGGGCTGGGCGAACTGGATCTTGTCCTCGTCCATCAACTCGGTGCGACCTTCGTACACCACACCGGCGAGGTCGGTGACAAATATATTTTTGCGCGGTATGCCCACTTTCACCAACAGGTTCAGGCAGGCCAGCGCGGCAGCACCGGCACCCGAGGTGACCAGCTTGATGTCGGCCAGCGATTTGCCCACCAACTTCAAGCCGTTAAGCACCGCAGCACCCACCACGATGGCGGTGCCATGCTGGTCGTCATGGAAGACGGGAATCTTCATGCGTTCGCGCAGCTTGCGCTCGACGTAGAAACAGTCGGGGGCCTTGATGTCTTCCAGGTTGATGCCACCAAAGGTGGGCTCCAACGCGGCGATCACATCGACCAGCCGGTCCAGATCCTTTTCATTGATCTCCAGATCGAACACGTCGATGCCGGCAAACTTCTTGAACAACACCCCCTTGCCCTCCATCACCGGCTTGGCTGCCAGGGGGCCGATATCGCCCAGGCCCAGCACCGCGGTGCCGTTGGTGATCACCGCCACCAGGTTGCCGCGGCTGGTGTACTTGTAGGCGGCGTTGGGGTCCTTGACGATCTCCTCGCACGGGGCGGCCACGCCCGGTGAATACGCCAGCGCCAGGTCGTGCTGGTTCACCAATTGCTTGGTGGCGTGAATGGCGACCTTGCCGGGTGTCGGAAACTCGTGGTACTCGAGTGCGGCGCGGCGCAATTCGGCGCGGGCAGCGGCACGCGGATCTTTCGTGTTCTTGTCGGGCATGAAACGGTCTCCTGAGACGGTCAGACACGCTGTGGATGTGTCTGACAAGGGGGAATCATTGTAGGCGTGTGGGCAAAGGGCAGCCCCGAGGTCAAGCTTGCATCAGGGCCTCAATAGCAACCGGGTCCACCGGGACATCGCGCGTGATGAGCTCGCACCCCTGGGGG
>JACCDY010436666.1_pt1 | contig 24652 bp, 22 predicted proteins | sample 7446391 | NCBI WGS metagenome assembly JACCDY01 (sample SAMN15323451, study PRJNA562643) | freshwater metagenome | isolation source: river surface water | place: USA:Blue River Watershed | collected 2017-08-18 | reverse complement strand
GCTACCTACAGTTACGAGAAGCAGCTCTTTAATCCGCTTGGTAATCAGGCAGGAACGAAGAGAGTCGTAGAATGGTGCACGCTCTGCGGTCGCATCTGTAAGGATCATAAACATTACCAGCTCGCCAGACTCTACAAGGAGGACGGTAAAACCCTCAAACCCGTTCCAGGCTTCGCTGGCGCAGGGGATTACTTCATTGTGGACTGTTCCAAGCCAAGTGTTGGAGGTGGGGGTCTTAAAGAGAAAGTGAATCGCTACAGGCGGTTCCGTGAGGTCGTTCTCTTCCTCAACGACCAAGTGGGCGATATAACCTTTGAAGAGGCTATTAATACTCTCGTAGAGGAGGTGTGGGAAGCCCCGCTCGCTGCACGACGCCTGGAAGTCAACTACGCTCTCAAGAAGAAGGTTTACAATGCGGCTGTTGCCAATAGCCGCTTCCCTGCGCCTCAGGCGGAAGCGGAGGCCGTTTATGCCAATGTTCAGTATCCCAATGCTTCCAACACATCCCTCCAGCCCCTCGTTTTCGCCGAGGGGGATGTGGAACACCGAAATGTGTGGGATTCAGACAATAAGGAGAACATTGTCCAGTTCCGGCATCGCATGGCAGACGGGACGATTAATGAACACGCCGGACCGAACCAGCAAATCGCCTTGGACAATCTTATGAACTATCTGGGACATATGGCCACCGAACAGTCCTCGGCGGACTTTGGCCTCTGTTGGCAGCACTCAGACAACTACTTAACCATTTTTGCCGATGAGGCGCACCCCCCTCCCAAGTGTACAGCACGTCTCTACCCTGCCGAGGTGTTGGCGGCTATTGAAGGTGCTGTGTATAAGAAGCCGACTGATAAAGAGAAGGACCTGAAAGTCTACAATGCGTACCGTGTTGCATTCAATAAAAAGTTTGGTAGCGTAGCGAGCGCAGCAGCTGTTGGCGGAGCTAGAAGAATAAAACGGCAAACCCAAAAACACCGAAGTCTGTTAAAACGCACCCGTCGGACACATTAACACAATAGGTAGATACAATGATATGACTACATAGAATGGACAATCCTGAAATCTTCAACAACGCCTAGACTCTCCAACATCCACACCCTATGGACATCCCTTCCATACTGGATTAACATGTCCTAAAGGCAGTCTTGTAATGTCATTGCTTTCCAATTTGCCATATGTAACTTCTTCTATTCCACGGTCAACATTGACTTTGACAATATTTTCATCTGCCTCTAAAGCATGAATTGCAGTTTTATTGCACATCATGAGACCGTTCTCAAACTCAACAGACCACCGTTTTGTCACTTTATTAAATGTGACGGTATCATGGTAACCACCACCCCAACCACCGCTGTACAAATAAGACCAACGGATTGTTTCAGATGTCTCTTTTGCCTTAGCATGTTCAGGTATCTGGTTAAAGTTGTATAGTATTAACAAGTAGTCCTCAAAATTCTCTGGCGTCAATGGTTCATTGCATAGAGTAAAGGGATGGAAACCAGAATCTTCATAAAACTCCGAAACATGCTTCTCTGCAAAGGTTTTGAACAATAGTTTTGCAGCATCGCAGTCCAGTCCATAAAGCTTTACAAGGGCGTTGACCAACGCATTTGTACGCACCGTTTTCTTGTCTTCCCCTTCTACACCAAAGAACCCACCTACCTCACCGCATACTGCATAATGCAAGTGGCTTCTCGTGTGCCGAAAGAGATCGGTTGTATTCATGCTTTTATATCCTGTGACAACGTTTGGGTTATCTATGCGTACCAACGGATAATATATTGTATGGAGAAAATCGTTGTAAGAAATCATTGGCGCAATTATAGTATACACTAGGATGGTGGTTTGTTCAATGCAACTGTTAACGAGTGGATCAATTTTTATGGAGACCTGAAACATTAGGTAATCCATCGGTTCGGCCCTGTGGGCCTCACGAAACGTCCAGGAATACCCTTGGTATTTTTGGCTAACACCTATACATTCTCATGGAATGCCATTTTATGGTAATCCATGGAAATTCATAGAACAGACCCCAACGAATGCCAAGGGTATTCCTGGGTGGAAACGGCTAAAGACCACGGCAGCCAACAGCTCCCTACATGCGCCCCAAAAATCCTTTCGCGAACCAACATGCGCCATTCGCGGTCCCTCACTTTAGCGTGCTCTCATAGCGCCAGCTAGCAGCTGAAAGAAGTCCGTGCTCTAACGAGCACGGACTGCTGCCGCGAAGCCAGCCCAAAGGGCTGGCGAGCTGAAGGCCGAAGCGCACGCGCTAGCGTGCGCGAACGGCCGCCTCCGATTCTGCCAAGTGTACATTCACGAGCGGATGGAACAGCGGTTCCATCGTCGGTGCACCCGAGAAGGTATAGCATGCCAATACACCATTCTCCTGTGCGTTCAGATCGCAATCCACCGCCGCGGCTTGCATCACATTAAACAACGAATCCGCCAGTTTCTTCTTCGCGTTGGACAAGTTCAAGATACTTTCATCCGTCGTGGTACCCCCATCAAAATTTAGGAGCGTCTCGTCTACCAGACGCTGGCTGAGCTGTTGCGGCGCAAACTTACAAATGTACGTGAACACCTCCACGTTGCGCTCTTCCTGGGGCAAGTCCATGTGGGAGCAGATACGAATAGCACGTCCCTTGACCTGCTCCAAACGCACATAGTTCCAGTAAGGTTCCATGATATGTACCTGGCGTACATTGGAGAGTGAAATACCCTCCGCGCCCGACTGGGTAATCATGAAAACCTTGGCCACCTGGCCCTTCTGGTTATTGTCGGCACCGGCCAAGGCCTTGATTTCCTCTGCCAACGCCTTCGGCATCTTGGACCACGCCGCATTAAAGACCGCCTTCAAAATATTGCGCTTCGTAGCGTCTTCGTCACCCGTGTAGGTAATGTAGCGAGGCGTGGTAGCCATAGAGGCCTTGGTTTCCGGTGTAAGGGCCCAACCCCCATCGGCGGTCGGTTGAATATCAAACTTCACGTATCCCTTCTGGGCTTCCAGGGCCAAGCTGAAGAGACCAATACCCTCCAGAGTCTTGAATTGACTGTAGACAAGCACGGGGCCCCTGGCGGTATCCATGTTGTTGATCATGGTCTGGAACTTAGGGGAATACTTGGGGAGATTCTCAGGTGAGAAGATTTCACCGGCACGTGCTCGTACTTCCGACAGCGCCCCAGCGATTGCTGAAACGTAATCGGCTTTGCGGGGTCCTAGGATTTCTTGGGCTTCCTCGGCCTTCTCAGCATCTCCAACATCTGCGCCTTGTTCGCCTTGCTCACCCTCTTCACCCTTTTTGCCTGGTTGCGCAACAGGCACCTTATCCTCCTCCGCAACGCCTAGGGCCATCTGGACATCGCGGTAATCACTAGGACGGGGCCTCTCCATATCCGCGGGGAACGCGAAATTACAGGCCGCCCGTGAGAAAATCTTGAACGTGGATTTCTGTCCCTTCGTCACCAAGTCGTACAGCGTCGGACCCTGGGCAACCGCGACTACCCCCGTTTTCTTCTTCTTCTGTTCCTTCTGCTCCTTATCAATCTCCTCTTTGCGCATAGACGTGTATTCCTTGAGCTGCAGGTCGCTCATGGGTAAGTACACCACCTTATCAAACAACACCTTGGCCATCAGGTCTGCCTTGCCACCCTTGTAATACGAGATGAGACCCGACAGGCGCGCCATGAGGGGCAGGCGCACACGGTCCTTGATTTCCAGCTTCTCGGTATCCACGAAGAGCTCACGGAATGGCTTCTCCAAATCGGGCAAACGGGGCACGGACTTAAATACGGGATCCTTAATGCCTGTACCCTCTACAATGCGCGAGAACCATCCCTCCAAATTGCGTTCACGTGCGATTTCTCCTTCAGTTGATGCAAGTCCCACATCGCGTACGAAGCCGCGGAAGGCGCCCGTGGCGGGGTCCAGCACTTTGCGGCAGCCGCTGGGCACCGGTGTCACGCGGACCATGGAGGCATTGATGTCTGGGCGCGGCACAATCTCGGCGAAATCCACCTCGGGATGGCGTTCCAGGGCTTTCAACACAGCGTCCTTGCGCTCAAAACCTGGCAGCGTCGCCTCGGCCATACGAGTATCACCCGCCAGCAGGTTCGCCAAAATGGCAATTTCGTGAGGGTAGTTGATAATCGGTGTACCCGACAGGGCGATAATCTTACAGCCCACGGCGGAGCACAGGATGCGGTACACCAGGTACGAGATGCGGTATTTCTTGCCGAGGTCACAGAACTTGGGCGTATATTGCTGCATCTCGCGCGGCTCGTCCTTATAGAATTCTTCTAGGCGGGAATTGTTGATAGTGCGGATTAAGTTGTGGACCTCGTCAATGACAATGGTCGCCCCATCAAACATCGTGGGGTCTTCGCACGCCCAGCGGCGTACCGTCTTTTCCAACAGACCGTTGTAATGGATGAATTGGAAGCGATAATCAATGTGGGCGTAAATCTGGTCCACAATCTGCTTCTGCTGAGCGGCGCTAAGTGTATCAAAGTTGGGTGCCGCGGCGGGATTGGGGGACCAGGCACCCTTCTGTTTGGCGACCACGGCACGCGGAACTCCCAACACATTCATCAGGTACTCCGCTTCGGGTGTAGGGGCCTTGAGGTCCGGCACGGGAATCCACTGCCAGTTATTGTTCGTACGGAAGATGAAGGGGCCGCACTTGGTAATTTCGTCGCGGTAGTTCTTGGACAGGGAGGCGGGGGTAAAAATGTACACGGGCTTCTGGCCGCGATTGTACAGGGCCTCCATGGAGGCGATGGAGGTACACGTTTTACCGGAGCCGAGACCGTGGTACACCAGGACACCGCGGTAAGGCGAGGGGCGCTGGATGAAATCGCGGACGAAGGATTGGTAGGCGAATGTCTTAACACCCTTCTTGGATTCCTCGGCGGCCTTGGCACACGCATCGGGGTCCGGAATATCGGCGGGCTTCGGCAGGTAGTAGCGACGGTAGGTCTGGATGATGAACTGTTTGAAGGCGCGGCGATTGCTGGGAATGTAGAGGGGCGGGTGTATCTGGGTGCCATCACGGGCGAGCACGGCCTTCATTTGATCCTGGAGGGCGGCGAGACCGGTTTGGGGTTTCGCGGCGGGTCCGACAGGTCCCGCGAGCTGGGCCATGGGTCTGCGCGACCCAGGGAGCGCCGTGGGTTGTGCGTATTCCTTGGGCAACATGGCCACAACACGAGGACCTCCGCGCTTCTCAACATCGCCCTCCCCTTCGCCTCTATCCCCATCATCCACGCGAGGGGCCACGTCACGTTTAATGGTGCGCGGGCCAACACCGGTGCCGATATCCGGTCCCTCTACGCCCATAGGCGCCACGGAATCCAGAGACTCTAACATAGCGAACATTGTAGGTGGTGCGGGACCCCATCGTATCTTATCGGCTGCAATAGGTGCAGCAAACCGGGGTCTTCCTGTCGCCATGATACGGTGCGGTTTCTACAGGAGGCGGGATATTATATGCCACATGTACCAACGCTCCGCCCGCTGAAAAAGTGAAATAGGGGGCGGGCGTGTAGAATGTGGTGCAATCCAAGATGTTCACAATCACGACCACAACCACGGACCCCCTTTCTACCGTTCTTACCTACCTATACATGGCCTGGCACGTCCGGTGCTACCAACAAAAGCCCTCCGTTCCCCTAGCATGCATATTGGCGGCGGATACCCTGCATCTCTGTTGGGAGTCCTGGATGGGCGGATACCTCCAGCTTCTCTACACACTCTACATCGCTGCCAACCAAAAATGAAAGTAACCACATTGGGATATGTTGATAGCACAGAACAACCATGGATACCTCCCTCGTTACACTTGCCCCCAAGGTCTTCTTTGTGGCCCTGGACTATGCGCGCTTCCAACAGATGCCCCAAAGTCGTCTTCTTTCATGTATACTCTTGATGGATGTACTTCGGTTCAATGTAGAGGACCCGTGGTTGAATATACTTTGGGTCTGCTTTCAACTGGCATCCTTTGGATACCAGTTGTATATAATTTTAAGGCACATCCCATTACCTTATACACAGCCAGGCCAGTATTAGGGGGTTGCAATAGCTGCAGCACCAGCACCATCCGCTGCGACCTCCTCTTCCGTGGCAATATCCGTTTCGGTAAGAACACCGAGACGGATGAGGGCCAACTTGGACGCCTCCTGTTCCGCCACTTTTTTGTTGCGAGCCGTGGCAGTTGCCACAACCGTGTTATCGGGTGCCAAGACACCCATGGTAAAGATGCGGTCGTGCAGGGGACCTTCCACGGCCACCTCCTTGTAACGGGGCGGTTGATGGTAGGTGGCCTGGTAGTATTTGAGGAGCTGGTCCTTGTAGTTCGTATCCTCTGCAATCATATCGCAGAAGTTCGCGCGGCTCTCGTAGAGGTTGATGAGCCATTGGCGCACACGGTCATAGGCTTTGCCAGGATCGCGAGTGGCGAGGTCCAGGTAAATCGCGCCTACCCAAGCTTCCAACATAGAACCGAGAATGCGTAGGTTACGGCGGCCATGGCAGAGGTCCTCCACGTGCCGGCTGAGTATAATCCATTTGGAGAAGCCGAGGCGAAGGGCAAGGTGGCCGAGATGTTTATTGTTGACGAGACGGGAGCGCAAGGGTGTTAAGAAGCCCTCATCCTGTGTGGGATAGCGTTCGTGCAAGTATACGGCTATTACACATCCGAGAATGGAATCACCCACGAATTCAATGGCCTCATTATCGGCTTTTTGGAGAGGCAGGCAGTCCGAGGGTCTTACCGCAACGACGACAGGTTCACCGTTGGGTGAGACGAGGGAGGGGCCATCCGGTCGGTCCACATAGGAGCAATGGACGCACGCCTGGCGAAAGAGGTCCCAGTTGTTGGGTTTATCCTTGATGCCGAACATGCGCAGGATACGTAGGATCTCGCCATCGGGTATGACACGATTGGCGGGATTCCAGGGATTGTAGATTTTGGTTTCACCGAGGAGTTCGGAGGATGAAGAAGCGAGGAAGTGTGACATTGTGGGGTTAAGAGTGCCGATAATCCAAACAGGGTCCGTCAATCTTTATGCAGACTCACTGGAACCACTGTTACTGCTGTCAGCATTACCCACATTCTCAACATACTCTCCATCTCCTTCGCTGCTTTCTTCAACCTGTTCGTACTCGCGCTCACGCTCCGGTCGCCAGACGCGTGTTGAAGAGCGTGCAGCGGACCGTGCCTCATCGGCTGCGATGGACCGAATCATACCCTTGAAGTTGTGTACATTCAACGTCTGGAGGTACAGGGGCATTGTTGGAACGGTGCCACCTCCCGCGGGCGCCTGGATTTTCATGACAAAGCCCAGGTCCGTCATAAAGGAGTCCAGGATACTCCCAGGGGTTCCAACAGATACGTAGGTATTCCAATGCTTCGCGGGCATGGCGAGAAAAACGCCGTTGTTCAAAATGAAGGGTGTCTCAGAGGGCTTAATATCTCGGCGTTCAATACCACCGAAGCCGCATATCCAGGCGCGACCGGGTTTGGTATCACCCTCGGCGACACGCAAGGAGGTGTAGAAAGCCTCACCCGTTACAAAGGACGCCTTGAAGTTCTCAAAGAACTTGAGGGAGCCGGTAGTGCGCACGTTTGCCGTGGTTGCCAACACACACCCAGGGTATATCTTCCATTCTTCGCCGGGTTCCAGGGTAATTTCGGCAATCGCGGAGGGGATTGTAGGGCTCAAGGTAATTTCGGCGGTCTTGTCGGTAGGATTGCGCACATAGTTGATAAAGAAGCTCTGGCCGGTCACAACACGTTTTACGGCATTGAGGAAGCCGGCGCCCTTGAGGGGTTTCTCTACTCGCTCCGCTACACCAGCACCACCATCCATGCTTGCACTGGTTACCAAGTTGCCCGTCATGAATGCCATGGTATTCTGGTCCGTGATGATAGAAGTGCCAGGCGGCATGGTAATGCGCAGGACCTGTGTAGAGGCCTGGTCCAGTATCTCGGCGCTTACATCCTTGTTGTCGGCTGCACCTCCTTTATGTTTATTATGCAGATTACGCCTACTGCCATGTCGGGCAATTCTACGTGTTCGTTTTTTCATTTCTAATGAGTCTCTAGAAATTCTATTGAATACAGACTTTGGAAAAAATGACAGTCCATATGGCTAATCCTAAACCTTCTCAATCCTCAACATGTCTCAATCCGTTCTTGCTTCTATTCCTGTTCAGGAGCCTAGGCGACTAGTCCTGGTTCCCCTTAAATGTTTCTACTGCAACCAATCGGACGCAGAAGAAATTCAGCAGTGGCGCATCTCCCATCTCTTTGGTCTCTTTCACTGTGATAAACACGCCGACGCAGCGAAGCGAGACTGTGAAGACTTTATGCGCATACATGGACTTGTTCGCCGATGTGATGCACGAAATCACCCCACCATCGGACCTTTCATGGATGCTCTGGGCGAAACAATCCCTGTGCTTCGTTCCTCAGGTGCAGTGGATACAAACTGGCACTTTCCTTACATTGATGAGATTCCCGACATAAAGTACTCAAAAACCACGAATGTATGGGGCTTTAACTTGACAAATGGTTTTGCAGATAAGTTTGTGCCATTGAAGGACTTTCGCGATCCACGTATTGCTCCATTCCTGAAGCAAGAGGCGAGGGATACGTTGGAAGCTGTAGAAGCCGCTCTTACCACCGGTTTATATGATATGTAAAAATCAGTGTTGTATTTTGTTGGTGCATGTTCCTGTGTGTGGCGTTTTTGGTTGTTATACTTTTCCATAGCTCTTCCAAAGCTGCCTCATATCTTCTGCACAATTGTATTTTTGTATGGGGGAGGGTGCATCTGTTTCTGTTACAACCTCTTTATTATATATCTGTTGTATACATTTGTCTAACGACTTCATCACAATTAACTTTTCGTTTTTCAGAAGGTCATCCACCAGTTCTTTCACGCGCTTCTCCTTTACAGAATCCTCGTCACGAACTACTGCAATCTGCATGCCATCACGGTAAATATCGGCCTTTCTGACACGATATGTATCAGTAGCATCTACGTAGAGGTAAATATCGGCGCGATTCTGGACCGACTTATCTGAATATGTAGTTATATGATGAGGCTCTGAATACACAATGCAGAACTTAAGATTATTGGAGGCACAGAACTCTTGTGCTTCCTCAACGGTCATAGCAAGAATGGATCGGAAATTGGGAAAGGACATTTTGAATGGAATGGAATGTAGCTATAATGCATACACCCAACCAGTGGGATTGATGAGACCGTCATTTTTTCCGATCCTGCCTACATATCCACCTGTTGTACGTCACATGCGTTCCGATGTTGTAGCAATAAATCGTTGTACATACCATTCCACGGTGGTTCGCAGACCCTCTGTGAACTCAATGGTAGGTCGCCAACCCAGGGCTACCAAGGCATCGTTCTTTACAGCGTAGCGCCGGTCGTTGAAGAGTCGGTCCGGCACCCATTCAATCCATTTGCTAGCCAGATTCCCAACATCCGCCGGTCGCATTATTTCCAACACACGGCGCGCCACGTCTAGTACCGGCAGCTCGCAATCCCCGCCTATGTTGTATATTTGGGCGACTTCGCCCTTGTGGAGAATCGTGGTCACTGCCTCCGCCACGTCAAACACATGGATGAAGTTGCGTGTTGCCAGACCCAGGCCCTGAATGGTCATAGGTTCGCCCTTCAGTACCTGTTGAATAAAGCGAGGAACCACTTTTTCGGGATACTGTCGGGGTCCGTAGACATTGTTGCCCCGCGTAATAATCGTCGGCAGGCCGTAGGAATGATTGTAGGAGCGTACGAAGAATTCCGCCGCCGCCTTGGATGCCGCGTAGGGGTTCGTAGGATTGAGCAGGGATTGTTCGGTACATCCTGGGTGGTCCGCGGCCACCTCGCCGTACACCTCGTCTGTGGAAATATGGACGAAGCGTTTCAAGGTGGTGCCCAGCTCAGTCCGGCAACATTCCAGGAGTGTATGGGTGCCGACGACGTTATCGCGGGTAAATGCCAAACTGTTGCCGAAGGAATTGTCCACATGAGACTGAGCCGCAAAATGGACCACTGCATCAGGCTTATGCCGGCGCAGAATGTACTTCATGGTATCCGCATTGGTAATGTCGCAGGCGTAGAAGGTGTACCAGGAGGCGTGTTGGGAATCCAGGTTATCCTCCGAGGCACAGTAGTCCAGGCGGTCCACATTCACAATTTTGACAGTAGGATGGGCTGCATGGTAACGATTGATGAAATTGGAACCAATGAAGCCGCAACCACCGGTGACGAGGAGGGTGCGGGGTGAAAAATCGGGCATTTGCGTGTCTGAACGGATATACGTCATGCTGCTTAAATGCGCCTATATGCAGCTAACAATTCTGGAGACATATGCTTTTCAACATCTGGAACTGGTTTTCCCCTTTTGACATAACTATCCATAACAATTTTAAGTAGCCGTGCATCGGCTTCTGGATCATAATCGGGTCGTTCTTCCTCCCGCAATTCTTTCTCACGACTCTCTTTTATTTTTTCATAATTCGCCAACTCTTTTTTAAGAGTTCCGTATTTCAGGGATAGTTTCTTCAACGATTTATCACAATAAACGAAATCTGTACAACCAACAAATCTAAACTCATTTCTACATATTTCATTATAGCGATCGCCACTAAGCAAATAAGAGATATATACTAAACCTAATTCTTTTGGGCCAAACCGAACATCTTTATTGTTTCTTATTAATCCGCCACTATGTGGAATACTTGTGCTAAGAATGCCGTTATAGTGTAAATGGAAGCCATCTGAACCAACAGAATTAGCAATTATATAGGAAATGCATTTAGCAATATATGGCGCAAGTGTGGCATATTTTTTAAACTCTTCTAAAAGTCCTGCAATGTAGATTTCGGACGAGCCAACAATGCCTGAGAGGGAGATGGGACGCAATGTAGGCAATGATGGAAACGCAGCCTTTGCATGGATGTCATGAGACATTAGTTTTGGGACATTCGCTTCACATGTGTCATATATCATGCGTAGTATATCCATCTCCTCAAGTGTGCACAATTCAGAATCGGATGTAAGATACCCTTCCAATATTGTACGGTGAGTGATTAAATGTGAACCAACCAGGTCATGTGACAGTGCATATAAGTACATATATCCTATATATTGTAATACTTTTGCATTTACATCATCAGCATCGTTGTTTGAATCTATGTCATTGTTAAGCATATCAATTATCATAGTTTCATACATTTCATATGCATTAAGTCCCGAACGAATTATATTTTTATGGTGATTGGTAAGAACTGACATGTTGGGTGAGCAAAGAAAGAAATCAGTGGTCAGTGAAATTGAAATATTGTTTTTATAAAGCAAGTGAACTGTTGAACGACGATTGAGGTAAATAGTGTTGACACCTATTGCAAGTGCATAAGCTGCGGCTACTCTATCTTCTGTGCAAAAGTAGATCGGACACCTCAATTTTTGAAAACGACCTGTAGGATGTAGATAATGCCTTTCAGTATCTAACGTAGATAGTGCCTGAAGCCAATCTCCTGAACGTTTTCGTTGAAATGCAACCGATATATCAGCTGTATTTGACGAATGTGAAATAAAATCACGAATGCTTGATTTGTTATTAGGATTAGCCAATGGCTGATTTGCATCAATTGTTTCAGAATATATTAAGTCCACTAAATATTTAACCTCTGATGAATTTTGTGCAATCATCATATAGTCATGGTTGCTACAAAATTTTGAGCTTATACAATAAGTTTTATCCCATCTGGAATATTTTACAGTATTCCCTACAACATTTGTCATAATTATTCCTTTAGTTACATAATTCAAGTCAGGTGTTACTGCAGAATCGCATAAATTTTCAACATTCCTAACAACATAATACGGTCGTGTTCCCGATTCAAGATGTTCTATTAAACTGTTTGCGCCATTAGCATCACTCACCAATCCAAAAGTTTCGTATCCTGCACACAGTGTATTGTAAATTGCATCAGGAGTATCTGTTAAAAATAACAGTTCCATATTATTAGCCCGATTAAATATGATATCAAACAATGTATTTTCAATCATGTGAGTTGCAATAAGTTTATGAATATTCAACACACGACCGGGTAATCCCGCTTGGATTGTAGACGCATGGCGTATAGCCAAATCCTTGAAATCGTGAATGGCGTCCGCAAAAGCCAATGTACTATATGTAACATCCATTCTATACATGGAGTATCTAAAACGAACACCCCATTCCCTACACAGTCCCTCAAATGCCCCCACTTCATTGTCTCATTTATGGCGCCAAGGGCTGGATTGGCCATCAGCTCTGCGACGAACTCCTCAAAAACAAACATGCCGTCTATATGTCCCCTTTCCGCTTGGATGATACTGCTGAGGTAGCCGCCGAGTTGGACCGCGTGAAGCCCGACCGCGTCTTTTGTCTTGTGGGCCGTACCCACGGCGAGGGCTTCACGACCATTGACTACCTGGAGCAACCAGGTAAGCTTGTAGAGAATGTGCGTGATAACCTGTACGCCCCCGTCTCTCTCGCACTTCTCTGTAAGGAGCGGGGTATCCACATGACATACATGGGCACCGGCTGTATCTTTGAATTTGACGCGGCCCATCCTGAGGGCAGCGAAGCCACGGGCTTCACGGAGGCCGCGGAACCCAATTTCTTCGGCTCGTCGTATTCCGTGGTCAAGGGATTCACAGACCGCCTAATGCATGTGTTGGAAGCTGTGGGAGCCCCCGTTCTCAACATCCGCATTCGTATGCCCATTGTTGCGGCGGACCATCCGCGCAACTTTATCTCCAAAATCGTGCGTTACGCCAAGGTCTGCTCGGTCCCCAACAGTATGACGGTGCTCCCAACACTGCTGCCCCTCCTCGTTACCATGGCGGAGCGCCAGGAGGTGGGCACGGTCAACCTGACCAACCCTGGTCTCATTACACACAATGAGATACTCACGATGTATAAAGAGATAGTGGACCCCACGTTCACGTGGGAGAATTTCACGGTCGCAGAGCAGAATGCTGTGCTCGCATCAAGACGTTCCAACAATTGCTTGGATACGGGGCGCCTAGAAGCGCTCTTCCCCACGGTGCCCCGTATTCATGAGGCGGTAAGAGGCGCTTTGTTAGGGATGAAGGACTTGCGGAAAGGGGAACGCGCCAAATGTGGCCTAGCCACATTTGGCGCCTGACCCCGCGGCAACTACGTTGACTAGGGGAACGTTAGTTCCCCTAGTTGGCAGCCACGGACTCCACGGCCTTCACAGCACCACCCATCATACGGGTAACATTGGCGCCCATGCTGCGACAGTAGGACTTGTTGACTGCGTAGAAGATAAAGTAAAGGGGGCCGAGGAAGAAGGCGATGGCGAGGCCGATGGCCTTTTCCATGGTGGTGCCGCTGAAACCGAAGCAGACGATGCTCATGATAATGGCGGCAATACCGGCCAAGGCCCAAACGCCCACAGAAATAAGTACAACGCTGCCGCCCACCTTTTCGGCAAAGGTGGCCTCGCGGGTGATGGTGTCGGCAGTGGAAGGGGTGTTCGTGTCGGTGGACATTATGCGGTTGCGGGTTCTACTGAAGCGCCGTGAAAAGTTTGCCACATTTTCTTCGCAACCGCGGGACCGACTTTACGTTTTCCCTGGGGAATGGCGGCGAGCTCGGCCTCGGTGAGGGCGAAAAAGGCGGGAAAACCGGCGGCACCAACATGCGCCAAAATGGCATCGGCTGCTGCGGGTCCAACACCGGGAATTGTACGGAATACTGTTGCAAGTACCCTATCCGCGGTTAAATTGGTAGCTTTTTTTACATGCAGGGCTTCCGTGTAGGCCGCGGCGGCACCGGCGCTGGACTGGGCAAGGCCTTCACGAAAAACGGCGGGGTCGGCCACGAGGGCCTTCGCAATCTGTTGAATCCACTGGGCCGTCGCAGCAACCGAGGTGCTCTGGAAGACCGCGAGGCCGTAGCGGAGTTGCAAACGGAGAATGGCGGAGCGGAGATGTGCCTCGGTAAAGGAGGAACCGTGAATGCGCGGCATGGTCCCCTGAACTTCCAACATATAGCCCACTGCAGCGCCGGCGCCTTTTTTAGCGAGGAGGCGGGCGCGCTGTTCACGATAGCGACCGTCGCGCTGAGACGCTGCAAGGTCCGCGACCGTTTTCCGTTCCAGGACCACGGCCTCCGTTTCTGTCACAGCCCCGTCCTCCGTTGCGGACCGGACGAAGAAGGCGATATCTCCCACATCCAGTGGCGCCTTTTCCAGACTGTATCCCTCCTCCGGTTCCAGGGCATCCCAAAGCGCATCCTCGCGTATATCTATGACGATGCGAACACGTTCATGTGGGTCTAGTTCCGCTTCAGTGGCCATGCTTGCTTACGTGCGTTCTGTACTCTCAACAAAAACCGGCGTTTATATTGGGAAGGGGTCTCAGGATATTATTCCACTTTGTTGGAAAGTAATTCAATGATATATTGAAAAACCTATAATACGGGTCGTCCCCGGCGGCTCCTGAGCGTTAGGCAAGCCTTTTCCCACGGGGACTTCCGTACGGTATGTAGGAAAGTTTAAATTCAATCCCCGCTTGACACTGCGGGCAAAAAATATGTCAAAAAATACACGATGACCACGTCATATTATGGTGGGTCATGGGGTTTAGGGGGCGCGTATACATCGGCTGGGCCAGTCTCACATCAGATGAACTGCTGTCGTTGTCATGGCTGCTGTCTTTTTCGGAGCAAATGGTGCCCATAGGGGAAGCATTGGCGAATGGAGACCTGTTGCATCGGGTCCAGTGTAGGAAATACGGTGTTTTCTAGCCACGCAGCAATGGCGGCCTGCTTGCGTAGGCAGGCATGAAGGTACAGTTTCTGAAAGAGCCAGGCGCTATCTACGCCGACCTGATAGAAATCCAGGGTTGCCACGGCGTCTTTAAGCGTCTCCAGACTGCCTTCGTCTACCCAGTGTTTCGCGGCTTCCAACACGTCCATCCCCCTTCTTCTTTTGTATGCATATTCTCAATACGCCTACAAAGAGAGTCATTTTTCATGGGTCCGTCGTGTTTAATGTGTGGTACCCTTCCAATCATTGGTGGGATCCGTGGGTGCAAACTGGCGTTCCAGATTGGGCGACCACTTGTTGAAATCACTGTACTTCCAAAAGGTATCGTTGGAATGGTCGGCGACGCCTGTCTTAGCAAAAAAAGGGTCCGCCAGATTGTCCTGGATGGACATGGAGTTCGGCTTGACCTCTCCGCCATCTAGGAGTCCCTGCTGCTTTGCATCGGCAATCGTGGTTTTCGCCTCATCTTCCCACACGGTCTCCTCCTCTCCCTTTTTGTTGGTTTTGCGGCGAGGTCTGAGTTCTGTCACGGCATATTGATGGGGTCCACGCTTCTCCACAACGGGTTCCCAATCGGGGTCCGTAGAATACTGTTGAGCCACCACCTTCGCCACGCGTTCGTACTCGTCATCCACAACGTGCGTGGTAATGTCGGTGGGCTGATAGGCAGAGAGTATCTTGGCTTCACGGGCAGCGGCGGCATCCTCATCGGGTGGCGCCACATCTACACCCTCCATGTTCTTGAAGAAGACGCCCGACTTGGGATCACGGAAACCACCGGTCTCCTTGACATCCTGCATGCGCGCATCCACGAACTGCTCCTCCAGCTTGGTGCGGGTATCCGAAGAGTACGGCAGGGTGGGCCAGTCCAATTGCATCGCTCCCAACAGATTGCTCTTGACCTCCTTGGAAAGCGGGGCCATGCGGGGCCGGTTCTCCAGCTCAAAGACGCGATTGTATTCATAGTCGTCCAGGCTGTTGATGGGGGTCTTAGCGTACGTCTGTTCCCCCGCGGCGGGGAATTGGAAGGTGCGCACCGGTATGGCACCGGGTTCACGCTTGGTCACTTCCGAATCCCACTTATCGTAGAGGTCCGACAACGCCTGGTCCACGACGGTGCGGTCGTTGCGTTCAGCAGCGACTTGTCCAGGGGTGGCCGTGCCCGTGCCGGCGCCGCCCAACACACCTGGCTGGGGTCCCTTGTAGGGCTTCACGGCACCCAGGGGCTTGCAATCATTCTTTGCATAGAGCGCGGTAAGATAATTCGTGTATTCGGTCATTGTTGGGAATGTCATACCGTTGGGCTCCAACCGGATTTTACCATCAGCGTCGTAGGTGGCTTCGGTGGGGCAAATACCCGATAGGCGGGCCGCGGTACGGCTGCTTTCCTTAGATGTAATCTTCTGTCCACCACCAAGGGCCTTTTCAATTTCCCTATACTGGTCCATTTCGGTGAGTTTTGGGTACGTATTCGGTTCGTCTTTCAGAAGCTGATTGTGAACACGAATGTAGTCGTTGAGCTTAGAGACTTGTTCGGCTTCCGAGAGGCGCGCGAAGAAGCTTTGGGGGCCGACGATTTTATAGAAGCGTTGGCAATCCTTGTCACCTGGCATATTCTTTGCGCAAAAGCCAGAATTCAATGTTTGTTGCACCTGGTAGCCCTCGTGGGGCAGGGTCGGCTGTTTATTCACGAGTACCCCCAGGGCAACAATGACCGCAAATATAAGAATCAATAGAACCTTGGAATACATCGGATCCCCTCTCTACAACCTACACGCAAAAAGTAAATCCTGCGCCGTTGTTAGAAGGATGACTGTGCGCCGAAATGATAAGGGACGTTTCCGAACGCCTACGCCCGCCGAGAAGAACGTGGATATTCGTTCCACGGAGGATGTGGGGCGTCTGAATGCCATGTTGAAAAACGGGGCACCCACCTTTGTTCTCATTTATGCCGATTGGTGCGGTCATTGCCACCGTTACTTGCCGACCTGGTCACAACTGGAAGATACACCGGGTAGAACCGCCAACATGGCGCGTGTACATTATGATATGCAGGAACATATTCCGGCCATCAAGGATGCCAAAATACAGGGGTATCCCAGTGTAATCAAGGTACTTCCCGATGGGCGCATTCAGTCCTTTGCCGCGGAGGGGGGTGCAACGAACGCCATCCCCTATATGCGGGAAGATGGGGAAATGCGAGCCGACCTACAAGGAAACGACCCGCATGCTAACGGCGCTGGTGCTAACGCTAGCAACCAGAGCGGTGGTAGCCTCAGACAGCAGGGCGGGAGTGTGTTGGGAGCCTTTACATCCGCTATTCAACAGGCGGGGCCTGCTGCGCTGCTTCTCCTTGCCAATGCCGCCCTGCGGCCTACCGCTCGCAAGCTGGCCCGCACCTATCGTACACCCAAGCGTGCATCTCGTCGCGCCTCTACACGCCGTATGCGTAGGAACTTCCGCTTCTAGGTGCGCATAAAACACACCTCCTCGCCCCCACGACCCTTTACAGTCGCTGGTACACCCACCGGTCCGTAGAAGAGACGTTGTGCTGAAACACCTACACATGAAGGGTCCCCTACACATCGGGCCACTGCTTCGGCGACCTCGGCGAAATAGGGCTTGGATTGAGTGGTGTTAGGAATGCCTGCACATCTTACAAATTCCGTAGGCGCTTTGGCCGGTAAGACGCGTTCCAACTGATATGACATATTATCATTGGGACGCGACATTTGTTCGCTTATTCTTGGCGATGGAATCCTCTACTTGTACCAACGCCCTTTTAGCATCTTCTAGCATACGATTGTGTCGTGTGGCTTCCTCGGGATTGGGTGCACGCTTCGTGACGCCCGCGCACTTTGCACAGGCGCAATCCTTGACCATATACAGTGTCGGTTCTACCACCAGTGTATTGGTAATAACATTGCGTGCGGTTGTCGTCACAATGGGTTTCCAGGGTGCTTCCGTTTTACACGCACTTGAACAGCAGGCGCCCATTCTCTACAGGGGTCCCCCATGAAAAAAGTGAGCTGGTGCCTGCGGCGGTGCGGTGTTGAGTACCCTGAACTTCCCAGAATCCCTACAAATGGCTCCACCTCCTTCTTCCTCCGCTCTTAATCCGGAAACGGATGCGCTCCTCTTTCAATGTATTGACTTAGTGACGCAGGACTGTATGGTCCTAGAAGAGACCGGTGACGAATCGTCATCCACTACACCCTCTTCAATCAGCTGGGATTCCGAGGGACGTGCACCCCCTGCAGCAGCACGCAAACTGACCGACGATGATAAGCTGGCCCGCAAGGTATTCCAGATTCTCCTGTACGGGTCCGATGCGAAAGGGCACTCCGTGTGTCTGCATGTAGAGGATTTCCGCCCCTACTTCTTCGTTCGCCTCCCCACCGGTGTATCCAAGACCGCCGTGCGTGTGTTGGAAGCCTGGATACGCCGTTCCGTGCCCGACACCATTCAACACCGCGTAGCCCTTCGCCAAGAGACCCATAAGACGCTCTTGGATTTCAATGGTGGAAAGCTCGCGCACTTCTTGCGCGTGGAAGTACCCTCGCAGGCGTTGTGGCGTCGCCTGAAGGACCTCTTCATCACTCAACAATGTAAGCCCCGCTTGTATTACACGCGGACCATGTTGGGAGAGGGGGCTGTTTCGGCGCTCAATGCGGCCGTTGCGGAAAACGCGGAAGTCCTGGAATCGCTCGGCTTCCTTTCTGCCGATGGCAGTAAAATCGGCTTCAAATTGTACGAAGCGAATATTGACCCGGTGCTCCGATTCTTCCATGAACGCGATCTGGCACCCGCTGGATGGATGCGGGTGGGCGCGGGCGATTGGGAACACGCCGAGGGGTCCGCGGCAAAGGCGGTAATCTGCGCAACAGCCACATGGACCAAGGTGTGTCCATCGGATGCCGTGGCGCTCGCCCCCCTTACCATTGCATCATGGGATATTGAGTGTACCTCGTCGCACGGGGATTTTCCCCTTGCGAAAAAGACGTGGCGCAAGCCCGTGCGTGAAATAACGGAACTCCCAACACATCTCCGCCCTTCCTCTGTTGAAGAGTTGTGCGAGCTGTTGGCGGGGGCAGTGCGTGGTAGCGGTAGCGGCAGCAACCCGCTTTCCAAGGTGTTCCTTAAGAAGGAGACACCCGCCTTTGGTGCCGGCTGCTTGGGCGAAACGGTCCAATACGCCCTGGAGGGCAAACAGCTCACCAAGAAAGTCCAGCACGCTCTACAGGTCCTCTGGAACACGAGTACGGGCGATGAACGCGACGGCGCCATTACCGCCCTGGATGACCTGCTCACCAAGGCGTTGCCCGCCATTCAAGGCGATGAAATCATCCAAGTGGGCACGGTCCTGTATCGCCAGAGTGTGCCCGTAAGCAAGCATATTTGGGTGTTGGGCGGCTGTGACCGTGACGCCGTGCGTCCTCCAGGTGCCGAGGTACCCATTGAAGTCTACCCCTTCCGCGACGAACTGAAAATGCTGAAATCGTGGATTGCCTGGCTCGGACGCCTGGATGTGGACGTGATGATTGGTTACAACGTCTTTGGTTTTGACGAACGCTACGTATGGGACCGCATCCTGGAACTCAACACGGGTGGTGAAAAAGCCCTGCGCGAGCTTCTGCGACCCTGGACACGTATGCGGTCTCGCCTGCCGAAGTTGGAGGAGAAGTTCCTCTCGTCCTCGGCAATGGGCGATAATTCCATGTACATCTTGAGTTGTGTGGGCCGCCTACAGATTGACTTACTTCCCTACATCCGCCGCTCCTATAATCTGGACTCCTATTCGCTAGATAACGTGAGTGCCACATTCGTAAGTGGCGCCGTGTTGGGAGCACTGGTACCTTCTAGTGGCGCTAGCGCTGATGAAACCTCGGATATCTTCCGATTCCCTACAAAGTCCACGAAAGGTACCGTTGTAGGACGCTACATTACCCTGTTGGATGCCGAGAATGACCGTGTTGTGGACCGGTGCGAAGTGGTAGGCGTGGAGGCCAAGGCGCTCCTCGTACGCATTGAGGGCGGTCAGGCGACCCTGGACGACCACGGTGTGGCACCGGAACGCTGGGCCCAAGTCAAGGACGACGTATCCCCTAAAGATATCTTCCGACTCCACCGCGGGTCGGATAAGGACCGTGCTATTGTCGCGAAGTACTGTTTGCAGGATTGCGATCTAGTTATGGAACTCTTCAACAAACTGGAGATTCTCAACAATTCCATTGCGATGGCCAATGTATGCTCTGTGCCCGTATCGTATATCTTTCTGAGGGGCCAAGGCATTAAGATTGAGTCCCTCATCTTCAAGGAATGCCGTAAAGTAGATCAGCTTATTGAGGTCCTACCATCCCCCAGTCGCGAAGAGCTGCTGGCCGAGCGGAAGCATGGAGAATGCGAGGCGGATGTTGAGGATGCGGAGGACGAGGAGGGTGGTGAGGATACCTATGAGGGTGCGATTGTGCTGGAGCCGCACACGGGCATCTACATTGACGACCCCGTGACCGCGGACGATTTCGCCTCCTTGTATCCGTCCTCCATTATCTCCGAGAACATTTCCCACGATACCCTCATTTGGGTGAAGGACTACGACAACGACGGACGGTTCGTCTGTGTGCGCGAGGGTTCCGACCGCTATGACAACATTGCCGGCGCCAAGTACGTGAATGTGGAGTTTGATATCTTGCGACCGGACCCCGCCGAGGCGCATAAGAAGCATCCACGGAAAATCCGCGATGGCCGACGCGTCGCCCGCTACATTCAGAATCCCCAGGGTACGATTCCGCGCATCCTGGAAATGTTGCTCGCGTCGCGTAAGAAGTGTCGTAAGCTCGCCGAGACGGAACCCGATGAGTTCAAGCGCAATCTGTTGGATGCCCAGCAGCTCGCTTACAAGCTCACGGCGAATTCCCTGTATGGTCAGCTCGGTTCCGGTACATTCAAGGTGCGCCGACAGGTACTTGCAGCCTCAACAACCGCCTACGGTCGCAAACAGCTCATGTATGCCAAGACAGTGATTGAGGCGGTTTACGGGGGTGGTAAGGACCCCCGATGCGATGTAGAGTGCGTGTATGGTGATACGGATTCGATATTCCTGCGTTTCCGCCCCAAGGACCCCGAAACGGGAGAACGCTTGCGCGGCAAGGCGGCCCTCCAAGCGGCCAAGGATCTTACCGTGGAATCCGGTCAGCTCGTCTCGTCGTGCCTGAAGCCCCCACACGACTTTGAGTTTGATAAAATCTTCAAGTCGTTCATTCTGTTGTCTAAGAAACGCTACGTGGGCGATATGTCCGAGGACGGTGTTGAGGACGACGATTTCCACCGCAAATCCATGGGCATTGTGATGAAACGTCGTGACAACGCACCCATCGTCAAGTACGTCTATGGACACGCCGTGGATGCCATTCTGAACCCCCGCGATTTAGATGTGCGGGCGGGTATTGTAGAGGCGACCCAGTTTGTCCAACAGGCGGCACGGGATTTATTGGCAGGTAAGTTTCCCATGACGAAGCTCACGATTACCAAGTCCTTGCGAGCGGAATACGCGGATCCTACACGTATTGCCCATAAAGTGCTCGCAGACCGTATTGCGGAACGCGACCCTGGTAACAAACCCTCTACAACGGACCGTATTCCGTTCGTGTATATTGTGGCACCGCACGCTAAGCTGCAAGGCGAGCGTATTGAATTGCCGAGTTACATCCGAGACCACGGCCTGCAACCGGACTACGCCTTCTACATTACGAACCAGATTGCGAAGCCAGTAGCCCAGCTCTTCGGCCTTGCTCTGGAGCATATGCCTATGGTGCCTGCAGCACAGGTCAAGGCCTGTGGGAAGGCCAAGAAACCCGTAGAGGCGCGAGAGAAGTTGGCGTTGGAGACGCTCTTTGGGAAGGCGCTGTTGGAAGCACGGCGTGACCCGAAAGCCATGGCGGCACGTGGTCAGCATTCCATGGCGAGCTTCTGTGTTGCTGCCAGTGTAGCAACAAAAAAGTGAACATGCATGTGACGTCTTTCTGTTTTTCAATACGCACATGTGCTTGCTTAGCAACCTACATCCTATCCTCTACTCTTACCATTTCCCTCCTAATATGCCTTCCCTTCGCAATACAACTCATGAGGACTATTTCTGGTATGCTATCTTTCCGGAACTAGTCTTCTGCTTCATATTGGTGTGTATGTTTGTCGTCTGGAAATTCTATGTATCGCACGATGATGCTTCGTATATTATAATACGTACCCCGCGTCTCCAACATATCAAGCCCGAATCTGTGCGTGTGCATATTGAATATACACCGGTCGTGCGCAAGGATGCTACCGCGGAACGTGATGCCTCTCCTATTCCGGCGCTTTCCCTGGGAAGTCCTGCACTTTCGCAAGCGGATGCTACTGCTGAACCGGATGTGGTGGTGTCCACCGAGGTCAAAAAGAATCTCTAGATACACTGGCCCGAATAGAAGACATTGGTATGTGGGCAGCTCTTTTTGGTTCGTTAGGTCTTAGCAGCGGCGGTAGCGGTAGCGGTAGCGGCAGCACAGGTGTATTGATACTGCGCCCGGATGCCACCGCAATGGCGCTACCCATTGCAGGATTCAAGGGGGGTGCCGAGTTACGCCTGGCAACAGACGCCGCTGCGGGCGTTACCACTGTCGCCCAGCTCCTTGGAAAACTAAATAAGTATCGTGGACCCGACCAACAATTGCGACGCGTTTGGAGTGAGAGCGGCGAGGAGATTGTTGGGAACACCGAGGTACATGGGGAATTACGCGTAGTTGTACGTGCTACGTCGGTATAAATGGTTGGATTTACATAGTATATGTAGGATGCCTACCCTCACCACAACGAATCCGAATTACAGTGCTAGCAACTCAACAAAAGCGCCCCCAAGCCGAAAGGGAGCAATACCACCCGATGTGTTGGTAGCGTTGGAACTCCTTTTTTCGGCGCATGCGTATAGTGGTGGTAGCGATAGCAGCGTAGCCGTAATCCCTACACCCGGATGGTTCATAGCGGAGGCGTTTGCTGCACAGCAGTATAAGACCTTTCGGCCGACAGAGGACCTCCAACATTTCCTACAAAGTCTCCTAGGTTCCCGATGCTACGCGGGAGCCTTTTCCCTTCGTACATATTTCATTCCGCTGGCCCAGGCACTTTTACTGCACGCCTTAACGGAGTTGGATTTGGACTCGGATTCCATGGAGAAAATCAAGGGCAGTGCACGCGCATGTTTGATGCATTGGGGGTATCGGCAGGAGAAACGGGACGCAGTGTTGGGTGTACTCATGACATGGGTGCATAGAACGCTGGAGAAACTGGAGGCACCAGCCTGTGTTGGGAATCTGGAACGCGTGTTAGAAGTGGCCGCTTTTCTGCGAAAAAGGGGTGGCGCATTGGGCAAAGGCCTAGAAAAAATCGCCATAGAAAGTAGAATTGACTAAGCATGGATGTATTTGTGCCTATTACCAATGCCGAGTGTGTATTGCCACCCAAGACTGGAGGTGCCAGGGGTGGTCGCAGACGTACCCACAAAAAGCGCGCCGTGAAGCATACTCTCCGGCGCAAGCACCGCTCCCGCAGACACTAAGTCTCATCCTCGGATGTATCGGTATCCTCCGATGTATCACGAATATCATGCCGACAAACTGGACAGTGTACATTTTGTCGGAACCATTGGTCAATACATGTGCGATGAAAGCGGTGGGAGCAGTGGCGCAGGATACGCCATTCGCGATTCGCGTCTGTTGGGGGTGCATGGTCTTGACAGATTGCACACGTAACATCCGCGGAGGGTTCAACACTACTTACAATACTCGCTGCTGCGAGCTGTTGGCGGGTTGGAACTACGGGGACGGGTGTTAGCAAGTCCATGATATCCACTGTGGCTGTTCCGGTATTTCCGAAGAGGGCGGCGGCGAGTAGAGACGTTAGACCAGCTGCATGCGTATCCGTTTGAAATGTGTAGGTGGTGGCAATGGGCTGCGGCTGCGTAGCGTGCGTGGTAGGCTGTTGCGGCAGCGGCTGCGAAGCCCGAGCGGGTTGCACAACACGTTGCACAACACGTTGTGGCTGTGTTGGTACATGCCGAGCGGGCTGCCTTGGCAGCTGCTGAAATGGAGGAAGCACTGGTGCCGGTTGTACACGTTGGGGGCGCCGAAAGAGTAACCACTGTGTCCGGTTATGCGAATAGTCTTGCGGAAAGAGCGAATGTATACGCGTTTGCATGTAGGATAGCAAGGGATTCTGTGCGCCGTATATTGCCTCGGTATCATATAGCATTTCCGGAAAGTAGTTATGGATATCATCTAGGAGATGCACTCCATAAACATGTTCGTAACGTTGGGGATTAAACATGGTTGTTGAGATGTGTTGATACGATGAGGTTACGATTTTCACTTTTGGGTTCCCTCTCAAAAATTGAAAGCCGTGTCGCATCCGAAATACCAACATGTATCCTCCCTCTCCTCCTTTCCAAAGTTATTCTTCCCCCCACTCTCAACAGTATAATGGCGAACGACGATGCCAATGCCGTAGGCCTCGTCAATTTAGGCAATACCTGCTTCCTTAATTCCGTACTCCAGGCCCTGTTACGCTGTGACCCTCTTACCACATTCTTCCTCAAGGATACAACGCGCACACCAGCCACACGTCCCGCTACCAACAAAGGTCCCCTCGTCTCCGCCTTTCAGGCCTTCTTTGCCGATATGACGCGGGTTTCCACGCGCCATTACACTCCAACCGGTCTAGTGAATGCGCTCGCAGCGGCTGTACGC
>JACCDY010609293.1_pt1 | contig 24655 bp, 31 predicted proteins | sample 7446391 | NCBI WGS metagenome assembly JACCDY01 (sample SAMN15323451, study PRJNA562643) | freshwater metagenome | isolation source: river surface water | place: USA:Blue River Watershed | collected 2017-08-18 | reverse complement strand
ATACCGGATGAGGCGAACTTTCATAAGGAGCGGTAATTTGAATGAAAATTGGAGAACCGACCCCGAGTGGGACCCGGAAGGTGGCATTGTCGCGGGGGAGGATTTCCAAATTAGACAAGCGCTTCCGATTTCTGAACCGATCCCCGAAAAAGAAGAATGGCATTTTATCGTTGTCGATTGGTTGAACCGGCAGTGGGCCGCCCAGGGGTACTCGAATCGCGAACTCGCCCTGGACGGGATGCAGGCCGTTCCTGTGTTGTATCCTCGATTTCAATACCTTTTTCGATTCTTCGATTTCCAAAAAGGTAAAGCCAGAAAAGTCGAACAACAGGAAATTGCCTTTGACGGGCAAATCATTCGGTCCCACATGTTTGTGACGCCGGGTTCTTTTCTCCAGTTGTTAAAAAGGTAACCGATGGATTTGCAAGCGCTTTTGAGGCAGACGACCTATTTGCAGCAAGCCTCTGCATCTCCACCGCCTTCACCACCACCCCCTCCACCACCGCCTTCACCACCTCCTCCCCCTCCACCGCCAGAGGGTCCGGGGGATGTTACGGTGTCGAATATGATGTGGTTCCGAGGCGAGGACATCGTCGGGGCCGACGGGGCGAACGTCACCTCCTGGCCGGATTACATGGACGCCACCGGCGATTCCAAGCTTTACAGTGCTTCGGCGCTCACGGGCTCTGGGACGCCCGGATTGGTCGAGACCTCAGGCGTCAGTAGCTTGAAATCTGTGCAAATTCTGGACGCCTACACGCCCCTGGCTTCTGGGTTGGTGTCCATCATCAATGATCGAACAGTAGCGGCCAAATTCAGTGGTCGAACAGCCATCTCCGTCTATTTGGTCGCTCACTACACGAGCACGGTCGACACTATTTTTGCCCTCACGAAAGACGGCGGGTCCAATCCCGTGACGATCTCGCTCACCAGAAGCTCCACCCTGGGTATGGTGGCCGTGGTGGACCTCTCGTCCGATGGTTCCGCCAGCCGCACCATCCCGTTGGGACCAATTTCGCAATTGGCCGACGGAGCCCACTTGTTTGGTCTCGAATTGGATCTCGTGGGCGGTACCGCCGCCCTGTACGTGGACGGTCAACTCTGGGGGGCGAGCCGGGTCGTCGCGACCGGTTCCCTGTCCACCACCGGCAGCGGGGCTCCTTTTGGGAGTTTCATCTATGGAGGTCTGTCGTTGGCCGGGGGCTCGGTCAACTTCAACAACTATTTGTCGGATCTCGTGTTCTATCCGAGCATTCTCAGCACCGCCGACCGCCATTTGGTCGAAGATGCGTTGGCAACCAAATTCAGCCTAACCCTGCACCGGGTCGAGACTTCTGGATTGTTGCTCGCCTACTATCCGAGCGTGTACCCGCACGGAACCAGCACGGGCTTCACCTCATACACGAATGCCATTACGGCCAACAGTGCCGATGTGGGGTCGTTGGGACCGGTCTACACCGCTTACTCGCCCAACCCGGACATCATTCAGGGAACGGCGGGACGGCGTCCGGCTTTGGATCTGCCTGCCGGGTATCTGGAATTTGACATTGATGCTTCCAACATTGACAACTTGTCGTACGCGGCGGGTTCGGCCATTTTCCCCACCACCGGGGACATCACCATCGTGGTCGGTATGAGCGTCAATGCCTCGTGGTTGGCCAACAACTCCATTTTGTTGTCCAACAACCCATCGACCTCTCTGGGTTCGATCTATTTCGCTACTCGCGCGACGGCTCGATTCCGCCCCGAAATTTATCGGGATCTCACCGGTACAACCCGTCGGTATTTGGCGGAAACGACGGTCAACCTGAGTCTCGCGACCGATTATCTGGCGGTTTTTCGTTTCAACGACACCACCCGCACGTGGCACCAACTGGTCAATAACGCCAACCACACGGGAGCGACTTCCAACTCCAGCGGATCAACCACCGCCAACGGCGTGACGATCTCGCCTTCCAACAACGCGCATATTTGGCGGTTCTACGGGATGGAATTGTACAACCGCTACCTGACCGACCAGGAGGCCACGGATGTTTACAACAGGTTCAAACAACGAATGGCCATCTGATGTTGATTTCCAAATTTCAAGAGTGCGTCGACAGTGATCCCGGGGCACTTCAGATCTTCGGCCTGCTGCTGGAAGAACTCGACCCCAACCCGACCATTCGAGCCACGCAATTTTTGCATTACATGAATTTGGTTATTTTCACCTATCCGTTCCCGGGCCGATGTATTCGACGATTGTTTGATGAGGTCGGGCAGGACATCCACAGATTCCGAAAACTGCTCGACGCCCTCTATGAGCAGACTCTCTCCCCGGAAACCATTTTGGCCGTGGCGGAAGATCTCTCGGGTACGCAGCATCTCCCACCCCCCGGGGGTGGGTAGCGTGTCGTTTGAGCGAACTCTCCGTCGAGCCCCGTTCGATCCCCCGCCTGGAAAGCAACCCGCCAAAGGACCTAATGGTCGAAGAATTTGTCGCTGGTGTGGTACGGAAGTCCAAGGCCGCCGAATCTGTTGGTGTTCCGATGGGTGCGTTCATGAATATTTGATTCGCGCCAGAACCTCCTACGCCCGAGGTTGTGTGCGAAAACGCGATCGGGGACGATGTCGGGAATGCGGGATCGACACCTACCGGATCAGAAGGCAATTGCGACTTCTGAGTAAAATGTGTCGTTGTTCGCGTAAACTCGCTTGTCTATATTGTATCTGGGTGAAAATCTGGGCAGATCTCGCCGCTTGGGACATGGATCACATCCTCCCCGTCGAGCAGGGAGGAGGATGTTGTGGGCTGGATAATCTGCAGACGCTATGTCGCCGCTGTCACAAACGAAAGACCCGACTTCAAGCTCAAGGCCGCCAGGGCCGTTCATTGATCAAGATTTCGAAGTCCAAACCCAAAGGTTCTTCGAAATAGATTCGGCGGACGCCGCCCTGTTCCATGATGTAATCGCCTTCGGTGACCGAGGGTGACCACTTGGCGGCGGCCTCATCGGATAGATTACCCCGCGTCCGTTCGAACTCACGAATTCTGGGCAAATGACCGACAATCAAGCCAATTCGAGCACACGAGATCGCCCGAGCACATTCCGCGCAAGCAAACCAGGGGCAAATGATGATTTGTCCTGCAGTGTAGATCCCCTCCGAGGCGGCCCGATAAATCAAATTCCTCTCTGCATGTTCGACATAGGCGTATTTTTTGGTCCGGTCGGCCAAGATTTCTGGCGTAGCCTCAATGCCAGGAGCCGTTCGATTGCAATCACCAAGCAAATGTTCCGTGGCATCATAAAGGCAGTCGGGGTCGACTAAAATCGCACCGTTTTGATTGCTCGGATCGGGAGACTGTTGGGCATATTCGTACGCCTCCTGCAAGTAAAGCTTGATCACATCGGGCGTGAGTTGTTTTTGAAGCTCTTCGAAATGACTATCAGAAAAAACCGGGTTGGGGGCAGAAAGAACTTGCATGAACGGGTCTCCTGAAGAGAAGTTGTTGATCCACTTCAGGAGACCTACCGGGTATTGGCCAGAACCGCTTAATGGGTTTGATACCATTCTTCGATTTCGGCCAGTATGGTATCCCACTTTCCGGGATTCCACGACGGCTGAACGGTTTGCCACAACACGCCCTGTTCGGCCTGGGGGTGACGGGCTTCTTGGAAAAGCCGAATCAACTCCCGATCGGGGACGATGACCTCGTTGCCAGTCCAACCCGCATACGCGCTGGCCCGATAGCCGTTGTCGTAGGGACTCGTCGAACCCTTGACACGGACATCCAGATACTTCAAGGACGCCGGACAGACCTGGGGACGTGGCCCGCGACGGTTCTGAGGCTGCTTTCGCTCCCACGCGCGAAGTCGCCCAAGTTCGTAACACACTCGCCACATGGCCTTGTGCAGCTTGCGGAGCGTGCAGAAAGTCGCGTAGTCGCACGGATGAAATCCCCAACGGGAACGACACAATTCAAGCTTCACAGACATTGAAAACCTCCAAATTAAGTAGCGGAAAACCTCGGAGAACTCGCCTTGCTGCACCATGCAACGGAGGCGTACACAGGGCCGTGACCTCATGGTTGAGATCGGGCTCGATGAATTCTTTGAATGGAATGTTGCGAGATTGGAGACGGTTCTTGGCCCGTTCCAGCGCCGGAAGATCGGCGACTTCTAAGAGAACCAGATGCGGATGAACGCTCAATTGGGAAAAGTTGAAAGCCGTGTGGGCTTCAATGACAGCGTGACAGGCTTGAACGGCCTGTTGGGAAGGAGTAAGATCCTTCCGGATCAGCACATAAACGTGTTCAACCTAGTGGGTCATGACCGATTCCTTCTCTTGTTGGAACAATCGCCGCCCCAAGGACGGCGAGAGATCTCATTCCACACATGGTGGATGAGGCATTTTCATAATATACCGAATCGCTGCACCAACGTCAAGCAAAATTTTAACAAACATGTCCGCCTTCAGGTCCGAGCCTGGGCGAGAGGAACAACGAGTTGGAGAGAAATTCCAGCGCCTTGCCCGACCAGCCCATACGGGCAATTCTGATCACCCCGCCACCCGAGGAGGCTATCCCGCCATACTGAACACTGTCGGGCATGCTGTCGTAGAGGGTATTGGCCGTACCCTGAATGGCGGTCCTGATGTTCGGTGGTCGAGAAAGAATTCTCGCCACCAAAGTGGTCAATTTACCCTCCAGGTCGACCGCCTTATCCGGGCGACTTTCATCTATAGTGAGGTCAATCCCGAGGACAAAATTTTCCTCAAAGGTCCGACAGGCAAATTTGCCCAAATTGCTCGACTGCGGGTAGACCTCGATCGAAGGAATATCGGACAACGGGATGCTCGCACGTTGACCTTTGAAAATCGTCAGGTAACGATCCTCGTAATACCTTGCCACCAAAGTATCAAAATAAGGACGTTGACTTTCCAGAACGTCAATGATGGTGTCGACCACGCGGTTGACTTCAAACAGCATGTTACCCTACCCGCAACCCGTGCCGTAAAGTCCAGTGGTAGAACATCTTCGGCACCGCCGAATCGGGTTCTTCGTTTTGAATGATGAAATCCACCAGGGTCCCCGCCTGAGAGAGAATACCCGTGAGATCTCCGAGAATGTGGACATCCACAGTACCCGTCAGGGCGGATTTGGAGAACGTATGGGTGGCGGACGCGACGACGGAATTCAGGTAATAACTGACGTGTGTGCCGGTAAAGCCGATCGCGACCGCCAGTGGAGCCTCCGTGGGGCTCACCACCACCGTCTCACCCGTAACGGTCCCGTCCTGTTTGGTATACAGGAGGATTGTCCCATCATTTTCCCGGTATTGAATTCGGGCTTCCGAGAACGACCCGTCATCACCAAACAGGCGAAACAACATCGCAGGAGTCGCGACATCGGCGTCGTAACTGCTGAGTAGGAAACCGTAGGTCATGTCATTGGTGGGTATCGAAATTGGATCATCCAACGACAGGGACATGTTGTCGCCCAGACCGTCGAAGTTGTAAACATCGTCAATCAAAGCAGGGGTCTTGGAAACATTCGTGAAGGTCATCTTCGCGGGAGTGATCGCGGCATTGGCGAGATCAAACGACGCTTCCAAGGAGAACACCGTTTTGGGGACAAAATACCCATACGCCTCCACCGAGGGGTCGTACTCGACCAACACCGGGGTGTAGACGTTCTCCGTGCGAGACGCTTCAAAGATCCCCCGTCGTTTGTCGACCTCACTAAACGAGGGGCTGAGCGACTTCAACTGGAGGAAATTGTCTCGGTTGATCTGCAGAATGTTTTTTTCTTGTTCAAACGCTTCCAAATTGACTCGGCTGGGCGAATCTTCTTTGCTGCGAGAGAATCGCTCATAAATAGTGCGAGGTTCGCTCATGAGGTTCTCCCGGTTTTCGCGAGGCCCAAAAGTGTGATAACCTCCAAAACGGTTTTGTTTGTGCTCAACTCAACCACTTGCACGTCCGGAAGGTCGTCGTTCCACGTTTGAATTTGTTCCGCCTCATCATCGGCGGCTTCAAATGAGCACGCATAATGAGTCGCCAGGGCTCCGGCTTTTGGCCCGAGAGCCGTGGGCAGGTATTGGAGCCCGTCGGTTTCCGGCCCGTACAATTCCCGCGCGTACCCTTGAACGGTTTCGCGATGTTGTACCGGACAGACTACCAGCAAGTGCTTCATACCACCCTCCGGGGGTGCCCCTGGTTTCGGGGCTGAACGACTTAGATGAATTGTCCGGTGCCGCTGTTGATGTAGGTTGGTTGAATGGCCGCTACGACAGAATTTTCTGCCGACACCGTCGTCCAACCGGAAATTCGATTTCTCAAGCCATATTCGAAAGAGGTTTCAGTCGGCGTCCCCTCGACCGTCCCCAATTGAGCGTACACGTCAATATCGTCATACACCCACCGCATTAGCTCAAAAAACCACAGGGGAGTCGTGTATTCCCAGCCCCCGGCTGTCGTGTAGTTGGCGGTCGTGTGGAACCCCACAAACGGCGCTACAAGATCAATTCCGTGACCATAATAGATCGAAACGTCATTACCAAAATACTCGCGTAATCGCGGAGCCAGAATCGCGCATTCGAAACCGGTCCCAGAATTCGGACAGAAATAAATGTTGAACCCATAATGACCGACCCGATTCAAACGGTATCGGATCAAATTCCAGTTGTGAGCCTCAAAAACAATAGTGTCCGACGCGGTGTCGGATTTGGGCCACAAAGCCGTTTCCATCTCGTCCGTCGTCCAGTTCAACCTTGTATTGGTGAAGTGGACTTCCGCGAGGAGTCCCATCTCCAGACTACCATTGGCCATCGCCGTTTGAACGACGCCCAACATGTTGTCTTTCGAGGCATTGGGCCAGACATCAAATTCTGCTCGATGCGTTCCACCACGCCACGTGTAGAGAGGGAACCGAGCATCATCGGCGGCAAAGCTGCCTCCGACATTGTAAAAAACCGCTCCTCGACCCGTGACGCCGCAACTCGTGGTGATCGGAGCCGCAATAGAGAACAGCGCATTCAACCCCACGTCAATTCGGGTAGAGTTGTATTTGAACGGGTTGGTGTTGTCCTCATCGAAATCCGCGAGTTCAAAACCTTGTAGCCAGCGTCGATCAGAAATCGAATACAATCTATCCCCATAGGTGGCGAGGATGTCTTCTTTGTAGGTCTCCAGGAGATGTTCCTGCGTGAGAGTCCTCGAAACCCGCAAAACCAATTGATAGGTCTCTTCAGCGCCGGGCCAAACCGTCCGCCGCAAATAATGCTCCAGGGCTCGTACCTGCAGGGCGTTGGGAGCGGACGCATCCTTGTAGTCAAAATGCACAAGGGAGCGTTCGTTGAACAACCCCGTGCTGGTCAGGCTCACACCAAATTGACTGTCCCGCAGGTAACCACAATACACGGGCGTATTATTCGAGGGGTGAAGCTTGTTTGTGTCCGCTTCATCGTAGCGGAAAGCAATCCCCGTGGGGACTTGATCGAACGTCCAATAAAGACCCCCGATGGCCGGGCAGGTGATCTGCACTCCCGTGGAATTGTTGATGATCCGAACATCAATTGTCAAATCCGGGTCCACTTGGGTGTACGTGTATTCCACGGAAATGTCGTCCGCGTATGTGTGGGTAACGCGGACGGAGGTTTCGTCTATGAATTCCACGTCCTTGGAGAGAATCAAGGGCATGACTTGGCCTTCATAAAAGGTCAAGTTGTTGACCGGCGAACCCTTGATCAGTGCTAACGACTCTGGTTTGAATGAGTTGCTGATGTTGATCTGATGAAAATCTGCACCGTCCCAGAGATACAGACCGCCTGTCGCCACAGTCGTTTCGAGATTCTTGACACTCTCCAGACCTTCTTCGGAGATCGTGTACGAAACACCGTCGTTATTGGTGAACACAAATTTCATGTCAAGTCCTCAACTCGTCGCCCGTTGTTCTCTCCAGAGGCCACCACGTAGAGACCGTTATTCTGCACCGTCATCGCCTCCGTATAACGGCTGCCGATGAATCCCGGAAGGAATCGCTGGGAGAACGCATAAGTGTAGAATAGCGTGGCGAGACTGGACGGGATGGTCGAACCCGGCTTGCAGGCGAACTCCACTTTGTTCCCAAACACAAACCGCATCAACTGTGTCATGAATTGTGGGAACTCCGTTCGCCACTGACCCATGACCAGCGTCACACTCGCGCCACTCGTCCATGTACCACTAACGGTGTACCGCCAGTTCTGATCTGCCGTAAGATTGACTTGAAACAACTGCGTACCTGAAGCCGAAGTGTGGGTGGCGAAAACCTCCCAACCGCTGCTCGTGTATCGCTCCAAACTCACAACTGCATTCGGTCCTGGCGTACCGGAAAGTTGAATGACCACCGGGCCCTTGGAGGCTCGGAAGTACGGTGTGGGGGTCGGCATATTCGCCACACTGGAGATCGTATAGGAACCGAAAGCATCGTTGACGTTGTAGCCGCACAGGCCAGTGGCGGAATCATAGGTACCACTGGAGTTTCGCATGGCATTGTCGGTCAACGAGCCCGTAACCGTCCCTGAAAACGGTGTGGAACTGATCAATCGCCACTGCAGATTGTCCGCATACGAATCCAAGGAGTCATATTCGTCCGCGACCGGAAGATCAGCCCCCACGTAGGAATGAACGTCCGTCCAACTCGTGCCGTCACCCTTTTGCAGGATGATCGAGCCTACGGAGATCGAGCCGGTCAGCTTCACGTAGAACAATGGGGAGATGAATACCGGGTACGGCGGCGTGAAGGTCTGTCCGGCAGCCGTGAACGATCGTGTCGATCGTGTCCCCAAGGGACAGCGAGACAAGAAGGTCGAGGTGTTATAGACACCAAAATAAGGCATGGTGTGGTCGGTGAAATACTCCAGGAACATCTGCCAATTGTTTCCATAGAGCAACCGCAGGGTTCGCATCCACAGGAAGCAATCGTAGTACCTGCCGACGGTGTCGGTATAGAAGGCGGTCATACCGCGTTCGAAGTAGTTATCCAGTCGACGCCGATACATGGTCAAATGGCTGTCGAAGTCAGGGTTGAGCACTGACCGCGTCAACTGCGTGGGGACGTTGATCAAGTCCGATTTGTTCTCATCCCACATCGCCACCGTACAGGTGCCGGAGAAGTCACTGTCGGTTCGGACCCGGTATTGAGTCGCGTCCAATTTCATCAAGGTTTGTTCGTCAGTATCGTTGTTCCAACAACCGATCATCGCCCACATGGCAGGACCGCCTGAAGTGGCGTTTTGCCAGTTAGGATTGCTGACTTGATTGATACTCCGGATTCGCCATCGCGTACGCGGGGTACCGGGATTGATCGTCACTTTCACAGTGGCGAAAGAATCACCACTCGCGGGACTTGTCCGGTTGATCAATTCAGAACTTTGCGTCCATGAATACGGTTCGGAAGCATCGGTCGAATATTCCAAGACAAGTTTGCCCACCCCGCCTTTATTGACCCGATGGTGAACATAGACTTGGGTGGCAAATGTCGCGTAGTCGGCAGGAGTGGCGAACTCCACGCTCAAGCCGCCTGCGGTGAACTTTTTGCCCACAAAAGAGGTGAAGGTTGCCCACGTGGACTCATCATAGGACTGCCGTTGCAAAAGCACCGTCCCGTCAAACGAGGATTCTGCTCGGGAGATGATGAAATTGAAGGTGTTGTTCAGCGCCGTGCTGATTGGGTAGGTGGTGTGGAGTCGGCAGTACGCGGTACCGCTGCTCCAGGAACTTCCCTGGAATCTCCACGCGGTGTTTTTGCCGTCCGAGGGTACGGTAAACGAAGTATTGACGGTGTTGCTCGTGTAGCTGGCGAGCGTCGTCCACACTCCGGTCGTCGTGTGCTTGTATTGCAACGACACCGTTCCCACCCATGCGGCTCCACCGTCATTGGTGATTGTAATTCGAGGGCTTTGGTACTCATCAAACGTCGAATCCAGGAACGCTCCCTGTCCGGAGGGCGTGAGCGTGCCGGAACTGATGGCCGCTTTCATCAAATAGAATCGCATGGGCTGCTGCGATTGAGTCGTGCTGGATGTGGTCAACACTTCTCGTATGGTATGATCGACCACCGTGTTGAAATTTCGGAAGTTGGTGTTCACCCCCCAGCGGGCATTCAACACAGGATTGCGATTCGGGTCCACCAAAGCGGGCAACAACACATTGTTGAACTGCGTGAGCGTTTCAGGCGGGATGATGTCGCTGTCCATGCGGTACGTGCCCTCGCGGGGGTGACGCCCTTCAATGGACCAGAAAATGACCGTCGATAGATTGATGCTCGCCTGGAGTCCAAATTGACTGGCATACTGAGTCATACCCTCGACGGTGTCGAGTCGGGACGAGACTTTGTACGCATAGGGGTTGTTGGCCGAAAGTTGTCCTCGTTCGCCGCCCGTTTGCGCCTCCAAGAACATCTTCCAATGATTGTCGTTCTCGTAATGAAGTTCCCCGTGAACATCCAACATGTGTTCCTTGTAGGGGGTCATCAAATGTTGCCAATCCGTGTCGGGGCTGACGCGAATCTTTAGCGCAAAACTTTGTCGACCATGAGGTCGCACTTGTTGCTGGCGATTGTACTCCAGAGTCTTTTTGGTTTCAGAATCAATCTGGCCGGTCTGGTAGGAACTGAAGAGCAGCGCCTGTCGTAGCGGGACGGTCTTCCACGGCGTTACGCTCACGCCATAGCTCTCACAGGTGGCGTAGTTACCTGAAATATAGTGTTGGTTTCGATTCCCTCGATAGCCGACCTCAAGGTCTTGATAATCGTTCGAACCGTTGTTGATCGGACCAAGCCCGTGCGTGCTGGCCGATTCGCCCGAACCGAAAATTCCATCGGGAATGCGGTCAAACGTGAAGGTCAAACCTCCCAGGCTGGGCACACTCAAATAGTCGTCGGTGGGGTTGCTGATTTTGAACGTGACCGTCACGTCTTCATCGTCAAAAACATACTCTTGTTCGACGACGATTTCGGCAGTGTACGTGTGTTCGACCACCACCCTGGTCACGACATCCTCTAGGGTGTATTTGGTCACGACCTTCGAGGCCACCAGACCGTCGACCGTCGAGGTATAGAACGACGAGATGGCGGATAAGGATTTGGAGTTGGTCAGCAATTCCGTCGGCGGAGTGTCGGGGGTGACGGGACGAGCCGGTTCCGCCAAACTCAACTGAGCGGCAGCGTTTCGAACCCATAATCCACCAGAGGCGATTTCGTCATCGTCCAGCAAAATAGAAGACAATCCGTCCTCAGTGATGACAAAATCAACGTGTCCGTCATCCGAGGTGTGCGTGTACGAGGCCACGACCTCTCCTTCTTCCACGGGAGGCGGAGGAGGAGGTGGTGGTGGAGGGGGCGCAGGAGGCGGGGAGGGAGGTGGTGGTGAAGGTTCTGGCGGAGGAGGGGCCACTGGAGGCGACGGCGGGGGTGCGGTCGTCGAAGCCGCAAATCGGAATTGACGAACGCTTAGATTGTAGCGGTTGCTGTCGATCAAATCTTGAATACGACCCACTTCATCCCAGAAATTGATCTGCTCAGGGAATCCACGCAGCACACTCTCCTGGGGAGACTGTGAAAACGTCGGTTCAAAGGAGGGATCATACGGATCGGGAGTGCTCGTCGCCATTACTGTTGTCCTTGGTTGTGCAGATGGTGAGGTGCCATGCGAAGGTTGGGATCATCCACCTGTAAGAGATCCGCTGCTTTTTCCAACAACAAGGTCGCCTCATGAATTTGGTTTCGGAACTGCCTGAATTGAGGGTCGCGTTCAAACGTCGCCCGCAACTCTAGCGCCTGTGCCCGTAATTTGTGACCTTCTTCGTGCAAGGTCCCGGGCACCAGTTCATTGGCCGTCCGAGAACCGGTCAACTGGTCGATCAAAGAAGCGCGTCGAGCTTCCGGATCGACGGCAGCCTTTTTTGCATCTTTGGTGAATTGCGCCCCACAATCTCGACACCGGTAGTGTTTCATCGGACCGAGTTGTCCCAAAAGCATCAACGGGCCTTTACAAAATCTGCACTTCATGGAAATCCCTCGGGTTTACTTACAACGGGGCATTGAATGCGTCGGCACCAGGAACATCTGCCCGTCCATTTTCAGCGATTGAGGAAATCCTTCCATCTTCAACGACTGTGGAAAACCGTCCAGTTTCAAAGAGGAGGGAATTCCGTCCAATTTGAGTGTGGAGGGCGGAGCGGGAATGCCGAGTAAATTAAGGTCAAACTTGTCCGGGATGCCGTCCATGTGAATTTTCAGATCGGACGGGAAAGACGGTAGACTCAAATTGACATCCGGAATGTGCAGGGAGGAGAGGTCGAGCGACAACGAAACCTCAACTTCCTTAAATCCTTCCACCTGAATGGGCGGGAACTTGTTCCCTGCGGCAAAACTGATGGGCTGAACCTGCATTTTCAGCGGCTCTTGTGGGAGAGCAATTTGAATTGTGAACGGATCGTTAAGTCTGATGATCAAAAAGACAAGGAAAGTACACCACAATACCAGCAAAAATACCAACATCAGTTCTCTGATGAACATCCAAGTCTTCATCGCCTGTCCTCCACTGTTTCTTACCACCAGGAACGATTCCGTGGATTTCGGTTGACTTGAGCGGAAAAATATGCTATTATTGGGTATAATCTATTAAGGAACAAAACGTGAAGTTCGAACAACTGGAAGCTCGGGAACTCTTGGCTTGGTCGGTTACGGGCGGTACCCTGGAATTCTCCGGCACCCCCGGACAGGACATCGCCTTCCTGATTGGATCTATGCCGCAAACTCTTGTGGCAGTGAACATTATGTCAAACTCCGTGTCGGCCATGTCTTTCAACGTCTTCACCGGCATCCAGAACGTCTCGATCGTCAGCGGCGCAGGAGCGGACACGTTTTACGTTGGTGGCATCGGGCATCCCGTGGGGGTGGATCTCGGCGAGGGCAACGATACCCTGTTCCTCAATCCCGATGGTGCCGAGGGGACGACTTCCGTCCATGGGACGTTGGGCGGCGGGGATGATCTCGCGTATCTCCAGAAGGGCGACGACAATCTCCACGGCGGGGCGGGGAATGACGTGCTGATCGGTAACGACGGCGTCGACCACCTTTTTGGGGATGAAGGTACGGATCTGTTGATCGGCGGGAGTTTGACCGACACCTCGCAGTGGTCGGTCGTGCAGTCTCTTTGGAACGCCTCCAATTTCCGACATCAAAAGGTTGTCGAAATTATCAAGTCGGGATTGATTTCCGGGGACCACGTGGACGACGTGCTGGAGGGTGGCCCGGGGTTCACCCTGGCGTTTGATGAAACCTCCCCCGAGTATGACTACGATTTGGGGTACACGTCGATCATTTCCGTGTCGACCACCCAGGAATTGCAGCAAGTCCTGCTTACCCTTCAGCCCAATACCCGGGTGGAAATCGCCTCGGGTGAATATGAGGTGGATCTCTCGGTGACGGCCTCCAACTGGTCGGGCGTCTCCCTGGTGGGTCAGGGGGAAGTCATCGTGCATGATCTCCGCCTCAACGTCCAAGCCTGGACGGCTCCGCTGTTGATCGACAACATCACCGTGGACCTCACGGGCGCGGCCCCGACCAGTAGCGGCTACTGGTGGCTTCGCGGGCAGGACGTGGTGGTGAATGACCTGGAAATGTACGGTCAGGGGACGGTCAACACTGGGAGCATCTATTTCTCCACCGGCGTGGCCCCGTCGCAGTACGCGATTCTCAACAGCTACATTCACGACATGGCCGGTGATCTAGTGTCCGGGGGCGGCTACGGGGCGACACCCGCTGTCCTTCAGGGGTCGGTGATTGAGGTGTTCAACACCGTGGCCCACACGCCGGGTCCGCAGGAAAACAACCAATGTTTGACCACCCACGCCGGACTGGCGATGGCGGTCGTGGGGGGCACCTATTACGACGCCCAGGCGAACGTCATCGCGCCAGACGGTCAGACACGGCTGGATTTGTATTTCGTCACCGTGTACGCGGGTGCCCGACAGGCGGGGGTGCAGATCAAGACCGCCTCCACGCTGTACGGCTGCACGTTCTACGACCAAAAGAGTCTGATTGTCTCGGGGACGGTGGAGAACAACACCATCTACACGGTGTCGAACCGTCAGTACGGACGATTTCTGACGACGGGCTCGGACAACACGGTGATCCGTAAGAATCGGGTCGTCTACTGCAATCCCGGTGGGGGGACGTATGCGTTGTCCGTCCAGCACAATCAAGTTGCGGTGATCGACAATGTCTTCGAAGATTGGGGCCTGTTGTGCATCCAGGACTTGGGAATCAACACGCAACAGCAAGGGAACCTTTTTGTATGAAAGTCTCTGAATTCATTGAGAATTTGCAGCAACACGTTCGACAGAACCCCGGGTCGGAAAATTTCGACGTGGTGTTGTCCAAGGATGCCGAGGGGAACGGGTTTTCATTGATCAGCGACCCCCCGTTCAGTTTTCATTTTTTCCAACCCTTCAACGACGACACCGATCGAGGGGATTTGGATGATGAAGCCGGGGAGTTTAACTCGTTGGTCCTCTGGCCCAGCTAATAAAAAAAGCCGGACGAAGATCGTCCGGCTAATCGTTAATCACCCCCAGGGGGTGGTTATCCAAAGAGGGCCGCGTTGGCTTGAGCGAGTTGCTCGGCCTTCTGCATCGCCGCCGCATAATAGTTGTCGAGGCGAGTCGCCATCCGATCCTCCAGGGTCGCGACTTCTTCTTCCAAACGCGACACCCGTTCCTTCAACGCCCCGTACTCTTGGCTGGCCATAGGAGGCACGTAGGCGGTTTGGGTTTGAGTGATGGTTTGCAGTTGGGTACCCCTGTTTTTGGTCTTGTAGAGGCTTTGGCATTGTTTGGCCAAATACTCCACCTCGTGGATCTCCCCGAAGTCCTCAACCAACATGCGCTGCAAGTCCGCCAAGAGCGACGAGTGGTAGGGGTTGGTCATCAAAGGTTGCAGGGCAGGGGTCTTCGAAACACAAGACTCGATGAAAGCCTTGATGGGGGTCAACGAGGGCCGAGCAGTCTTGACCTTCACTTTGACGTTGTCGCGGCGAACATAGCTGATCGCTTGGTTGTAATCAGCAAACCAAACACTGCTTCCCAGGTTTTTCATCTCCGGGTAACCAATGTTTTCGGTGTTCGACACCCTCATGTTGGCTCGAAGGTGATTTCGCATGGGCTTACCCGCCTTGGCCTGATCGGCAATGCGGATACAGCCATCTTCGGCCTTCCGATAAGTACAGGCCCACGAACAACAGGTATCCGCGAAGGGCAGGAGCGAAAGCCAGAAATTGCCCGGGGATTCGTAACGAACATAACAAGTCCCCCGATCTTCCCAATTCATCAGGGCAGATTGCTTCTTGGTCAGTTGGAGGCAGTAGAACCTCGTGTAGAGGGTCATGCCCGTACCGTTGGATCGAACTTGTGCTTGCATACTCGAATTCCTTTGGTTGAGGTGCGTACCTTGATTCTGCCTCTTAATACCGAAATCCCGCAAAGCAAGCAAAACTTTTTTCTTGCTTTGGGGGAAAAGTTTCATACACTAAATGTAGGACTGAAATCTAACCCCGTAAAGGAGACTCTTCATGAGTCTGATTGATCCCAAGCTGCCGGTCGGCAGTTTCATCTCGCTATTGCGAAGCAAGGCCGCCGAATTCAACGCCTTTGCCGATCAATTGGAGGAGTCGCTCCAGGCGGTCGCTCAACCTCTCGCGACCAGGACGACCTCCCGAATTGAGTTGCACACCATCCCGACGACCGAACCTCGACAGCCTCGCCAAAAGGCTCGACGAGTCCGCAAGTCACTCACCCCGCAGGAACGCAAGAAGTTCCTCTCTCTGCACCAAAACGGTTGGACGGCTCAGCAAATCGCCTCCGACTTTGGGCGTCACAGCACGACCGTCCATCGGGTGATTGCCGCCGAGGCCAAAAAGCTGGCAGCAGGCGTGGCGGAGCCTCCGTCTCTCGCTACCGAATAAATTCGGTAGGGAATAGAATCAGAGGGTTACACCTCGGGGGTATAGCTCAGTGGTAGAGCGGCGGATTCTAACACCGCGTCAGCAAGGGTTCGAATCCCTTTATCCCCTGTTTTAACCGCACGGAGGCTCAACATTAGGATCAGACATGACACGGTTGCTCGACGAACTTCTTCAGCGCTATCCCGATGATCCCTCCATGCGACAGGCCGCCCTGCTCTCCGAATTCCGGCGTCGTAAAGCAGCCACCAAACTCGCCGCCATGCCTCAGACGGGTGTCTATTATTGGCTGCCCAAACCCTCTGCCGCCAAACCCGGCAGTTTCATTTGGGATCTCGCGACCTTCTTCGCGTCCGACTATTCCAACGGCGTGCTGCACTATGATGTCTGGCCGGAAGCGCTCGAATTGCTGGCCATTTGGTGGAAGAAAGATCCGGCAGTTCTCAAACGGGTACTTCGAGAAGCCTACGGTTCGGTCCCACGCGGTCGTGTGGTCCGGATGAAGGGCGGATTCGGTCTGGCGCACGGGAATGACACGCCGAGCGGGCAATTGGGGTTACGGGCGGTCGTACGGGCGTTCAATCTGCAGGGAGTCAAGCTGACTCCCTATTTTGATGAGCATGAACGACCCATTATGGGCGATCCCGAACAACTCGTTCATGCGTTGAAAACCAACTTTGGTGTCAAATCCGTCAACCCCTTCGAGGAAGAAGGGGAAGTAGCTTAACCACCCCCGGGGGGTGGGAGCAGATCCAACAGCTTCACCGGCTTTTTCATGGTCTGCGGGGCTGCCGCCGCCTGTTGATCATTGGCTTCGCCCAAAAGATCAAATTGTGCCGCCGTGGTAGCTTGAATGGCCGTGAGCGCCACCAGTTGCTGATTCATCAACTCGGTCTGCTTCTCGGAAATCGCGATCATACGATCAAAACTGGTCTGCATGGCGTTGACGCTCTTCTTGGTATCCGCCACCTCCTGTTCCAACTTGTCCAATCGCTTGGAAGTATCAGAAGTCGTGGCCGTTGAAGAGACCACTGTGGACGAGATGACCCGCTCCGAGCCCGGCACGACCCACTCTCGGGTCGTATAACCCTGTGAGGGGACCTCGTACCAACCACTGGATTGTGACGGAACCTCTTGCCAACTGGATTGACGTGCTGCTTGACGATACGCGCGAGCGGAGAAACCGCCGTTGCTGCAACTGCCCGAAGAACATTGGGCCAGAGTTGCGAGAACCAAAAGTAGTGCTGTCATGGTGTTTTACCCTCCTCAATCTGAGGGTAACGAATCCCAACCGGGGACAAATTCATCAATCAAATTTCGTAAACAGCGAGATTCTTGCCGGGCTTTCAAAATTCGACATGCGTTGTAGAAAGCCACGCGGCTCCGTTCCGGTTCCCCACCGGTGCTGAACAGGCTGACACGGGCCAACCCTTCATTCCCCCGAGCGGCCAGCACGGTGAGAGCCCGTCGGACCCGACCGTGCAATTCATTGGTGTCCAGGTCTTTACGGAAATCCGTCCCCTGGTCGGCGGCTTCCCAGCAGCGACGAACGAACTCAGGAAGCGGACCAAACCACCACGGACTAAACACTGACTTTTTCCTTTTGCGGGAAAGTTCGCGTAACTTTTCTCGGCAGGGGTTCGACCTGTTCTCCTGAAGGGAAAAACGGGATGGTGAACTTGCGGTTATCCATTTTCGTAAAGTAGGCTTCGGCGTCCTTCATCTTTTTGACCCAAAGCTGTTTGTTGACAACCGGGTCCGCCGCGTCTTGCCCGCTTTGCGAGTATAGCATCCGGTGTACGAGTTTACCATCTAAAAGTCCCGACCAAATCACCGATTCTTGATTGTACTTGCGACCGATCTGCAGCGCCTCCTCGGGGGTGATGTTCAAAATGGCCACACTTTTCTCTTGTTTTCCGTAATCGCCCTGAGCTTTCCAGAAAACATGCTCGCGACTCTTCAAATCCTGGAGGAGTCGACGATAAAGCTGATCATTTTGGGTCTGATTGACTTCCACGGCCCGCTGTTCGCCTTCTGGAACGCCGGGATTGTTCTCCCGGGGGTTCTGGCTCGTCAATAACGCGACCCCGTGGCCCTCGGGGAGTTTTTTCACTCCGTGCATGTACTGCATGAGTTTGCTGAAGTCGCCTGCGATCAACAATCGGAGGGCTAATCGGTTTCTGCGCATCTTTTTCTCCTCCACCTCCAACTCGATCGACTTGGGAATAAAGGGAGGTGCCAGCATGTCAGCACTTGAGAATTTTGCCCAAGATGTGGCAACAAAAACGTGTGAAATCGAGGCCAAAGCGTTTGACCCTATGTTGATTGTCGCGATCATCACCGCGATCGTGAATGTCATCCAGAACTGCCGCAATACCCCGACGTTGGCGACCGCGCATTCGCCAGGATTGTGGGAGCGCTGGGCGTTGAAAAAGGCCATCAAGAAGTCTCTTGACGACCCGAAGATGGAGCGGGACTATTTTAAGGGTATTTTCCAAGCGGTCTTGGAAAAGGGTGCTACGCTGACGGAAGCGGATTTCCAAGAGATCTTGTTCGAAGTGCAGTTAGAAGCTGGTTTGCTCTAACGCACTCCCCGCCAAAGTAAAAGTCAGTCAAGAGAGGCTTCGGCCTCTCTTTTTTTACCCCTAAGCACTTTTTGTTGTTGCTTCTTCGGCAGAATTTCGATATAATATGACCAGCACGTTGCATCTCGCGATCAACAGGAGACCTTTATGGCCAAAAAGTCTGCCGAACAGATGAATGCAGAACGTCGAGCCGCCAAGCTCCGTCAAAAGCATGGTGGGAACAAGAAAATCAAGGCCGAGGGATTTTCCCTCCGCACCGCCGTACAAGATCGGTTTCGTCGGGATCGCGATCAAGAGGTCCGTGACCGGGAAATTGATGCTCTGGTCGAACAGGCCAGCAAAGTTCCCTTGATTCTCCCCCGGACCCATCCCGGGTTCCCGGTGCGATTCAAATTGTTTGAAGCGGCCTCCAAACTGTCAAGGGATTTGTTCCTTGATTCTTCGGGAGAAAATGTTATCTTAGGTCGACGCCGAGGATAACCAAGTCTGTCCAAAGGATTGGCCGCGATGTATCCGCTCCCTGTCTTCAGTCATTGGCAAACTGGTACGACCGTTCCTGGATTTGGACCGTCGTACCAGTTGAATATGCTGCCTCTCCGAACAACTTCTCTACTTCCGATGGAAAGTTACCACCCATGGTTGGCCATGCCGGTTCCTCGGGGATTGGGAGGCTCGCCGCCGCTGTTCTATTACCAGGAGTTGATGTCACTGGCGATTAAGAACAATCTGCCGCTCAGTTTCATCGGGTCTCAATGGGAACGAGTGTTGTTGGAGAACGAGTTTTTCAACCTCTCGGCAGATCAGAATCCCAACATCTTGGTTTCCATCACCTCCGACCTGGATGGGAAGCTTGTTGAAAAATTCGAACGCAAACTCTCCCCCTTCGGACCCCTGGAAGCTTGGCGAGAAGCAGGTCGGCGTTGGGGAGGGACGGAAATCCTCCAAACGCTGCAGAAGTGGTATCGAGATCCGCCTCAAATTTTGTTCTTGTCCAACAATGAAGCGCCTCTGGTGACCTGGGATCAGGTGCAGAACTATCAAGAGACGGCCTCGTTGGCGACCATGAGTCCCGAGGATTGTCGTAGCATGCTCGGCTACGGGTACGCCTCCTGCTACCGAGCCCTTTTTGAGGGTTTGCGATCACGCCTAACCCCCGCGTGGCGACAGGCATCCAAGATGATTGGCTACAACGCCTTCGTCCCTGGCGGTATGGCGAGGTGGGGCGGTTGGGAGCAGTCTTGTCGTAAGTCTCTGCACACCGGGCGTTCTCTCACTCCCTGGCCGGAGTGTTGGGACGGTTGTTCCATGCCCTACTACACCGCCGCCTGGGACGGTGTGACCGATCATACGATGTGGTCCGTGCAGACTGAGGCGATGAATTGGGCGGCGGCTCGTGAACAATTCCCCGACTATTGGTTTGAATTGTTGGTTTGGGATGGAAACCCCACGGTCGGGGGAGAGGCCACACAGCGAGCCAAATACGAGGCTGCCGGACAGAGTTATTTTCCCGAGCGCTACCTGGGGAGTAATCAATTTGGACTATGGTTGTTGCGGCCCAACGTCTTGCGTGAATTCAGAGGTCACCGAGAACCGGTGGAACCGAACCTCGCGTACTTCAACACTGTCATTGATGCGGTTGAGCGGGTCAGGAAGTCCACGGAGTTGCAGGATTTTTGGAAATATGGTAAATTGTTGTTGAATTCTACTCGACAACATCCCTATGATGTTCTTCCTCCACGACTCCCGAGCGCACGGTGGTATGCGTTGGAAACAAATTTGACCCCTTCGGGTAAATGGAAGTTCCATACTTCCATCCCCGTTTGGGTCTTGGGTTTGGTCAACAGTGCGGGTGATTTTTTACTGTATGGGCATACGCCCTTGGATGCTCGCCTGACAAAAGTTGTGGTCGACATCCCTCTACATCGAAAAGTCACGATCCCTGAATTCAAACGAGAAGGCAGTTTCTGGCTGGTGAGTGGTGCGAATAGTGAAAACGCCCCTCCTACCATCCGCTTGATTTCCTAAGAGGAGCAAAAAAAGTGCCCTACGACGAAGACGACAACGAGAACAACGACGACTCCAAGGATATTCATCTTTGGCTCAACAAACAGGACGGACTGTTCCGCTATGAGTCCTATCGTCCGGGAGTTGATTGTGGCATTCCCACGGGTTTTTATGAGTTGATCAGCACTCGTGATGGTTGGGCCGCTAACGCGATCACCATGCGTCAGGATATGGTGATTTCTGACGAAGACAATGCGCTGATTCAATCGGTTTTCGCCGAGACGGATGTCTTTTGGAATTCCTCCGATTTCTACAACAGAGCCAAATTGGCCTACAAACGCGGGTATCTGTTTCACGGGCGACCCGGTACGGGAAAATCGGTGTTGTTGAGACACATGGCGCAGCGATTCGTCACTCAGGGAGCGGTGGTCGTCAAAGGAAACTCCCCTCCTTTGGTCTCCCACTTCATGAAGGCTTTGGCTAAAACTCAACCCCAGCACAAAATGGTCGTTTTGTTTGACGATCTCGACACCATCGTGTCCGGGTGGGAAGATGAATTGCTGGAATTGATGGACGGGCTGGTGGCTCTCCCGACGGGCGTGTTGTGGATTGGCGCGACCAACTACATCGACCAGATCCCGGACCGATTGAAGAAACGACCGAGCCGTTTCGATCGGCTCATTGAGGTCTCGTCTCTCTCGGACAAGGTTCGACGCCAGTACATCCTGCAGATTTGCCCCGAATTGAAAGACTCTCGACGGTTGGAAGATATGGTCAAGGCTTCTGTACCGTTAGTGTTTGCCGAGTTGAAAGAAATGGTGTTGGCGCATGTTCTCTATGGGGAAACCCTGGAGAGCATTCTGGCGAGGTTGTCGGAAAATCCGCTTACGGAGAACGATTCTGACGACGACGAGGAAGAGGAAGATCCCGTTCCTAAAGCACGGAAAAGGGCCGTGGTGGGGAGCCGCCGCTAATGGATATGCCGCCATTCCAAACCCTTTGGAACAAACCTAAAGATCAGGTGAAAATCACTTGGGGGCCGTACAACACGATCTTTATGAGTACGGCGGAATTTGCTCTGTTGGTCAATGACCCGACGATCGGGGACGACGAGCCAAGTCGGGTCCTGGCCTTTAAGGGACGACCCATGCCGGACTTGACCGACATGGAGGTGACGGGGTTCATAGTTTTTGAGGTTACTAAACGCCTACGCGAGGAGGTAACACGACTTCAAAAATTAGTCCCCTTGGAGGAATTCATCAAAAAAGTGGAGGTGGAGACACTTCTTCGATCGGTGGATACATACGACGTACCACTTTATCAACCCGAGTTGTTTTGCCAATACCATAAACCGCTCAAACGAGGGTCATTTGAGATTCATTGGCAATGTTGTATGGACGTGTGGATCGGATCGCACGTGTTCAGTGATCTCCGAGGCCCGGACGGCTCGGGAGAAGCGTTGAGTCTAGCGTTCACCCCGGAGAATCGAACTAAATTCGTCGGGGCCAAACTGTATTTCGACAACGAAGTCGAGTGGTGCAAACAGGTACTCGATGAAATATCTTGAGTTTATTGCCAAATTGACGGTTTTCACTCTCATGGGAGTCCTCCTGGGAGCGATTTACGATCCTCGATTAGCGGTATTGCTCGGAATCCTGGGAGCGATTTACGATCCTCGATTAGCGGTATTGCTCGGAATCCTGGGAGCGGCGATTTTCTTACGTGAGTTTTTGAACGGGAAGCAACCTCCATGAACGCCAGAACACTGATGAAGATGGGATTTCCCGAGTACGTCATCCCGACGGCAATTGCGTGCTGCCGTGAAGCCGGACAGGCATTTGTCCCCAAGGCAGAAATAACCACTTCCCTACAGGCGTGCCTGGACGGTCTCGCACGACCCCTCCAGATGTTCCAACCTTTAGAACAGGCTATGCGGGAGCCCATCCCGTGCGTGCCCGACCCCATCCCGTTTGGCGTTTGGGGTGAGGGATTGGATCAGAATACCTTGGAGCAAATGTCCCAGGCGTGCCGCGTTCCTTCCGCGAGAGCGGCGGCTCTCATGCCGGACGCTCACCTGGGCTATGGACTGCCAATTGGCGGTGTTCTCGCCACTCAAGGGACGGTCGTCCCCTATGCGGTCGGAGTCGACATCGCCTGTCGTATGCGTCTTTCCATTCTGGACATGCCGGTGGAGTGGATAGACTCTCACCGGGAAGAACTTTCCAAGGTGTTGATGGACCGGACCCGCTTTGGTATTGGGTCCGCTCATGAAGTACCGTTGAACAACCCCGTCATGGACGAGGATTGGACGGAGGTCAATTTTGTCGGCCAACTGAAAGATAAGGCCCACAAGCAACTCGGCACGTCCGGCTCGGGCAACCATTTCGTCGAGTACGGAGAACTTACTCTTCAACAACCGTTAAAGGGCCTCCAGCCCGGTCGATACATGTCCATTCTCAGTCACAGCGGGAGTCGAGGCGCGGGAGCGGCCATCTGCGCCCACTATAGCTCGCTCGCGCAGGGTCGACTCCCTCGGCACTACCAGGAGTTGGGGAGGATGGCGTGGTTGGACATGGATTCCGCCGACGGCCAGGAGTATTGGTGGGCGATGAATCTCATGGGCCGTTACGCGGCGGCCAACCATCTGTGCATCCACACCGAGATCGTCAAAGCGTTGGGCGCACAGGTGATCGCGTCGGTGGAAAACCACCACAATTTCGCTTGGAAGGAAACCCACTACGGGGAGGAGTTGATCGTCCACCGCAAGGGGGCGACTCCCGCCGCCGAGGGCGAGTTGGGCATCATCCCGGGCTCGATGGCCACCCCGGGCTTCCTGGTGGCCGGGAAGGGCTGTCCCGAGAGTCTCCGCAGCGCCAGTCACGGGGCTGGACGGGCGATGAGTCGAACGGCAGCTTCGAACAAGTATTCCTTCAAAGCCGTCCAACAGGATTTGAAGAAAAAGTCCGTGCATGTCTTGGCGGCAGGGTCGGACGAGGTCCCGTACGCCTACAAGGACATTCACACCGTCATGGCCGCTCAGACGGATCTCGTGGATGTACTTGCACAATTCGATCCCCGCATCGTCCGGATGAGCGGGGACGGCCCGGCAGAGGACTAGACATGAAGTACGTGTTTCTCGACATCGACGGTGTACTCAACAGCCATATCCGGACCTGTAACGGGTACGCGAGCATCGAGCGGGAGAATGTCGAGCAGTTCAACCGCTTGCTCGGTCGGTTTCCGCACATGAAAATTGTGCTGAGCAGCGCCTGGCGCTACATGGTGCTGGATAATTCCATGACTCTTAAAGGTTTCGAGCAACTCCTGTTGAGTCATCGGGTGGACTGTCACGGGAAGTTGTTTGATCTGCTGCCTCCGGATGAAAACCCGGAAGAGTGTTTCCCGGGGTTCTTCGATCGAGGGACGTTGATCAATAATTGGATTGCCGCCCGCCCGGACTGCACGCCCGAGGAATGTCTGGTTCTGGACGATCTACGGATGTTGTTTTTGAACGAAGCCGTGCTGTACCACCAGACCGATCCTCACACGGGTTTGACGGAAGAAGATGTCCAGAAAATCTTTTTAAGGGCCTGCAATGCCAAGGAACAGCCAACCAAACGGTGACTTCGCCAAGGTTACCTGTCAGTCGTTCACCCTGCAGTCACCGACGGGAGAACCCCGTTTGGAAATGCTGGCCACGCATGCGGGGTTGATTATGACTTGTAAGGCCGTGAAGAGCCCGCTCCCGTACTCGATTATCGTGTCATTACACGAGGACGATTTGGAATTAAAAGTGCTACACCAAAAAGGCCAAATCAACCTATGTTTTGACGCTCAGGGACAAATTCAGGTGAAGGATGTACCGTATGAGACTTCGCGCAGCAGCGTTTGACCGTGCTTTGTTCGTGGCTATCACCATTATTGTCTGTACGGTCATCGGTCTGTACTTCTACGAGATCACGCACAGGCCGGACCTGGATACCCGAGCGAGGATGTTGGTCGAGCAAGTTCTAAATGAAGTGGACGCAAGTGCGCCACGCTGAATCGTCTTTAACCACCCCCCGGGGGTGGGGGAGTGTT
>JACCDY011097970.1_pt1 | contig 24668 bp, 20 predicted proteins | sample 7446391 | NCBI WGS metagenome assembly JACCDY01 (sample SAMN15323451, study PRJNA562643) | freshwater metagenome | isolation source: river surface water | place: USA:Blue River Watershed | collected 2017-08-18 | reverse complement strand
CAAATATCGATGTTTCGATGACGATCCTCATGGGTCTCTCCTATGGCGCATGTGATTCGATTCCTGCTCCCGAACCTTCCCCAGAACCCACCCCCGAAACTTCCCCAGAGCCTTCTCCCGAGCCCTCCCCCGGACCTTTCCCCCCTCCCTGATCATCTCTCTTTCTGTCTTTCTTTCTCCCACGTTGTTTCTCATTGTCGTCCGCTTGTATTGCTTTCTTCAGTTGCGTGAAATAATAAAGTGTATTGCTCGAACATGGGGTTTGGGCACGGTATGCGCACTAGAAACATACAGGGGCCGGTTGATCCTGGGTGACCGGACAGCGAGCTCGCATGCTGTATACCGACGTTGTGCCCAAATCATGCGACTAGTACTTTTGGTGGTGTTTTTCGCCACGGTAGCACAAGCAGGGAATCGGACCATGTGCAACAACACGTATTTGGCAGCCGGTGATCCAAACGATCCTCTTTCCGTCGCCGCGTGGTCAAGTGCATGGGTCTCGGTTGTCATAGATCTCGAGCTTTGTGAAAACTGGGATTGTCCATTGTGTGGGTCGCGCATTGGCTACCCTGTGCAAGCGGCAAGGAACCAACAAGCCATCGACAGTGCTGCGGTGTTTTTTGAAGCGAATGATTGTTGGGGCCAGCCATTGCGACGATACCCCGATCAGGATCCATTTGGTTACGCACCCTCGAAAGTGGATTTCGTGCGTCAATTTACTGCCATCTCGTGCAATACGTCTAGTGTTCCGTGTGACTTTGCCTACAAGTCGGATTACTGTCCCGCGTGCGATGAGCACAAGATGCGTGATATCGCCATTGCGGTAAGTATCACGGCATTTGTCGTCGGGATTGGTCTCGGTTCGATTTGTGGCGCACGGGCCCAAGCCATGTCGGCCAAAGCCCAGCAACAACGCGAAGAGGGTACGACTGTATCGTCTTCTGAAATCAATCTTACTCGACAGTCAAAATCGCCTCGACGAACATCGTCGCGTGTGTAAGAATAAACAAGTCATCACTTTTCCAAATCAAATCATGGATCCACCACACGAGACGAAACAAACGATTGACGACCTGGTCTACGAGTCTATGCCCAAGCTACTGGACGTTTTAGAACCAGACGCGCTCCAAGAGGAAATCGAGGACGAGATCAATCGTCGAAAGCCTGAGCTCGATCTAGAGCACGAAGACTTGAGCTATTTTCATGTCAACAAGATGGACACAGATGAATGGAAACTCGCTCGACTATACAAGATTCTCCATCGAGGCAAGAGACGGATCGAGAAGATCCAACGGGAAATGCAAAGGGCACGAGCTCAAGTAGCATCGCGTATTGTGGATTCACTCGGGGATCTTGCGAAAGTGGAAAAGTATATTGCAAGGAAACGAGAGCTCGACAAGCATTACGAGGAGTGTGAATCGGATTTCGATGACGCTCGTTGAAGTTCATCGAGGAACCGACTCCAAGCCGTGTTCACTAGCTCTCTCCGTTGTTTGCCTCCTTTCCGAAAACCTCTCCGTAGCAGATTCTTGAACGATTTGTCTTCTTCTTTGGTGAAGTGGGTTATCCAGACCATTGCGTGGATGTATTTGCGTTCTTGGATGTATCCCGATAGTATTGTCAATGCTGATACCCAATGTGATAGCAATCGATATGTCTTGCACATCGAGAGTCCCCATGAAGCACGTTCCGCTTCCAATACACGATACATTTGACCCACTGCTTCCTCCATTTTCGCAAATCAAATAGCCTTGGTCAAGAGATAGGTGCACGGAATGCGGATCGACTCGAGCTGTTTCTTGGTAATCCAACGCACGTAGGTCTCGTCGAATCGCGACTCGGTGATGTACATAGACGGGTCCCGGTCGTTGATGTGCCAGGTAATGTGGATGCTGTCGTCGTCGTCCGAAGCAAACGGGCGAGAGAAACGTCGGCGATGTAAACGAGCTTGGACCAATGGTCGGTGCCGTGGATCCTGTTCGTGAACCAATAAGTAGTAAATCATTCTTTTCTGCTCGAAAAGTGATCACTTTTCCAAAATTCTATTCGAAAATGTGCGAACACCCGCCACACCAACCACCACCGCCTGGCCCTCGTCGTCCTCTGCACCAGTACTGTCCTCTTCACCGAAGGGCGTATGCAAACGATCCCGTTGGATACATGCGCGAGATCATGGGCATTGAAGTACCTCCTGGCTTTGTTTTTCCTCCACCGCTGCCGCCCATGCCAAGACGGCTCTAGAACGCGTTCTCGCGAGATCACCGTAGCATTCTGGCCATCATGCCATATATTCAACGGCGGCGCGGGTGTGTATGTCCATGCAGAACAACGTCGTCGCGCCCCAGGAAACCATTCTCGAGGGCGTTTTCAACGCCGGCCCATCTGGAGTGACCGCCAGAGATCTTGCCAATCAGCTACGAATCAACGGCTGGAAAGGAACAAGGACAACTCACGTCAACAAAGTTCTTTACAAAGCCACAAACCAAGTGAGCGGACCCGACACGAATAACCGCTGGGTATCCTTAAAGTTAGAAAAGACTTCGATTCATTTTCTCGAACAAATGGCGAGCCAAGGTGTACTTGAATTGCAGTGGAGTAACGTGCAACGAACCGACCTGGGAGACGGTGACCGGTATTCGTTCAATGTACAGGGTGTAGTAAAGCAGTCACCTGGACGCGAAGACGTCATTGTGAACGCTCATACCCCAAGGCCGCGCCGAGATCCACACGAGGCCAAGGTGTGCGCTGCACATTCTCTTTTGTCGGTTATCGCCAAGAACCCTCGTGTTGAAAAGAAAACGCGCGTCACGTTTGAAGCGGCCTATCGCGCTGCACTCTATCGTGGTCGGCCGTGTCGACTTGGCGAAGAGTGGCCTGTTGGAGAAGAGATTTATCAAGAATTCAAAGGCGCGGTGCGTCCAACGGAACAATGGAAGTACGACGCCTTCGAAAAGTCGTTTGATGACCACGCAGTGAAAGCCTTAACCGCGTTCCTCAATTCCGCGGTGTTATACAACGAAACCGTAGTATCACAGGCATCTATTACATTCGGTGTTAACGACGGTACAAGGGTCGTTCACGGAATCTGGCAGCACAAGAAGGATCCGGATCCATCTGAACAGCTGAAACTGATCAAGACTATATTGCAGAACAAGGTCGCATCCCGTATCAAAGACCTTGTACAGCCTGCCAGATCACGGAATATTCTTCAGCAATTCTTTTCTGTTGAAGTGATTCTCGTTGGCTGCGATCCTCCTCCACCAGACCAAATCGTATACGTCGTCGATGTGCGTCTTTCATTCGATCAAGTTGTTCCCATCGCAACCAGTTACAGGGGGTGTTACTGGATGCGAGATTCGAAACCGCAAATCGTGCGAGTTCCTGATGATCAATTGAAAGAGCTGGGTATCGAGCCACCGCCACTGCCATCGCCATCATCATCACCAGATGACGATTCAAAATCGGCCCCGTCGCCTATGCAATTCACGGCAACGCCTCTTCCACAGCCACCGTCGAATACTTTGTAAACGTGTATTCTATTACTGCTTTGTCGGAATCGGATTGACAATCGGAACCATGACTAACGGAGAGCGCATTTCATGAAATAAACGAAAGACTTCTACCATCAATGGAAACACGAGCTTGACCGACTTGCGCAATGCAACACATAGAATCACGGCTTTGATGACGTTCCACCAACTGATCGCTTCCACCACAACGACGACGACTCGTTCGAGCCAGTCCCCGACACGGAATACGTTGAAGAAGGGCAGCTTGAGCATGTGTTGTTCCATCCACTGCATAACGATCTTGTGTCGCACGTCGCTGTGGATCGTCGATCGAGCTCCGAGACAAGTGTCGGAGTACATGCGGTCGGAAGGCGCGCCGGGAGCCATACAGTAGTTTCGAAACAGGTCTTGTGCCTCTTCGTGCTGTTTGTATACTCCGGCATGAATTTCATTATAGGCAGCGTTTCCATATCGCCAGAAATGATACAGTCCAATGAGGAGCCAAATGACCAGGACGACACGTAACGTAAGACTGGCGAGGGAGCGCCAGAATTTGAGTTTGAGTTGGCTCTTGGTTTGAGGGGGCTTGTCTGGCGAGGCGGGTTTCGTCTTGGTAGTGAAAAAATGATGAATGCCCTCGTCAGATTGCTGGGGCGAAGACATGCTCGCGAGAAAGTGTCTCAGAAAGAAGCCAAACATTCGCTACACAACAGCGGCAATGACTGAAATCAGAGTAAATAGGACTCCTCCACCAACTGCCGAAGCCACGCCGACTGCAGTGGTGGATAACAAGAAGGATTCAGCTCCCGTCGTGGTATTGGAGACACCGGTAATATTCGGCGTATCTGGTTCAACGACTACGGAAGTGGTATTGGGCTCGGCCGAGGTCGTGGGTAAGGGCATAGGTCGTGTCGAGGTGGTATTGTCCTCGGTATCAAACACTTGGTCGAATATTGTGGATGAGGAAGACGAAGACGACGAGGAAGGATTGGTGACGGTGGTGGTGTTGATGAGTGAAGTCAAGGGGACGTCATGAGTCAAGCCAGTGGTGGCGTTCTTCTGAATGGCAGTGACGATGGCCAGTTCACAAAGCAACCCGAAATGCTCGTCATCGCATACACACGCCGACGTCAATTCGCTGTAATTGCCGTACGAAGAACATTCGAGACGACATCGGTGGTTGGGAAACGCCGAGCCGCGGTCGATATACGGCGCATTGCATTGACATACTTGTTCGGTCGCGCCTTTTGGGTAGCCATTGACACAGGTCGATTGAGTACAGTTGCCGTTAGCGTCCAGCGACCATATCCCGGGACAGAAACATTGCGACGTGACGCCCGTAAAGACACGTTGGCCGTACAGGCCACAGAAGCGCGATTCACACGAATCGCCCGTGTATTGAAACGCACACGAGCAAAGATTACTGCCCGTATCGAGCTTGCCTCCGTTTTTACACACTCTAGTTTGACATCTTTCGGCGGTCCAGAAACTCGTACATTGACACGCGTTCGCGGAAGAAGATGGAATACCGCCGTGTTGACACAAGTGGCCCAAACACGAACGTCCCGTCCATGGAAAGGGACAGCTACAGACACTCGAGTTCACGAGCGTGCCGTTATTCTCGCATTTGAGGTAATTGGGATCTTCGTCTTCGCAAAAGGTGCCGTTAAAAGGCGGGTCACAATCGCACACGGCATTGGTCGTATTGCGCACCGTGCCTCGTCCCGCACATTTTGATACTTCACAGTACCTGCCTTTCCATGCGGGTAAACAGATACACGAGCCGTCATCATTGACCGAAGTCGAGCCGTGTTGGCACAGGAACGTCGAACAATTGGAAGAAGGCGAATAGGCGTCTTTGCAAATACATCCACCAAATCGCAAAACAGGAACTCCGTTTTCACGGGGCAAGCCTCCAAACGCATCGGTCTCGAGATACGCATCGAGTGCATTGGTGGCATTGCATCGCGGAATACACGTATTGGTCGCATTGTCGTACGTATACCTCCAGTTACAGATACACTTGCCTTCGGTACTACACTGTTTGCCCATGGTCTCACGCGCTCCGTCGTATAGGGCCCGTGAATTGACGTCAAACGCGTCACCGGGTGCAGTGACTCCACACAGCTGATTGCCGGGCGAGACTCGAGGACACAGGTTCTGGGTACAATCGGGTGGTGAAAGCGAGGTGTTGGTACACACACACTTATCCCCGGCCGGGTTAGGAAACGCCAAGCCACAGTCGGAAATGTTACACGCTGAAGTGGGCGAGCTTTTCTTGTATACATTGACGTTCCAGCATTGACACGTCGACTCGAGTCCACCGGAGCCTGTAGCGACGCAATCGCCAAACTGGCACGTGTCCGCGGAACATAGCGACCGCTGACAAAACTCGCCCGTATACCCCGCTTGACATTTGCATTGGAACTGGGTAATCGACGCATTGTACGTACACGTGCCGTGTCCGGCGCATACCAATAACGAAGTCGTGGACGGCGGAGTATAGCCACACTGCAGCGTGACATCGAATTCACATGTCGATCCGGTCAATAAACGGCCATCGGGTAATTGTTGTAAATGGTTATCACAGGCACACGTTCCGTTGAGTGTACACCGCCTTCCGTTGCATGTATCAGACACGAGGCCGGTCAAATGGCCCGGAATAGGACACCGATTGGTTTCGCAGTACGTGCCCGACTTGTCTTCGGGACATTCACAGCGGTACGAGACTTGGCCTGCTGCACCGTTGATGTACGGCACGCACACGTCGATTCGTTTGGTGGCATTGACAAACCGAATGGCGCCCGAACAAATCGAGGCCGAGCCCGGTTGTTGACATTCAGGTCGCAAGTCATGGGAACAGCCACATCCTTGGACTCCGTAATCAATGCCTCCCGAGGTACGATTACACCTTAGGCCGTTGGTCGACGAGTCATAGACACGACAGTCTCGATTCAAGCGAGTACACCCGGACTTGGCGTAGCCACTACACGTCACGTTATTGCGCGATTGGGGACACGCGTTCCATTCACAGAATTGGCCCACATACGGATCGGGGCATTTGCATACCACTCGGAAAGGATCGGCGGTTGTGTTCTCGTGAGTCGGAACACCTCCGTTCAAGCAGGGAGCCCAGGGCGTCGAACAAAAGGGGGCACGCCATTCGTAAAACAGCGTATTGGTAGGGTACCACGACAATTTGATGATGGCCGCACATACGGGCGTCACGGCAAAGAACAGAGTATCGTCTCTCTGGAAAGGATACGGAAAGGCCGATTTGGGGCATAATTGTTCACGCTCGACTGCCGTGGCTCCGTAAGGCCGAACCACGACATCGTGTCTTCTCCCTCTCCGTTTCAGCAAGTGAGAGGTTGATCCACCGGGCGTATAGCTGTTGATGCACGCACACGAGCCGTTGACATAACACTCGAACTTGTCGCACGGAAACGCGCCCGTGACATCGGGCTCGGTACCATAAATGAAAACGGTCTGGTCAATGTAGCGACATGTGCCTGCAGGAGGATTGGGGTCGAGTTTCCAGTTGCCTGTCTTGGGTGGGTCGGGACATGGTCTCGTGGGATTGGCCAGGGTCGGTGAGAATTGCGACGACGCACAGCGACATTCCCCTGTTGTTTCGTTTACCAAGACACACTTGCCTTTGAGACCACATCCACCCACACCACAAGCATAAATCTCGACGAGTTTCTGACAATCAGGGCCGAAATGGGTCTCGGGACATTGGCATTTCAGCGTATTGGCGTTACAGACACCGCCATTCAAACATCCTGCGGTATCACCCGTGCATTGCGACACGGTACATGATCCGACAGGCAAACCACCGTTCGAAGTCCATCCGGCATCACAGCGACACTTGGCGGCATTCCAGTCGTAAAAGCCGTTGACGCATCCGACTCGGCCGTTCCAGCCCAACGGCAAGGTACATTTCTGCTCGTGACAGCATTGTTTGGCAACGTACAGACCGTCCCATGAATTGTTCTTTAGATATTCCTGGCCTACGAAATTAGGCTCGTCCTCACACAAGCCGCGAAAGCCCAAAAGACAGACATTGCCACTACCCGGGCGACAATTCCGTGTCCCGCAATCGAGACCCGTAAAGGCTTCAATGCGACAATTGCACGGCACATTGGCACACAGAGATTGCGCCGACTTGTCCCGCGTGCCGAAATCAGCCACGGTGCGACTGATATCCCCGAGACGTTCGAAATATTGGTCATTGATAAAGCTGCTTCCCAGGCGCTCGCCCTTGAACTTGAGCTCTTCCGCCGTGGTATACACCACGCGGTAAAACAGCTGAGACCATTGGAACGCATTGACACACGAACCCGTGTAGTTGCTAAAGACGGCGCAGTTGATGACGCGATAGTACTGCGAGCCACACTTAAAGCTTTGGAGCGAAAGGCCCTTGGTGGACGTGGTACCTTGAATGACATCGAGAAAGGCCGGGGCGAGAAACCGTTTCGTGACGACCCGGCCATCGGGCAATGTCATGACCACTGCATAACCCCGACAATCGATATACGCCACCCCTTGAGTTCGATCAAAGTCGTCTGAGCGACACCGGTCCGAGTTTTTCAGTAGCTGTTGCAGCTCGTACATGCCAATGGTCAAGCCTGGAGTCCAGCACTTGGCCGTCTGGGGCGTGGCTGCCTCGCACTGGCTGTTTTGACAAGTCGCAATGGCACACCCGACGGAGCCCCATGAGTAGGCGTTCTCGAGGTTGGTGATCTGTGCCAGGACCTGGCCCGTAAAGCGTTCGTCGAGACCTTCCCTGTACGAGAGTTGTGCGTTCTCGAACACCGATGTGTCGGCGACCTGGACATCCAATAAACAATCTTCGTAGTAGCCATTACCACCGGCTGCAGGGCGCTGAAAACACTGCTGTCCAACACGGATGTAGCCCTGGGACGCAGCCGACTGCAGCCCGATACTATCGTTGTATAGACCCACGCTATCGTTGTACAGCTGTGTGCCAAAGGTCCAGGGCAGACGCTGGACGGCCAAGAGGGCCGCGGTACAATTGTCTGGGATAGTAGAAGCAGTATCGAGTTCATCGTTGAGCAATGCTTTGACAAACGGCGCACAACCCGAGCTATCGATAGTCGATGCCTGGCCGAATGCCACCGATACACCCAATGGCTCGGGCATGTACGAAGCACAATCCAGAGTGGCCAGTCCACATCCAATCGCTCTCCAAACAGTATTTGAGAACGCAGTCGTGAACCCGTCGCGAATCTGTTCTGCGGTCGTAGCAGTCGGAGACGTGATGTAGGTTCCGTTCCAGTCACCCCACGCCACAGCGGCGTTGTAGTCAAAGCCACCTCGCGACAGTACAATGTCGATTCCTGTCTGGGCTTGTTCGATGATTCTCGAAGGGTCGAATTGAGGCGAGGGTCGATAATTCAAGGCACGATACTCGTTCGCTGTGTAGATGGTTCGCAGTAGACGTTCTTCGAGACAGAACTTGAACATGTTTTGGTACTCTTTGCACAGAGGGAAAGTCGCGTGGCGCCACGAGCGACAGTGTCCTACGCCGTTGCACGTAAGCTGTGACCGAGGCTCGCGGTTGCACGTTCCCTGGGCAGTCTCGAATGCAAAGAACCGGTTGGTGCATTGCAAATTGGCCATGAACGAGTCAATAAAAAAGTCTTTGGACGAGTTGTACCCGCCCAGCTGGACTTGAGACAAAGGGTCCAGTGCCCCGGGTTCCCAGTAGGTATACCACTTGCCCAACATCTCGTTGAAAATGTACGGGTGGGGGCCACAGAAACACTCGGGGATCCAAATCTCGTAATCCAACGGATCGTCCGCCGATTGGCCTTGGAACGGTGTGTACGAGAAGGGCAGGCCGTGCACAGCCGGATTCCACTTCGAAGAATTGGCAGCTGCTTGGCGTGGTTCGGGATACGGATACGGAAGCAACCATTTCTTGGATGTGGATGGACACGTCGTATTGACAAATCCTTGAGCGGTGTGAATCGTACCACAGTAGTAATACGTCGTGACCGTGGTGCGGCACTCATCTCCAACGGCACATTGGTACAATGCACCCCAATCAGGAATCTCTGTCGTTGACGAGACGTAGGCCGGGACGCGCCACGCTTCGTCATCTGGATGGGTAACAAACGGGAAAAGAGCTCGCAAGTTATCAGCATAGGTCATCGGGGTTGTGTAGGGCCACGTTGGCTTGGCTCGCACTGTAAAGTCGGAATACCGTTCGTGTGCGGTCGCATACCGCTGAGTCGCCGTAAAGGTAACCCTTGTTGACGACGTCGAGCGCGGAATGCGATAACAATCGAGCGAAATGGCCATGCCGGCTGCCATCGAGACACTACACTGAAACGAAGGGTCGACGTACACCCGCTTGGGCTGACCCGTCACGGGATCCATGGCCATTCTCAAGTATGTGACGAGCCACGAGTAATTGAGCTTAAAGCCCGAGACCGCCGAGACTTCATTGCCAAACTTGTATAGCAGTGAAATGATGTACGGTACCAGGAACCGTCGGACGCGACATTGTCTCGAATTGGCACCACAAGTCGCACGAATGGCCTGAGCCAGGGTACGGGGAGCGGAACTCGCCGTGGTGTTGTACCATGGTCTTGTATCATTACAGTCTCTGAAAATACCTGTCGGGACTTCACACCAGCCCTGAGACCGCACACCCGCTGGATAGGGTTTACAGCGACACGAGCCAGGCACACAGGTCTGGTTGAACGGACGCCAAATACACGTCTGCGCTCCCGGCCCACACTGTTTGGCCAGAGTCGTCTGGTTGATGGTGGCGTACGGCAAGCGCTGTGAGCTACAGTACCTCGCTCCGACCGCGGTGTCGCAAATACACGAGCCCCATGCACACGTCCGGTTCTGAATAAACATGTTGCACACAAAGCCCGACGGTCCACAGTCTCGGTGAATGATGTCAAAGTAGTCGGGTGTATTGTAGTGGTACATTCCAGCAGGCACGGTCGAAAAATCCGTTAAAGGCAGCGTGGTCGTGCCGTTGATCTGGAGCGTCACGTCCACCGTCACGCCCATGACGGGCTGAAACGTCGCATTGTAGACGGGATCCCCTTTGAAAAGACACGAGTCGTTGACGAAACGGCAGGGTAGTTTGGTATACCCAGCGACATGGTACGAAGCACAGTCCACGAGACAAAAGTATTCCGCTGAAGGACAGTATTGAGCTCGTTCGTCCATGGAACAATTGCGACGATACCCTGAGCACTTTTGTCCTTGAAAAAACTCAATGTCGTTACCTCCGGGCAAGCATTTGCACTGGGGCGAGCACGTATTGGACGAATCGCACGTATAGTCCACACCGTACGATAAGGGGCCGCAATTGCCGGGCACGGTGGATGCACCAGGGGATTCACAGATTTCACCCGTGATATTGGACGCACATCGTCGCACCGAAGTCTTGTCCACGAACTGGGGATGGCAGACACACGTGTGTGCCTCAACGGGGCGTACATCCGAATACACCCGCACGGTCGCATTGAGTGTCAAGGCGGATTTGCACGCGTAAATGGCTTCCCATTGATTCACGGCCTTGCGTACCGTGTACTTGGCATCACACGGCAATTGTCCATCCGCCAGGGCCGAAGTATCGGAAAAGGCCAGGGCCATACTGACATCGGTGCGACAATGACACTCGACTTGGCCGGTACACCGTGCGGTAAACTTGAGATCCGAGGCGAATGAACATGACGCCAACGCCAGTTCGAGGTACGCGCCGCATTTTGCCAAGGCAAACGACGTGTTGCGCACCACGGTCCAGTATGGCTGGAGATGATTATCCAGGCAAGGAGACGATTCGTGGGCAAAACACAGTTCGGGTGCCGTGCCTCGAGGCGGATAACACAACAAGCGACACGTATAGCCGGGACAATCGCGCCATAGTTCGAGTGGGACTAGAGCGCGTTCGGATTCGGTACATTCACGCGTGTAGTAGTACGTCTGGCATGGAATGTGGCCCGAGGCGTAGTAGCCAGGAATACACTGACACGTTCCGTTTACGATTTCGTAATTGACCACGGTGCCTGCGGAACCATACTCGGCGATGACATCGACTTTAGCCCCGCCTCGGCCGCATACGTCCTGGACAAACGAAGGATCTGAGTAATTGGAAATCAAACGCTTGTTGGTGCCACACGGCAGTGTCAATGGACCATAGGTCGAGGTGGAGTTTTGAATCACGCCCTCGACTTGTAAAGGAAAGCCGTTGGGTTTACACGCATAGGGTCCCAAGGCACAGTCCATGGTCAGGACTTCATGGCAATACAATGAACAGTTTTGGCCATACGGCCCTGCATATTGCACGACTTCATCGGCTGAACAAGCACGTTTCTTGCCCGAACAGTACGGCAACAGTTGCAGCGACGCAGCGGCAATCGTGGTATTCGAGCCCGGGGGCAAAGTGACGGGATTGGAGTAGTTGGTTCGACATTGACAAATGACCGTCGTTACATTCAAGGAAGTACAGCTAGAAACTTGCCACGGGACGCCACAGAACCACAAGTAGCGTTCGGCCGAACACGGGCCATCATTAAAGTTGTACTGACACTTGTCGCCATACCACGGATCCTGGCACACGTAGCCACACGTGGTATCGTTGACGTACGATCTTCGTCCGATAAACGGCTCGTCCCGTGTTTCAATGGTACACGACGTGCCGAACCGGCCGCAATACGCCAAGGCATCGTCAATGGTGCAATTGCGGATCTCGGAACACTTGCCAAAGCGTCGGCATGGGAGAGACGAATCGCCTGTATCGCCACAACAAGTCAGATGAGAATGAGAAAAGAACAGGAGGGAAAGAAGACGAACCTCGGGGACACGCCACGCGACATCCCGAGTGTTGGGCCAAGGGACAGTTGCGATAAAACTCGTCGGGTGTACATTCACGCACGTCATAGGTATCGGGACAAGTATACGGAACCAATTGGCCTTGGCGCTGTAAACAGTAGCGCACATCCCACTGGAGCAAAGACGAAGGCTCACCACCCATGGAGACGCCACACCATTCACGTGTCTGGGCCGCGGAACACGACTGGACCAGGGTTTCCGTCGAGGCACACGGTACTCCGTACTCGAATTGGTCGTTGGCGTTGGATGACGAAAGAAGAGAAGGAATGGGGACATTGCGTGCGCCGCAAAAGCACTGGACCGTTGACGGAAACTTGGTGGTAATACCGAGCGCGACATTATCCTCGACTTCCATATTGCATGCAATGGCCGATTCACCGCAGTACCGCTGTCGATCTGCATCGGGACACTCGACGACACGAATCGTATCGTTACCACACGTCACAGGGATCACGTTACACCGCTGTGTCTCGATACTGCAATTCACCATGCACTGTGTGCCCATCGAGCATACACCGGGTGAAGAAAACGAGACGCATCCGTCACACGGCGCGCTTTCGATATCGGTACAGTTGCGTGTGTAACTCGTATTGAAACAGGGTTTTGGCTGAGAAAAGTCAGTGCCGAGAGGGCATTCACAGAGACTCGCGATGCCGCGACAATCCGATGGAGTCCAGCAACTGATGTAACAATTGGTGGCGTTGGTGTGTCCACAAGTGGCATACTTCTCCGAGGCATTGGCACATGCTCGGACCCCGGCCGCCGGCAATAGCGAGGGACACGTTTCGTTGGAACGACATGTATAATCAAATTCGCGTTTACGATTAAAGACGTTGTTCGAGATCAGACCCTGCAAAGATTGACGCACTTGACACGAATTCTGCCACGTCTTGCTGAGATTGTACGGCAAGAAGTAGTCGTCGGCATCGCATTGAGTGCGTATGCCGTTACAAGGCAAGCCGCTGAACGACGCGACGTGGATTTGCGAGGCACAGGCACACACCGAAGACGCATTCCACGCCAAGGCATGGACGCCACATCGTCGATAGAGATCAGAGTCGAAGTTGACTTTCTGCCACTCGTTCACCGAAGTGTTCCACTTTTGCAAAGAGCATTCTTGGTAGATGGTCTCGTCCGTGCAAAAGATTCGACACGAATTACTTGACGAAGCGGTCGACAGGGTAAATTCGTCCGACGAACAGTTGCGGGTGTGAGTGGTAGCATTCCATGTCTCGGTGGTGTTGCATGTCGGCAGAAAAGAAGAACACGACATGGTTTCTACGAGAGAAGGACAATCGTCTTCGGCCACGAGTCCTAACGGGACTTTGATGATTTCACGCGTTCGAGTACGCACGGCACCCGAACCACAAGTCCGTGAACACCCGGTCCATGGGGACCAGGCCGAGACTTTACACGCCAATTCACACGTCGAGTTATCAAAACATTCTTCGGTCCGGGTGGTAAAACTACATCTCGGCACGCTTTGATTCAAGGTCCGTTCCACAGCCGTGATGTAACTTCGCAAGCCCTTGGTGGCGCCACCACACGCCGAGCCTTCACATTCCACGAGGTAAACGGGTTTCTGGGTCACTTCGGCGGGCACAAGGCGAGTACACATGGTGCGTGTATTGTAGGTAAAGCCCGAGACACCAGTCAGGACGGTCTTGCCTGGACATGGAGTCGTGACGTTATTGAGCAATGGGTTCGAGACGTCGGGACATTGACACGGTTTGGTAAAGTTGCCCACTAACGTATCGAGTGTACATTCGGCGACCGCATACGCTCCTCCTGTCTCGGGAAACTCGTATGTGCAGGTACAGGTTTGGCCCTTGTCACCTTTCACGGTCGTGACCCACGACAACAAAAGGAACAGAACCAGGAGTCTCATTTTTCCGAAACTTTTCCGAACAAACGGATTTGTGTATTGTTTCATACCCCTGACCGTGCAAGAAATGAATACAAGCGAAATCCTTGAATGTGATTTGATCCAAGGAATCGATAGCATCGACCCAAGCGACGGGCCCGTGATTCTCGTCTGTCTCGGAGGACTCAGGGAACCCCACAAGGGCAACAAGTATCCGAAGCTCTCGTACACCATCTTGCGTATTCCGTTTTCTCACCTGGGAAAGAAAGGCACGGCGTGTGAAGGAGTCAAAACGGTCCAAGAACTTCGTGACGATATCTGGAAGGGGGACCACATGGAGGACTTCAACTGCTATCTCTCGTGGTTTGACGGAAAAGTATGCCTCGAGAATCTCAATGTCTGTGCATTTATTTGCTGGTAAAAATACACTTTTTCAACGGTTAGTAGTAGAAATGACAGATCTTGGGCCGCCACCGCCGTACCAGGAACCACCTCCTCCGTACAAGGAACGAAGGGCGGTTCGGTTTATCAACTATATGGAAAGGACTGTCTCTGTCTGTATTGCGAACAAGCAACTGCCTCTGGATCAATGTACATTTGTCTATTGTCGACAGAATGAGGGAGTCGCGGTAACTAACAAAGACGACGAGGAGTTATGGTGCGTGATCCTCCAAGGAACTGGGATGAGTTGGGGACGTATCCCTCCTGGTAACGCCATAGCGCTTCGAGGATTCAACAGTTCCAACCAACTGGAGTGTGACATTCAAGACATCATTATTCCATCCAACAAGTAGACATGGAAAAGAAAAAAGGACAAGACTACGTCTTGGTGGTGGTGGGATGGAGTCCATGGCGCGATGTACACAAGTTCAGCAAGTACGTTCGACACCATTTCCAGCTATGGGGTGTGCCTCGACTCGCCACGGCGTGTGATACCCAGACGCAGTTCGACCAGATGGCTCGTCAATGGTTCCTGGACAATAAGATCCCGTTTCATGGCTACGTCCTGCCCGCCAAGCCCGAAGTCGATCCCGTGACGGGTCGCAAGATGGTCCACACGCGTATCGTGCAGCGGGGCGAGCTCACGGAAGAACTCAGTGTCCCGGTCCACGTCCTGTCCTTTCCCGGCCCCACGAGTCGCGCCTCGTACTACTTTGCCCATGACGCGATCCGGGCCCATGATGTAGTCAGTGTGATTCCAGTTGTACAACAATAAAGACGAGTGTATTCAGTTATTGCCAGCCTCGTGTTCAGCCAATTCAAAAGCACTGGCGAACGTCTCGGTAGACAACATCTGGGTGACGAACTTGTGACCAGTAATATACAGACGCGTCTCGCCTTCACCAGGCTTGACGTGTTCATCCTTGTTCATGGCAGTGGCCATCTGTTCCAGAGCTTTCTTGCGGGCGCGACGATCGTCGACTCTGGCCAGCAAACGTTCAACATGCTGTGGCACCAACTTGATGAAGCGAAACGAGAAGCGATCCACGGTCACTGGCACGTAGAAAACCTTGGAATCGTACAAGAGATAGGCATGGGCAGTAGCACCATCCAACATCCCTGCATAGGGCGGAACTTCGTCGAGATCAAACACGTAACGCGGTTCGGTATTCATCTTTGGCGCCTCACCACAAAGGGTTTCCCGCGACTGGACCACGCTAAAGACCCAGAATATCTCTCGCGTAAGTCGCTGCATCCATCATCGATCGTCGTCGCCCTCGTTCTCCTCGCATTTGGCGTGCTCTACACCCGCCACAGGGCTCGGCTCGTCCTTCGTCATAGCAGTCGTGGTTCCCACTACAGATGTAACTCAACCACGGCGGTACTTGACGGAACCCAAAGCACGGTTGCTTGTAGATCGAGAGCCAGGGCTCGAGTTGCATGTAGAACGACTTGTGAGCCTCTTCCGTCATCTGGATACGGACTTCGTCGGGGCAATCATGAGCGAATAAGCAGATCGTGAGGACGTATTCGTCTGGTCGATGAGAACAGACATTCTCGTATTTCAATTCATCTCGGATGACCGGGGATACTTGGCGCGCAATACCGACTGGGAACCACTTGCGTCCGATCCAGACGAACCAGTACTTGCGTTTTTCCAGAGAAGCTTTACCACCGTCGTCGCGGTATAGAAACCCCTTGACGAGACGTAGAACCTCTTGGTTCCAGTCATAACCAGCAGGCGGTTCGTCGCGAATCGGATTCATTTTCGGTTTTGGAAAAGTGACTTTTATGCGAGGGTGGTAAACAGAATCTCTTCGTCATATGGCACGAAACACAGAATGAGAAAGGCAGCAGCCATGATTACATCAAGTATCGAGTCCTCGAGAAGTAACACACCGGCAAAGATGGCGAGTTCCGTCACCACAAATCCAAACGAGGCAACCCACTTATAAAACACTTTGTTTCTTTCGTCTCTTCTACCGGCGTAAAACATGACCGAAATCCTCGCCGAACGAGATGTAGCCCTGTGCAAAGGCTGTTCTCGTCCGTTTGACTTTACGTCACCGAACCGCGTGGTCAAACACACCTCCAGCACTTTCTTCCACGAAAAGTGTTACCAGAGTGTCTTTTCCAAGCTGTTCAAGATGCGTGAAAACCTGTTTGGAGCCAAAGTCTGGTCCTCTCTGTCGACCAACGCAGAGGCGCGGGACCGACTCCAACGAGCCATCTATACCGCGGCCTATCTCGATGAAGTGGCCAAATGTATGCCTCATTGCAACTACCACATGCTCAACTTGGAGCACCCGACCTTGACACCCTGTGAAATCAACGTCGCGACGGCCGACAAGTGGTGTGCCGATCTCAGTGATACGACCAAGACCTCGGCGTACTGTATCCAAGTACCTCCCTTGTTCTGGGGCGAGGCCTATGCCGTGATCGAGGTCGAGATGATCGCTTCGGCCGCCGCCGCCGCTGCAAGAGGGCGGGTCCAGGTGGATCTCGTGGCATTGGCCATCGAATGGCTCAAGGAAGAGAACCCAGAAGAAGAAAAGATTTATCTCGTGGCTCAGTCCGACAAGCGCATTCGATTGGTCGTCAGATGCCTGTACGAAAACGAGGAGGAAAAGCAAGTTCCGCCTAGTCTGTTGAGCTTTCAACTCTTGGGCTCGAGCAATCCGCCCCCCGTAAAGACTCGGTTGGCCGAACGAGCCGTGGAGTTGGCCAATCGTTTCAAGCTCCACTACAGTCGTCCGCGTCTGCGCACCCTCGTCGACAAGGAGCTGTGTATCGTCGTATTGCCTCGGATCGTCTCACGGGCCGATGTGTGGATCATTTCATCGTACGAAAACACGTGTCGTCTATTGGTCGATCGCCAAATGGTCCCGGCTGGCTTTGCTGAAAACGTATATGCCTTTTCGAACGCGGATGAAAAGAAACTGTATCGCGTGGCGGCGAAAAAACAAAACGGCCTAGCCACTGTGCCTTTTGTCATACGCGATCATATTCCCGAATCTTCTGGTGTAGAAGAATGTCCCACTCAATACGTGCATACCAAATAATACACTTTTCCATTTTCCAGAAACAAAAAAGATGGAAGAGGATCCACCTCCGCTGGAGCTCGATGATATCCCGGGCATCAAACAAGAGGTGCTTGACGACGACGATGACCCGCCCGGTATCGAGCTCGATCTTCCGTTTGATGATGACATGGACTGGGTCGAGAGTACCTCGTCACTCAAGGCCGAGGACATTATGGCCCAGGAAGTCAATGATCTCTTTTCTTCTTCCTCTCCACCGGTCCGACACGTCCCCGATGAGTCGAAACACGAAAGCCCGGTCGACTATTTCGTACGCACGACCGTCTCGTTAAACTCCAAGCCGTTTGCCGCCGCGACGGAACTGCGTCGTGCCGCCTCGGCTCCTTCAAACGTCTCAGCCACTCGAGCCAAGCACGTGATCGAAACGACGTTTGAAGGCTTGCGACTGTGCATGCCCACCAACAAGGGCGTCGTTTCGTCATCATCGGCCGCGGACCTCGAGACCTACGACCGTAACTTGCCGCTCTATACCGCCCAGCACGAGACGGAACTCCTGGTCCAGGCCGGAACACGTCCCATGGGTCATCTCAAAGTCACTTTGCCACCGTGTTCGTTACTGGACTCATGTGTCGGCAAGACCCATGCCTCGCTGATCCAAGGCATGCCGCCCGGTGGATTCGTGCTCATGTGCGCCATGAGTCCCGACCAGTTCAAGACTCTGGTGGAATCCAATCGACCTCCCTCGGTGTTGCTGCCGTGCATTCTGTGCATGCGTTACATGCAAGGCCTCCTGGTAGAAAACATCTCCACGGGAGAGACGATCCTGCCAATGAACGTGGTGATTCAGACGTACAAGAACGAAAAGGATACCGAGTCGGGTTACCTCGCGCCGCTCATGCACATGCCCAGTTCCGATCCGTGGAACGGATTGCGTCAGCCCGTGGCCCGGTTCCTGCCCAGTGCCTTGACGGCATACCAAGACCCACTCAATGGCCTGTGGCGCATCAACCAAGACCCGATGCGTTTTTTTCGGCGGGCGGGAGCAGCATTTTAACGGATCCTCGGCGTATCCTGCTTCCGCATTTCGTACGCCACATCGCACCTGAACGCACCGAGGAATGGCTGCGTGTGTTTGGCGTCAAGGCCCCGGCCTCCACCATGCACCACTACCAATTCTATCTCCACGACTACGAAACCGATCCCAGTACCCAGCCCTGGCTTCTATGGCCCCTCGCCACCAAGTTATGGTCCATCTACCACGAATTCTTTGCCCAACTCACACCCGAGTTACAGTACGCCATGCGTCTGTACATCGACTGTGTCCTGGCCACGACCGAGCCCGAAGACGTTTTTCGTTTTCCTCTGCGCAGGTCCGACGGCCCCTTGCCTTTACACCGTGTCCCGAGCCAGGACTCATTACCCATTGAGCCGCGCCTGGCGCTCTATCACCACGTCGACAAGTGGATCTACCACAGTCGACGTTTGACGGCGGCCCAGGAAAACCGCATTCCGTATCTTAAACTGATCCGACGCTGCAGGCCTCAAAAGTTTAACGCCAACAAGGAATTCGTGACTCGGGACTTGACCGAGAACGACAAGCGCGTGTTGCGTCACTGGACTCTCGTGACTCGGCTCGGAAATTACCGCCACGCCCATGTTCCGAGTCTCGGGACGTCCCTCCGTGAACGCCAGTTGGTCCTTTCCGCTTCGGCTTCGACCGTTCTCACCACGTTGGCGTGTCGTGAATTCCTCGTCTATGCCGTCCACGACGACCCGGCTCTCTTCAAGACCATGGATCAACAGCGTCATGGCGCATGGACTCGGTACCGCCACGCCACCATCAAGGCGGCCGATGGCTATCGTTTATCCGCGGAACCACCCACGGCGTATTTCAAGGAAACCCAGGGCGATTTGGCTCGTTTGATGATCCCGGTCTCGTTCTGGGAAGCCACTCTGCCTCTCTTTCGACGTCTCGGTGTTCCGTACGATGTCGTGAGTCCCGAGTTCGTGGCTCGTATGGCGTCTGTGTTTCGATATGCCCAGGGACGCAGGATTGAGTGGCACAAGTCGTTGATTGAATCCATTCCTTTTTCCTCTTTGCAAGCCAAGGAAAAACTGGTCGAGATCATGACGCGGTACTATTCGTCCGTTGCCACATGGAACGTGCTCGACTGGTCCCAAGAGAACAACAAGGAGGATCTGGACTTGTTGTATTCTCTCTGCTTGGCTCAATACTATGCCAAGACCGTGTTCCTCGTCTCGCTCGAGTCGCATGTACTCGATGCTCAATTCGATGCCTTGATGCATCGCTCGCGAGGCGATGCTGATGTCGCGACCAAGGCCATGCAGTTCGTGGCGTGTCCCAGCTGTTTCAAGGAACATTCCATGGTCTGTCGTCCCTTACCCGGCTCTTCTTCTACTTCGACCACCACAACCACAACAAGAAGACGCAAACGAGCCAAGGTGTTTACGGCCTCGGCAGTGGCTGGCTTATCCAAAGTCCGCATCAATATTCATTCTATGGAAGTGTATTGTGGTCGTAAATCGGGCAAGAAACGCAGTCAGTGCATGCGTGCTCCCGTCTGTCGTTTCCCCTTACTGGGTCAATTGTTATGCTTTCGAGGTGTATTCTATACTCTGTGTACACGTCCCGAGTGTGGTATCGTCACCGTGTTTGATCCCGTCACTTCAAAAACCTCCGACCCCGTGTGTGCTTCGTGCTCTTCTTCTTCCTCCGTGGTCAAGACAAACAACAACAACGAAGAAGAAGACTTGTACTATTACGATTATTCAGACGAGGATCTCGACCCGGAAACGGGCGAGCCTGAACTGTATCGAGGTGTACGTATCAAACGCAAATACAAGAAAAAGACTTAATCGTCACGAGCAAAGGCTTGACGGACGTCTTCCGAGGTAATGAATGCAAAGGCCATGCCTGGTGGAAGAGGACGAGGACGAGTAACCGGCTGATCCTGTGGAGGAGGGAAGTAGACAGCGCCCGCAGCCGCGGCCTGTCGTGCCACAGCCTCGAGATCCGGTGGCAGAGTCGACGGGGGTGCGCCTCGGTTACGACGAGTCTCGGCCATCTCGTTTCTAGAAGTGTTAGTGCGACCATCCAACACTCCATGTGCCGCCACAACCGGTCTCAGTCGAGCGCCTCGAGGATCGGCGACGTAGCTCGTGCTTACCGGACGAGGCACCACGATGTAGAGTCGGGCCAGACCCCATGACACGAAGATCAAACACTTGGAAGATCCATACGTCAATTCGACTGGCTTGTCCCGGCAATGCTGGCAACCAATCTCACTTGGATCGCGATAGTAGTTGAACACGGTCCATCCAATGAACTTGGAATTGAGTTGCGCCAGTATATCCGACATGGTATCTGGCTTGGCTCTCCATATGTTGATCCTATCGAGTTCATTCAGGACATCCAGGACGATCTTATCGTCATCGGTATCTTTCACCGTAACAGTAAGTCTCGACAAGGAGCCCAACTGGCGTTTCTTCGCTTCGATCCACTCGGTCACGACAGGAGTCATTTTCGGTCAAGAATTTTGGAAAAGTGACGAGTTTATTAACTTTTTCGACCGGTTTATTACATTGGGAAGTCCGGTGCTCCGGTCACGGCCGGACGCGCGGCCCATGCAGTGTCTCGGTCAACACGAGGCTGGACATTGAACAGGGGTTGGACTCCGCCAAAGGTGATGGGGGGAGAAGCAGGAGTCGGCCATGCAATCGATACCATAGGACGTGACATTCCGTCTTCGCGCACCGCGCGACGCAGAGCTTCGACTTCTGGAGCTCGCTGCATTTGTTGATACACAAACCGATCCAGTGAGTCGGATGCGAAATTCGTGACCGGTGTTGGAGGAGTCGGGATGGGTGCGTCGGGGACGTTGATGAGAGAGACTTCGTATGTTTCCCAGATCAGATGGACGTACTCACAGTGACTTGGGCGATAGACATTTCCACCACACACCGCGATCCATCTGGGTCCGAGTGACGGAGAACTCTTGACGGCCTCGGTCAAGTTCTTGCAATCGTCATTCCACGCCTCGACTCGGTCCAGTTCACGTAGAATGCGCTTGACCATGGTTTCGTGCATGCCTCGACTCCATTGAACATCCTTGAATCCAGACAGAGTCTGGCGCCGGTGTGCGACCCAGTCGGAGACTGACGACGATTCGAACGCGGCACGTTCCGTGTACTCACTGGGCTTGTGTTTCTGAAGCAGGTTGATCAGCACGATATTGGGGGCGGGGATATCGCGGAACGGCGTACGACACTGGGGACACTTTTTGTCCACGACTTGTGATAGACAGGTAGCGCAGTAGCTATGGCCGCATTGCAGACTACATGGCTTGTATAGGACTTGGGTACAGATGGAGCAGTTCCAATCGTCGTTCATTGCTTTTTTGGCAAAAGAAAATGAAAATGTGATTATTTGGATTCAACTGGATTTACAATGGATGCAACAACAACATCCGGTGGAGTATTGAACACAGCCTTCATCTCTTTTTCAAGATCACGCAGACTCCGGATCGCATCGGGTATAGGCACAAGTGGCTTTGCTACCTGCTGTTCGTCTGGTTGCGGTTGCTGTCCGAACGGAACGTGGGTTTGTTGGAGAAGCATGATTTGCCCACCTGTCTCCCATTGAATTCCAATGTACACGGTGTTGCTAGGACAGTAATAGAAATCATCACAGCCCATCGAGACACAGATCCAGCGGCTTCTGAGTAAGGGCGACTGGGCCATGGCCTCGCGTATAGAGGGTGTGTGGCTCGTCACACCAATACGATCAAGTTCCTTGAGTGTCTTATAGACGACAGTGGGATGAAGCGCGTCGTGGTGAAAGACCTTGACCTTGGACTTGTTGTTCTTGCGGTATTGCTCCTCGGCCCAGGACCCAACTGGGTCGAGTTCGCGCTCGAGACGACGCTTGAACTCCTCGGGCTTGTACTTCTTCACCAGATTCTCTAGTCCGGTGTTTAGCTCAGGTGTCTCGGCGATGTAGTGTTTGCACGAGGGACAGCGTCTCGCTTCCCACGAGACGTAGCACTGGCGACAGAAGCTATGGCCACAGGCCAGCGTGCGTGGCTCAAAGAAGACGTCGTTGCACACGAGACAGATCAAATCGTCACTCATGTTTTGTATTTCGCTTTTGGACAAGTGAAGTTACAATTCTTCGGGTTCACAGTTATAGTTGGGATAACAAATCGGACACCGTGGATTCTTGCGCGGCTGGGGTCTCTCGACGGGAGAACTGCCGACCTTGATCCCCTTGCCGTGATAGTGCCAGGTATGCCCATTATAGCACTTGCGGGTCTTGAGATACGAGTGGACACGAAACTCGATGGCTTCGAGTCCACATCGCGGACAGTCCTTGAGCCACCATCGATGGTCGTCTTCTTCTTTCTTGGTCACCACCACTGCAGTTTCCATTATCAGTTTGGCAATTTGACCAACATGGAAATTTTTAGCACTGCGGTATCGAGATGAAAACTTTCTTGGACCGAGGCCCACTTTTCTTCCCGCTCAATGGTACGCACCACGTCTCGAATCTCGTCACTGGCCACATACTGCAACTTGCTGATGTGCAGCTCGACTTTCTGGCGATGTGTTTCGGGTTCGACGGAACTGGAGGCTGTCAGCTGGAGATCCACGGGTGTATTTCGGCCCTGGAATGTCTTGGCATACACCAACAAACGCTCGAGGGATTCGAGATGCGTTTGGGGCAAGTTGAGTTCGGAAGCCAGAGATTGGTGTAGCTGATACGGTAAGACCGCTCGGGCTTCCAATACCAGTTGCTCTTTGCGTCGTTGTCTCGTCAATGATTGCCATACTTTCTTGCCCGTCTGTTTGAGTCTCGAGGCCAGGAACGATGCCACGGTTCGCTCGACGAGTTGGTTGTTGCTATTGTCGTCTTCGTCGCTCGAAGAATCGGTCACGGTCGAGGAGGAGGAAGAGAGGGTCCACTTGATATCGAGCACGGGTCTGGGGTTCTCAAGATCCAAGCGGACGTGAACCAGCCCGAAATTCGCCACGACTTTATCCATGGCGGACTTTAGTTGGTCAGGCAAGCTCGAGAGAGTCACTTTTGAGGATCCATGGTGATGTCGAGACAAGGGCAGCAAGGTGCGTGCACTTTTGCCGCTTCGAATCAACTGAGGTATGGTTGTCGATGGTAGAGAAAGAAGGTCTTCGACGGTTTTAACTAGTGTGGGCTGGGCCACGTCGTACATGGACGTGGACATCGTGTGTGGTTATACAAGGGAGTGGGTGGGTGTACTTCATACGTAGTTCAAGACAAGATCGACAACACCCGCGACCGGAATATGATCCGCCAGTTTACGTGCACGACGTTCACGAATGAGTCTACGAGCTTCTTTGCGCCATTTGGACAAGCGGAGTTCCTTGACGTAGATGGCGATTCGATCGGCGCGGCCGTTCACCACCCAGTAGTCATGGTCGTAGACAATCCAGCGATCACAAGCACAAGTCTCTGTATCTCCTAGTTCGTACTTGATCCTGATCTGGGCCTGTTTGCGTCGGTACTCCTTCATGAGCCCAGTGAACACGGTTTGATGCCATGGACTTGTGCGATAGGGCTCCATCCATCTTTTCAACTGCAGATCCGGTAGATCGAGGACTCGGTGCTCGGGCACGTAACCGCTTTCGATATACTTGAGATCGATCACTCCGGACTGGATGTTCTGTCGATTCTGTGTTTCGAAACACCATGTGCCTCCACGACGAGGAGCATACTCGAATCGCCGATGAATCCAGACTGAATTTGGACCAGATGGCACACTCCACATCACGAACTTGATGGTCTTGTTGTTGTCGGGATGCACAAAGGTCCAGCATCGATGGTCGTTTCTTTGCCGGTACTCGTCTTTGCATCGACAGGCCGTAGCAGTT
>JACCDY011438612.1_pt1 | contig 24698 bp, 25 predicted proteins | sample 7446391 | NCBI WGS metagenome assembly JACCDY01 (sample SAMN15323451, study PRJNA562643) | freshwater metagenome | isolation source: river surface water | place: USA:Blue River Watershed | collected 2017-08-18 | reverse complement strand
TGGCATCACGTGATCGTGGTGCCGGAAGGCCATGCGCTGCTGGCGCAAAAAAAAGTCACGCTGGAAGACCTGGCCAGCCATCCGCTGATTACCTATGACCAGGGCTTCACCGGCCGCGGCCATATTGACGAAGCCTTCGCAGCCCGGGCCCTGGCCCCCGACATCGTGCTGACGGCGATGGATTCCGACGTGATCCAGCAATATGTCGCGCTCGGCATGGGGGTGGGACTGGTGGCGTCGATGGCCGTCGACAGCAATCTGGGCCATGGCCTGAAGGCGATTTCGGCCGACCATCTGTTCGCCCCCAATGTCACGCGCGTGGCGGTACGGCGCGGCGCATTTCTGCGTGAGTATGCGGTGGACTTCATCCTGCAGCTGGCACCGAAGCTGAGCGCCGAAGAACTGGCCACGGTGGTCAGCTGGCGCAAGTAAAAAAAGCGCCGGCAAGCGGCGCTTTTTTGTTCAGTGCCGGTGGCGCCAACCCGGAGCCCCGGTCACCCGGCCACCCGGTCAGCGACCGAGGTTTTTCAGCAGGTCAGGCTGGACGATCTCGATCCAGTAACCGTCCGGATCCTTGATGAAGGCGACATCCCGCATCTTGCCCTGTTCCGGTCGCTTCACATAAGTGACGCCATTGTCGTCGAACCACTTGATCGCGGCCGGCAGGTCCGGCACCGAGAAGCACAGGTGGCCGAAGCCTTGCGGCTGCGCATTGCCGTCGTGGTACTTGAAATCCGGATCGGACTCGGTGCCCCAGTTATGGGTCAGCTCGAGGATGCCGTGCTGGCTGAAGGTCCAGGCCGTGCGCTCGCCTATCTCTTCCGGCACGTCGGTGCCTTCCTCGATTTTGGCGAGGAAATACAGCGAGAATTTCATTTCGGGAAAATCCAGCTTGCGCAGCACGCGCATGCCCATGATGCGGGTGTAAAAATCCAGCGCCACGGCCGGATCCTTGACCCGTACCATCGAATGGTTGAGCACGAAGCCGCGCGACGCGGCAGGGATATCCGCGGCGACGCCGGGATGATTTTCGGTGGTAAAGGCCATGATCGGAAATGCTTCCTGTCGTAATGTCCGGGCAAACGATGGTAGCACGGGGTTTTTGGCCGAATTGCCCGCCAAATCTTGAAAATTTTTCGGGCCGACCCGACGCCGGCGGCCGCTGCCCGGCCTGCCGGGTGACTGCTTATATTCCCTACAGACAACTTTCTGGCGGAGTATGGCAAACTATGGCCACGCGTATCGCTGTCAGCACTCCGTCCCGGGGGCTGGCCTTACGCGCTGGCGCAGACGATGGCACAAACGCTTTTCGATAAATATGGTGGGGTACCGGCGGTCACCGTGATCGTCAGGGATTTTTACAAGCGCGTCATGCGTCGCCCCAACCTGCGCCGCTACTTCACCGATGTGACCCTGGAAAGCCTGATCCATCATCAGATCGCCTTTGTTTCCATGGCGATGGGCAAGACGCCGCATGATTATTCGGGTCGCAGCATGAAAGATGCCCATCGCGGCGTGGGCATCACGGCCGCCTCTTTCGATCTGGCCGCCGAGCTGCTGGCCGATGCAATGGTGTCCGCCGGTGTCGAGCAAGCGGACCTTGACAGCATCATCGCTACGGTGAAAACGCTGCGCGCGGACATCGTCGAGCGCTGAGCACTCCGCGTTAAGCACTCCGCGTCTAGCACTCCGCGTGAAGCACTGCGGCCGGCGCGCTGAGCGCCTGCCTCTGCTGTTACGGCGATTTCAGTTGGACATTTGAGTTGGACGCTGCCGGCGACGAGCCGAAGCAGCGGGGACAGATCAGAGCCTGACGCTGTCGTTGCCGAGCACGTCCAGCATTTTCCAGAGCGCGAGCGAGGCATCGGTCGGGCCATCTTCATCGCCGAAGGCGACTTCCAGCTCCGATACTTTCAATTTCTTGAAGGCCTGCGACGCAGCAAGGGCCTCGTCTTCGTCCAGGCTCAGGTGTACTGGCAGGTCGGCTGCGCCATCTGCGGCCATGTCAGTGCAGGCCTTGCTGATATCGGCTTGCATCGCCAGCAGCGCCTTGGACAGGAGCTCGGGACTGTGCGGCGCAACCGCGAATGCCCCGGGCGAACTGAAGAGCGAAAAAAAGCGTTGCAGCGCGACCAGTTCGTCGCGCTCGAATGTCACCAGAAAATCCGCTCTTTTGCCCATGTATGCGCCTTGATCCCGGGCGCCCCTGACGGGCGCCGCTGCCACGAAGGATATCAATTCGATATCCTGATAATTTCGCAGATGAAACGTTAACACACGTTGCCCGGCCTTGGCATGGCTTTCAATGCGAAGCGGAGGAAATGGCGCAGCCCGGATCCGATCGCTCGCAATCCAGGTACGAATCAGGAAGCGGTGGCCGGTGGCTCATGGTGTCGGGAACGGCGCACGGGTGACTGAGTGTTCAGCCCCCCACCGCAGGCGACAGCGCGCCGCCAGCAACTCGCAGCGCCGGCAGCGAGCAAAGACATTGACGAGCACGCGTCATGCCGGCAGAAACGACAATGGCCTGAATAGTCAGGCCATTGAATTGGTGCTGATGGGCGGAATCGAACCGTCGACCTACTGATTACGAATCAGTTGCTCTACCAACTGAGCTACATCAGCGAAGCCGCATATTCTAGCAAAAATCGATACCAGACAGGCAAATTCAGTCGGTTTGACGCGCAAATTGCCAAATCAAGCCTGCTGGTGATAACGGGTCACGCGCTCCACCTCGTCGCTGGAACCGAGGAAAACGGCCACGCGCTGGTGCAGCTCGGTCGGCTGGATATCAAGGATGCGCTGGCGGCCATCGGTGGCGGCGCCGCCGGCCTGCTCGACGATGAAGGCCATCGGATTGGCTTCGTACATCAGGCGCAGCTTGCCCGGCTTGTCCGGATCGCGCGCATCGGCCGGGTACATGAAGATGCCGCCACGATTCAGGATGCGGTGCACGTCGGCCACCATCGAGGCGATCCAGCGCATGTTGAAGTTCTTGCCGCGCGGCCCGGTCTTGCCAGCCTCGAGCTCGCTCACATAATGCTTCACCGGCGGGAACCAGTGACGCGAGTTGGAGGCATTGATCGCGTACTCGGCCGTCTCGGCCGGAATCTGGATGTCGCGCTGGGTCATCACCCAGGAACCCATCTCGCGGTCGAGTGTGAAGCAGTGCACGCCGTTGCCGGTGGTGAGCACCAGCACGGTCTGCGGGCCATAGACGGCATAGCCGGCGGCAACCTGCTTGGTGCCCGGCTGCAGGAAATCCTGTTCGCTCGGTTCGCCCATGCCTTCCGGCGCTTTCAGCACCGAGAAGATGGTGCCGATGGTGACGTTGACATCGATGTTGGACGAACCGTCGAGCGGATCGAACAGCAGCATGTACTCGCCCTTCGGATAACGGTTCGGGATCGGGTGAAAGGACTCCATCTCTTCAGAGGCCATCGCGGCCAGATGGCCGCCCCACTCGTTGGCCTGCAGCAGGATCTCGTTGGAGAGAATGTCGAGCTTCTTCTGCACTTCGCCCTGCACGTTTTCGCTGCCGGCCGAGCCCAGCACATCGCCCAGCGCACCCTTGCCCACCGCATGGCTGATGGTCTTGCAGGCGCGGGACACCACTTCGATCAGCAGCCGCAGTTCGGCGGGAATGGTGTTGTGCAGCCGCTGCTGCTCGATCAGGTGCTGGGTAAGGCTGACACGTTTCATCGGGTTTCCTGGTAAGTAAAATTCAAAATCAGCTGAGTGCCTTGCCGATCACTTCGGCAACGTCATTCGACAAATCACTGGCTGCCGCCACTTTTTCCAGCGCAGCCTTCATGCTGGCCTGCAGCACCGGCGGGTACTTGCGCCAGCGATCGAGCGCGCGCGCCAGCCGTGCCGCCACCTGAGGGTTGATGGCATTCAGCGCCACGACTTGCTCGGCCCAGAACGCATGGCCACTGCCGTCGGCGACATGGAACTGTGCCGGGGTGCTGTTGCAGAAGGCGAACAGGAGACTGCGCGCACGGTTCGGGTTTTTCAGCGTAAAGGCCGGATGCTGCATCAGCTTGCGCACGCCGGCCACCGTCATGGTCGGGGCCGCGGCCTGCAGGCTGAACCACTTGTCGATCACCAGCGCTTCAGCGTCGAAGTCTGCGTAAAACGCCTGCAGTGCGACATCGGCGCCCGGCAGGCCATTGTTCACCAGTGCCGCCAGCGCGGCGATGCGATCGGTCATGTTGCCGGCGGATCCGAGCTGGGCATCGATTGCCTGAAGGGCGACATCACCCTGCAACTCGGCCAGATAGCCCAGTGCCGTGTTGCGCAGCGCGCGACGGCCTGCCGGCTCCGGGTCCGGACGATAAGCGCCGCGCACCTCATGCTTGCGATAGATGGCTAACAGATCGTCCTTCAATTGCCGCGCCAGGTAGCGGCGCAGCGCACGGCGTGCGCCGTGGATGGCCTGCGGGTCGATCACATCGACCTCTTCGGCCAGCGTGCCTTCGGACGGCAGGGTCAGCACCAGGTCGCGGAAGGCCGGGTCGAGCGACTCGTCCCGCAAGAGCGTGCGCAGCGCTTCGGCGATCAGCTTGTCCTGTGCCGTGGCCGGATAGCTGAAGTCGGCGGACACACCGGAAGCCGTCAGCGCCAGCAGCCGGCGCGTGGCCAGCCGCTGCCCCGCTTCCCAGCGGTTGAACGGATCGCTGTCATGCGCCAACAGGAAGGCGAGCTCGTCATCCGAATAATCGTAGTCAAGAATGACCGGCGCCGAGAAATTGCGCAGCAGCGAGGGCACCGGCGCGCGCGCAATGCCGCCGAAGGTGAAGCGCTGGTGCGGCTGGGTCAGCTCGAGCACCATCGTGGTCGGCGCCGGATGGCCCCCGGCCTGAGGGGCAGCGCCGTCAGCGCTGGCCAGCCGCAGCGGCAGGTCGCGGCCATCGGCCGCCAGCAGGCCGACGGCCACCGGGATGTGCATGGCCGGCTTCATGGCCTGGCCGGGTGTCGGCGGGCAGAACTGCTCGAGCGTCAGCGTATAGGTGGCGCTGGCAGCATCATGGCTGGCGCGCACTTTCACGCGCGGCGTGCCGGCCTGGCTGTACCAGTGCTCGAATTGCGACAGGTCGCGGCCGCCGGCATCGGCCATCGCGGCGCGGAAATCATCGCAGGTGACGGCCTGGCCGTCGTGCCGTGCGAAGTACAGGTCCATGCCCTTGCGGAAGGCCTCGCGGCCGAGCAGGGTCTGGACCATGCGCACCACCTCGGCGCCCTTCTCGTAAATGGTCAGGGTGTAGAAGTTGTTGATCTCGACGTAAGAATCGGGCCGCACCGGATGCGCCATCGGGCCGCCATCTTCCGGGAATTGCGCGGCACGCAGCACGCGCACATCCTCGATGCGCTTGACCGCCCGGCCACTGTCGCTGCCCATCATGTCGGCCGAGAATTCCTGGTCGCGGAACACGGTCAGGCCTTCTTTCAGCGACAGCTGGAACCAGTCGCGGCAAGTCACGCGGTTGCCGGTCCAGTTGTGGAAGTATTCATGCGCGACCACGGATTCGATGTTGGCGTAATCCGCATCGGTGGCAATGCGCGGATTGGCCAGCACGTATTTGGTGTTGAAGATGTTGAGGCCCTTGTTTTCCATCGCACCCATGTTGAAGTCGCCGACGGCGACGATCATGAAGCGATCGAGGTCGAGCTCAAGGCCAAAGCGCTCTTCATCCCAGCGTATGCTGCGCACCAGCGAGGCCATCGCATGCGAGGTCTTGTCGAGGTTGCCGTCTTCGACCCAGACCTGCAACAGCGCGTCGCGCCCGGACTTCAGCGTCAGGGTCTGCTCTTCGCAGACCAGCTTGCCGGCCACCAGCGCGAACAGGTAGGAAGGCTTGCGGAACGGGTCTTCCCACAGGGCGTAATGGCGGCCGTCGCCGATGTCGCCCTGCTCGATCAGGTTGCCATTCGACAGCAGGACCGGGAACTGCGCCTTGTCCGCGCGCAGCATGACCCGGTACTTCGCCATCACGTCCGGACGGTCGGGGAAGTAGGTGATCTTGCGAAAGCCCTCGGCTTCGCACTGCGTGAAAAAATTGCCGTTGGAAACGTACAAGCCCATCAGCGAGGTGTTCTGGTCCGGGTGGATCAGGGTCTCGATCTCAAGCGTCACCTGGTCAGGCGCATTCGGGATTACCAGTTGCCCGGGCTCGCGGCGGTACTGGCGCCGGCTCAGCGCCTTGCCGTTCAGGCGCAGCGCGACCAGCTCGATTTCCTCGCCATGCAGCACCAGGTCCCTGGAGCGGCTGTCGGGATGACGATGGAGCACGGTTCGCGCCGCGACCCGGGTCTCGGCCGGGTCGAGGTCGAAACCGATGTCTATCGTATCGACCAGATAGGCAGGCGAGGTGTAGTCATGGCGATGGATCGCCGCAGCATTGTCGGTGCGCATGGGAATAGCAGTCCTGAGGGAAACGGGGCCGAAGGCCTGATTTTACCAAGCCGCCCGGCGGAATTCGCCGCACGGCGTTAAGATCGCAAACACCAGTCTCTACCCGGGGAATCCCATGCGCCTCCTGGCCCTGCTGATGACCAGCCTGTCCCTGCTGCTGGCAGGCTGCGCGACGACGATCCGCAGCGAAGTCACGGCCTTCCACCAGTGGCCCGCGGCCTTGTCCGGCCAGGCCTATGTGTTCACACGGCCGGCGCCGCCGGATCTGGAGCGCCAGAACTATGAAGCGCTGCTGCGAACGCAGCTGGCGAAGCTGGGCCTGCGCGAGGCGGCCGCCGGCGAAGCACCTGCACTGACCGTGGCCATGGCGTATCAGGTCAATGGCCGCGACGTGCGAGTGATCGAGACGGTGCTGGTCGACCCCTGGTACGGCACGCCCTGGTATGGCCCCGGTTACTACACCCCCTACTGGGGCTGGCCCGGCTATGGCCATCCGTTCTACGGCCCGATGTGGCCCACGATGCCAGTGGCGCGCGAGCAGGTCCGGCAATACACGGTATTCCATCGTGAGTTGAAGGTCCGCATCGATGACGCCGTGAAAAACCAATCCCTGTATGACGTGACCGTGAAGAGCGCGGGACAGGAAGGCAACCTCGCCGTCGTGATGCCTTATCTGATGGACAGCGCGTTCCGCGACTTCCCCGGCAAGAGCGGTACCCCGCGCGTGGTGGAACTGAAGATGAAACGCTGAGCCCCGGGCCCCGGGCCCCGGGCCCTGAGCCCTGAGCCCTGAGCGCCAGGCGCCGCTCAGCTGGTCACATACTCGACCGACGCCCAGGTAATCAGGCCCAGCAGGGCCACCGTCAGCACCAGCACCAGCAGCAGCCGGCCGAAGCGCGGCGTTTGCTGGCTGCTGTTGACGGGCTGCTCATCCGGATGCTGCATCGGGTTGTCGTCGTCACGCTGGCTCATCGCGCCTTGCCCCCGGCTCAGGGCAGCAGGATGGTCGAGCCGGTGGTCTTGCGGGACTCGAGGTCGCGATGCGCCTGCTGCACGTCTTTCAGCGCATAACGCTGGTTGATCTCGATCTTGACCTTGCCGCTGGTGACCATGCCGAACAAGTCATCCGCCATCGCCTGCAGGTCGCTGCGCTTGGCGGTGTAGGCGAACAAGGTCGGGCGCGTAATGAACAGCGAGCCGCGCGAGGCCAGCTCTTGCAGCGAGAACGGCGGCACCGGGCCGGAAGCGGAACCGAAGCTGACCATGGTGCCCAGCGGCGACAGCGCGTCGAGCGACTTGGTGAAGGTATCGACGCCGATCGAGTCATACACCACCGGCACGCCCTGGCCATGGGTCAGTTCCTTGACGCGCGCCAGGAAGTCTTCCTTGTTGTAGTTGATCGTGTGGGTGCAACCGTAGGCCTTGGCCAGCTCGGCCTTTTCGTCGGAACCGACGGTACCGATCATGGTCACGCCCAGCGCCCTGGCCCATTGGCAGGCGATCAGGCCGACGCCACCGGCAGCGGCATGGAACAGGATGGTCTCGCCGCCCTTGAGCGGGAAAGTGCGATTGAACAAATACTGCACCGTGAGACCCTGCAGCATCATCGCGGCGGCAGTCTCAAAACTGATCGAGTCCGGCAACTTCACCAGACTGCCCGCAGGCATCACGCGCGCCTCGGCATAGGCACCCGGCGGGCGGCAGGCATACGCAACACGATCGCCGACTTTGACATGCGTGACATCCGGGCCAACGGCCTCGATCACGCCGGCGCCTTCCATGCCCAGCCCGGCGGGCAGCGACTGCGGGTACAGTCCGGTGCGGAAATACACGTCGATGTAATTCAGTCCGATCGCATGATGGCGAACACGCGCCTCACCGGCGCCCGGCTCGCCGACCTGAACATCGACGTACTCCATGACCTCGGGGCCGCCATTGCTGAAACACTGAATTGCTTTTGCCATGATATTTCCTGTGAATATTTGAATAATGATGAGGGTAATGCCGGAGCGGTATCGTTGACGGCAGCGATTGTACGGCCAGATCGCTCAGAACGCCCCGCTCTGAAAGTTTGAAAGTTCCCGCTTAAAACGTTCCCGGAAACGCTCCGCCGTCCAGCAAAATGTTCTGCCCGGTCATGTAGCTCGCATGCACGCTGCACAGGAAAGCGCAGAACGCGCCGAATTCGGCGGTCGTGCCAAAGCGTTTTGCCGGATTCATGTTGCGGCGTGCCGCGATCAGCTGATCCAGGTTTTCTCCCGAGGATTTGGCCGAGGCCTCCAGAGTCGCCCACAGCCGGTCGGTTTCGAAAGGCCCCGGCAGCAGGTTGTTGATGGTGACGTTCTTGTGCACCGTGGTGCGCGACAGCCCGGCGATAAAGCCCGTCAGTCCCGAGCGCGCGCCATTCGACAATCCGAGAATATCGATCGGCGCTTTCACTGCGCTGGAGGTGATGTTGATGATGCGACCGAAGCCGCGCGCCATCATGCCATCGACCGTGGCGCGGATCAGCTCGATCGGCGTGAGCATGTTGGCGTCCACCGCCGCGATCCATTGCTCGCGCTCCCAGTTGCGGAAATCTCCGGGCGGCGGGCCGCCGGCATTGGTGACGAGAATATCCGGTTGCGGGCACGCCGCGAGCGCTTCCTTGCGGCCCTGCGGCGTGGTGATGTCGGTGGCGACGAATGTCACAGTCACCTTGCCGCCGCCCAGCTGGCGCAGCTCATTCGCCGTGGCCTCCAGCGTCGCGGCGTTGCGCGCCACCAGCGTGACATTCACGCCCTCTTTGACCAGCGCCTCGGCGCAGCCGCGTCCCAGGCCCTTGCTGGCGCCGCATACCAGTGCATTCTTGCCGCTGATTCCCAGATCCATTGCTTGATCTCCTCGTTCAGGTTTTTTTTGTAGACAGCAAATATATCCCGGCCAGCACCAGCGCGGTGCCCGCCAGCTGAACCGCAGTGATCGGCTCGTCCAGAATCCAGTGCGCCAGGAACAACGTGGACACCGGGCCGATCATGCCCGCCAGCGAGGCCACCGGGGCGCCAATGCGCGCGATCGCCATCATGGTAATGAATACCGGCAGCACCGTGCAGAACACGGCATTGAGCAACGACAGCTGATACACCTCGGCCGGCTGCGCCAGTGCGGACAAGGGCCTCAGCAACAGGAACTGACCGATCGATGCCACCGCCGAGATACACATCACATAGGCCACCAGCCGCAGCGTGCCCACGCGCTGCACCAGTTCGCCCGAAAACAGCAGGTACATCGCATAGAACAGGGCGCTGCCGAGCACAAATGCGCCGCCCAGCCAGACGTTGGCACCACCCTGCTGCGCATCGTGCAGGAACACCAGCACAGTACCGCCATAGCAGGTCGCCAGCGCCAGCCATTCGATGCCGCTGACGCGCCTTTTCAGCAGGAAGATGGACATCAGCAGCACCAGGGACGGCGTCAGGTACAGCACCAGCCGCTCCAGCCCGGCGGAAATGTATTGCAGGCCGATGAAATCGAGATAGCTCGACAGGTAATAACCGATCAGGCCCAGCAGCACGATGCGCCAGCGATCATGTGAGGACAACGGCTCGCGCCGGCGCATCTGCCAGCCGGCGACTGCCGCGAAGAAAGGCAGCGAGAACAGCATCCTCAGCGCCAGCACGGTCATCGCATCGACCTGATGCCGGTAATGGAGCTTCACGACCACGCCCTTCGCAGAGAACAGCACCGAGCCCACGATGGACATCGCTATCCCGATCAGGAACAAACGTCGGGCATGAACAGCAGGGGGAGTATCGGTGGCCGGCATGGATTGTTGTTATGGTGGCCGCCGCGGCATCAGCGCCGGGTCGGGCAGGCAGACGCATTGTAATGCGGTGCCCCAAGCCCCGCTTCGGCATTGCCGAATCCCCTGTTTGGCCAAGGCTGGCCATGGGCGCTGTGGTAAAATCGTGCCCCTGTTCACCCGCCTGCACAGGGACAAAAAACGCCCGTGGTGGCGTCAACAATGCGCGGAAATCCGAAACTACCCGAGCATTCGCGCTCCCTCCCTTCAGGCAATCCGGTTATCCAAGACTCTGACGACTCAGGAAAGCACCCACAATGGCAGGACATAGCAAATGGGCCAATATCAAGCACAAGAAAGCCGCGTCTGACGCGAAGCGCGGCAAGATCTGGACCCGGCTGATCAAGGAAATCACGGTCGCGGCGCGCCTCGGCGGCGGCGACCTCGCCAGCAATCCCCGACTGCGACTGGCCGTCGAGAAGGCAGCAGACGCCAACATGCCCAAAGATAACGTCACGCGCGCGATCCAGCGCGGCACGGGCGGGCTCGAGGGCGCGAACTACGAAGAAATCCGCTACGAAGGCTATGGCATCAATGGCGCGGCGATCATCGTCGACTGCATGACGGACAACCGTGTGCGTACCGTGGCCGAGGTTCGGCATGCGTTTTCCAAATTTGGCGGCAACATGGGCACCGAAGGCTCGGTCGCCTTCCTGTTCAAGCACTGCGGGCAGATGATGTTCGCGCCCGGCACGAATGAAGATGCGCTGATGGAAGCGGCGCTCGAGGCCGGCGCGGACGACGTGATCGCCGATGACGAAGGCGGCTTCGAGGTGATCACCGATCCTTACCAGCTCTCCGCGATCCGCGAGACGCTGGAAAAAGCAGGCTTCAAGCCCGAACTGGCCGAAGTGACAATGAAGCCCTCGACCACGGCGGAGTTTTCCGGCGAAGACGCCCAGAAGATGCAGAAGCTCCTGGATGCGCTGGAAAACCTCGATGACGTGCAAGAGGTCTACACCAACGCGGTCATCAATGATTGAGCCTCTGGCCGACTGACACATTCACTCGACACATTCATTCACATTACCGGCGTCACACCGCGCCGGTCACAACATAGAACGATCTCCCATGAAAATCCTGGTTGTTGGCTCTGGTGGCCGTGAACATGCACTCGCCTGGAAACTGGCGCAGTCCAAGCGCATTCAGATGGTGCTGGTTGCGCCCGGCAATGGCGGCACCGCGCTCGATCCCCAGCTGAAAAATATCTTCATCACCGATCCCGTGCAGCTGGCCGACTTCGCGCAGCAGGAGCAAGTTGCGCTGACGGTCGTCGGTCCGGAAGCGCCACTGGCTGCCGGCATCGTCGACACCTTCCGCGAGCGCGGCCTGAAGATTTTTGGTCCCACGCAAAAAGCCGCGCAGCTTGAAAGTTCCAAAGATTTCGCCAAGGCCTTCATGCACCGGCACGGCATACCGACCGCGAAGTACCAGAGCTTTTCCGATGCGGCAGCGGCGCACCGCTACATTGATGAGCAAGGCGCGCCCATCGTGATCAAGGCCGATGGTCTCGCCGCCGGCAAAGGCGTGGTGGTCGCGATGACGCTGGAGGAGGCCCATGGCGCGGTCGACATGATGTTGTCGGACAATCGTTTCGGCGATGCCGGGGCGCGCGTCGTGATCGAAGAATTTCTCGAAGGCGAGGAAGCCAGCTTCATCGTGATGGTCGATGGCAAGAACATCCTGCCGCTGGCCACCAGTCAGGATCACAAGCGCCTGCTCGACAAGGATGAAGGCCCGAACACGGGTGGCATGGGTGCCTATTCCCCAGCGCCCATCGTCACGCCCCAGCTGCACGCGCGCGTGATGCGCGAGATCATTCAGCCCACCGTGCAGGGCATGGCCAAGGATGGCATTCCCTACACAGGCTTTTTGTATGCCGGCCTGATGATCGATGCGCAGGGCAATCCAAAGACGCTGGAATTCAACTGCCGCATGGGTGACCCCGAGACACAGCCGATCATGGCCCGTCTGAAGACCGATCTGGTCAGCGTGATGGAACATGCGGTCGAGGGCAAACTCGATCAGATCGAACTCGACTGGGACCGCCGCACCGCACTGGGCGTGGTGATGGCGGCCGGCGGCTATCCGGATGCGCCAAAAAAAGGCGACGTCATCACCGGCATTCCGGAAGAGACGGCCGACAGCATGACCTTCCATGCCGGCACCATACTGGAAAACGGCCAGCTCAAGACCTCCGGCGGTCGTGTACTGTGCGTGGTGGGCTTGGGCGACACCGTGCGCGTCGCGCACAAGAACGCTTACGAAGCGGTCGACCAGATTCGCTTCGATGGCATGCAATTCCGCCGCGATATTGGCTGGCGGGCGATGCGCCGACTTTAAAAAAACAAGCGGCCAGAAGGCCGCGCCCACAGGGGGAAGGGAAATCACATGAGCACACCCGATATCAATGCGGTCAAATCCTGGCTGCTGTCGCTGCAGGAACGCATCGTGTCCGCAGCCGAAGAAGTCGATGGCAAGAAGTTCATCAAGGACAGCTGGGAACGTCCGGAAGGCGGCGGCGGCATTTCTCGCCTGATCGAAGAAGGTCATGTGCTCGAACGCGGCGGTGTCGGTTTCTCGCATGTGACGGGCGCCAGCCTGCCACCCTCCGCCGCAGCCAATCGCCCGGAAGTAGCCGGACGTCCGTGGGAAGCGATGGGGGTATCACTGGTTTTTCACCCTCGCAATCCCTATGCCCCCACGGTGCACATGAATGTGCGCTTCTTCACCACGACCGGCGAGAGCAAAGACCCCGTCTGGTGGTTCGGCGGCGGCATGGATCTGACGCCCTACTACGGCTTCGCGGAGGACGCAAAGCATTTCCACCAGACCTGTCATGATGCGCTCGCGCCTTTCGGCAGTGAACTGCATCCGAAATTCAAGCAGTGGTGCGATGAGTATTTTTATCTGAAGCACCGCAAGGAAGCGCGCGGCGTGGGCGGCGTGTTCTTTGATGATTTCAATGCGCCCGGTTTCGACCAAAGCTTTGCGATGACGAAAAGCGTCGGCGATCATTTCATCGATGCCTACCTGCCCATCCTCAAGCGCCGCAAAGATACGGCCTATGGCGAGCGCGAGCGGGATTTTCAGGCCTATCGTCGCGGCCGCTATGTGGAGTTCAACCTCGTGTTCGACCGCGGCACGCTGTTCGGGCTGCAGTCGGGCGGACGCACCGAGTCCATCCTGATGTCCATGCCGCCGATCGTCAAATGGCGCTATGACTGGAAGCCCGAAGCGGGCTCGCCGGAAGCCAAGCTATACACCGACTTCCTGCCGCACCGTGACTGGCTGGCGGCCTGAAGGCTGAATGGTGGCGAGTGAACGCTGCTTCCTGCTGCTGGGTGGCAGCTTTGATCCGGTGCATAACGGGCATGTCGGACTGGCGCGCTATTTCTGCACCCTGCTGCATCCCGATGAACTGCGCCTGATACCCGCAGGACGTCCATGGCAAAAGCCGGGAATGACAACCGCCGCCGAGCACCGCATCGCGATGCTGAGACTGGCGTTTGCCGACTGGGTCGTACCGGTGCAGATCGATACGCAGGAAATCGAACGCAGTGGCCCCAGCTATGCGGTCGATACGCTGCGCGCGGTGCGTGCTGCGGTCGGCGATCAGGCCTCGCTGGTCTGGGTGATGGGTGCCGACCAGCTGCTCAACCTGCACACCTGGCATCAGTGGCGAGATGTGTTCGCACTGACCAACCTGTGCATTGCCGCGCGTCCGGGTTGTCAGCTGGGCCACGAAACGCTGGATGCTGAAGTCGCTGCAGAGATCGCGCGACGGCAGGCCAGTCCGTCTCAGCTGCGCGCCAGTGCCTCAGGACTGTGCTTCATTGCGACTAACCTCGCGCTGGAGGTCTCGTCCACCGCGCTGCGAGCGGGCCTCGGCCATGGACAGCGCCTGCCGGGGCAGCAAGAGCTGCTGCCCGCCCCGGTGCTAGACTATATTCAACAACATCATCTTTATCAGACTACTTAATGGATATCAAAACACTGCAGGCGCTGGTCGTCGATGCGCTGGAAGACGTCAAAGCTCAGGAAATCCGCGTGTTCGACACGATGCACCTGACCAGCATGTTCGATCGCATCGTGATTGCTTCGGGTACCTCCAACCGTCAGACCCGCGCGCTGGCCATGTCGGTGCGTGACAAGGTGAAGTCGGCCGGCGGCGAGATCATCAACATGGAAGGCGAGAACACCGGTGAATGGGTGCTCGTCGATCTGGGCGACATCGTCGTGCATATCATGCAGCCTGCAATCCGCGCGTATTACCGGCTGGAAGAAATCTGGGGCGACAAAGAAGTGAAGCTCGGCGCCGCCAAGCGCGCTGCGGGCACCGCCCGCAAGGCCGCACAAAAAGCCGGCAGCGATGGCCGCCCGGCACCGGCGAAGACGGCGGCAAAAAAAGCACCGGCGAAAAAGTCCGCAGCGACCAAAACGCCCGCAAAGAAAGCGCCAGCCAAAAAGGTGTCTGCAAAAACACCCGTGAAGACCGCGGCAAAAACAGCGACAAAAACGGTCGTAAAGACCGCGGCAAAGACCGCCGCGAAAAAAGCACCTGCAAAAAAGGCCCCCGCAAAGAAAACCTCTGCGTCCAGAACTCCCGCGAAAAAATCCGCCGCACGTTGATCATTCCCGATTGCCATGCAGCTGATCATCGCGGCCGTCGGCCACAAGATGCCGGCCTGGATAGAAGCAGGCTTCCAGGAATATGCGAAGCGCATGCCACCGGAGTGCCGTGTGCTGCTCAAAGAAATCAAGCCTGTCGAGCGCAGCGGCGGACGCAGCGCGGAGAGCGTGATGGCCGAGGAACGCAAGCGCATCGAGGCCGTGCTGCCCAAGGGCGGCTATCTGGTGGCGCTGGATGAACGCGGCACGGATCTCACAACCATGCAATTGTCGCAACAATTGACGCACTGGCAACAGCAAGGCCGGGATGTTACATTCATCATCGGCGGCGCAGACGGTCTTGATGCTGAATTCAAGAAGCATGCAGACCTGCTGGTGCGACTCTCCAGCCTCACGCTGCCGCATGGCATGGTTCGCGTGCTGCTCGCCGAGCAGCTGTACCGGGCCTGGTCGATTACCAAGAACCACCCCTATCACCGCGTGTAGTGGCTCTCGCCACTGCGCTGAAAGAATCAAGAGCTGGAAGCCCCGGATGGCCGTCTCTGACCAAAAGATTTATCTGGCCTCGAAGAGCCCGCGCCGGCGAGAGCTGCTGCGCCAGATCGGCGTAGAGTTCGAATTGCTGTTGCTGCGCGACGAACCGGGCCGCCATGGCGCGGTATCGGAAGAGCCGCACACTGGCGAAGCCCCCGATGCCTACGTGGCGCGCATCGCGCGCGAGAAGGCGCGCAGCGGCTGGGAAGCGGTGCAATGGCGCAAACTGCCGGTGCGGCCTGTGCTGGCAGCGGACACGACGGTCACGCTGGATGGGAACATTCTCGGCAAGCCGGCAGACGCCAAAGAAGCGTTCGAGATGCTGCGTTCGCTCTCTGGCCGCACGCATCAGGTGTTTACTGCCGTGGCAGTGATCGCCAATGATCAGCTCAATGAGATACTGCAGCGCTCTCAGGTACGCTTCGCGGAAGTCTCCGAGGCCTCGCTGAGAGCTTATTGCGCCACGCAAGAACCCTATGACAAGGCCGGCAGCTATGGAGTGCAGGGGCTGGCCGCACAATTCATTGAACACATCAGCGGCAGCTACACGGGCATCATGGGGCTACCGCTGTTTGAAACTTCCCGCTTGCTGAAACAGGCGGGTATCCGGATGCTATGAGCGAAGACCTTCTCGTCAATATTACGCCGCAGGAGACGCGCGTTGCGCTGATACAGCAAGGCGCGGCGCAGGAGCTGCACATCGAGCGCACGGCTTCACGCGGCCGTGCAGGCAACATCTATCTGGGCAAGGTGGCACGCGTGCTGCCCGGCATGCAGTCTGCCTTCATCGATATCGGACTTGAGCGCGCGGCGTTTCTTCATGTGGCTGATATCTGGGAAGCACGGGCGAACGGCGCTCCGGGAAGCCCGCCCACACCGATCGAAAAACTGCTGTTCGACGGACAGTCGCTGATCGTGCAAGTCGTCAAAGACCCGATCGGCACCAAGGGCGCGCGGCTCTCCACGCAGATCTCGATCGCGGGCCGCATGCTGGTGTATCTGCCGCAGGATCCTCATATCGGCATCTCGCAGCGGATCGAGGATGAGGCCGAGCGTGAGCTGCTGCGCGAACGGCTGCAAAAGCTCTTGCCAGCCGATGAGAAAGGCGGCTTCATCATCCGCACCATGGCCGAAGATGCCAGCGAGGCCGATCTCACCATGGACGTCGCCTATCTGCGCAAGACCTGGGATCACATCCTGCAAGAATCCAAGCGCCATCCGGCGCCCGCGCTGCTATATCAGGATCTGAGCCTGGCGCAGCGCGTGCTGCGCGATTTCGTGGGCGAAGACACGGCCAGTATCCAGATCGATTCGCGCGAGAACTTCCAGAAGCTGACGGAATTTGCGCAGAGTTATACCCCCTCGGTCATGGGCAAGCTCACGCATTACACCGGCGAGCGCCCCTTGTTCGACCTGTATGGCGTCGAAGAAGAAATCGAACGCGCGCTGGGGCGTCGTGTCGACCTGAAGTCGGGCGGCTATCTGATCATCGAGCAGACCGAAGCGATGACCACGATTGATGTGAACACCGGCAGCTATGTCACCGGGCGTAACTTCGATGACACGATCTTCAAGACCAATCTGGAAGCGGCGCATGCGATTGCCCGCCAGCTTCGGCTGAGAAATCTGGGCGGCATCATCATCCTTGATTTCATCGACATGGAAAACGCCGAGCATCGCGCCGCCGTGCTCGCCGAGGTGCATAAAGCGCTGGCACGCGACCGCACCAAAACAACGATATCGGATTTTTCTGCGCTGGGGCTGGTGGAGGTCACGCGCAAGCGCACCCGCGAATCACTGGCTAATGTGTTGTGCGAACCCTGCCCCGCCTGTCAGGGCAAAGGTATCGTGAAAACACCGCGCACGATTGCCTATGACATCTTGCGCGAGCTGCTGCGCGAGGCCAAGCAGTTCAATCCACGCGAATTCCGCATCCTGGCCTCGCAGGTAGTGATCGACATGTTCCTTGAAGAAGAGTCGCAGCATCTGGCGATGCTGGGCGACTTTATTGGCAAGCCCATCTCGCTGCAGGTGGAGAGCAGCTATCACCAGGAGCAGTACGACATCATTCTGATGTGAGCCGGCCGTACGCCATGTCCCCCGAAATCATCATCACCAACATGAAGAAACGCTACACCGGCGTTTCAGGGACAATCAACGCGCTGCTGCCCGTGCAGGCGAAGCACTTCCGCATCGGTTTCGTCGGACAAGATCTGCCCGGCGCACAGCTGGCCCAACAACAGGTTCCGGACCACTTCGCGCACCTGACGGTCTGGCAAGCGATACACCGCTCGCGCAAGCCCTTACCGGATGGCCAGCCGCGCATCTGGCATGTACGGCGCGACCCGGAAATGATGCTCGCGATCTTTTTGCGCGACGTGCTGCGTTTGCCGATCAGGCTGGTGTTCACCTCGGCGGCAAAGCACCGGCATTCCTGGTTCCCGCGCTGGCTGATCAGCAAGATGGATGGCGTGATCGCCACCACGCCCGAGGCCGCGAGCTTCGTACCCAACACGACCCGGGTCGTGTTTCACGGCGCGAGTCTGGAGCGCTTCACACCGCCGGACAGCAAAGCCGCTGCCTGGCAGCGCACAGGATTGCCGGGCAAATACGGCATCGGCATCTTTGGCCGCATCCGTCCGACCAAGGGCACCGACCTCTTCGTCGATGCGATGATTCGGGTGCTGCCGCACTACCCGGATTTCACCGCCATCATCACCGGACAGGCATTGGCCGAGCATCAGGACTACCTGCGGGCGATGGAGGATAAAATCCGGGCTGCGGGTCTGTCAGAGCGGATTGTCTTTCTGGGCAATCTGGCCGCAGATGAGATCCCGCGCTGGTACCAGAACGTTGCGATCATGGTCGCCTGCCCGCGCTACGAGCCCTTCGGCATCACGCCGCTGGAAGCCATGGCCAGCGGCTGCGCGGTGGTCGCCAGCCGCACCGGCGCGTTCGAGTACATCGTCAAGCCCGGCGAGACCGGCGCGCTGGTGCCGACCGACGATGCCGAGGCACTGGCCGAGGCCGTCAAGGCATTGATGCAGGATCCGGACAAGACCCTGTCGATGGGTCAGGCCGGACGCGAACGAGTTACCGCAGAATTTTCAATCGAGAAGGAAGCCGAAGGCATCGCGCAGGTCTACCGCGCCGTGCTGCAAGCCGAATAAAACATGAACATCACTCCCGTCATACTCTCTGGTGGCAGCGGCTCGCGGCTGTGGCCCTTGTCACGCGCGATGCGGCCGAAGCAGTTCCTCGGCGTGACCGATGAAAAAACCCTGTTTCAGCTCACCCTGCAAAGGCTGGAAGGACTGAACGGTCTGCAACCCCCGGTCATCGTCTCGAATCAGGAACATCGCTTTCTGGTGGCTGAACAATGCCGGGAAGCGGGCATGGCACCGGAAGCCATCATTCTCGAACCCTTTGGTCGCAACACGGCACCCGCCATCGCTGTCGCTGCGCTGCATGCACGCAAGTCAGGCACTGACCCCGTGCTGCTGGTGCTGCCGTCGGATCACATCTTTGCCAACCCTGACGCGTTCAGACAAAGCGCCACGCTCGCAGCGCAAGCCGCAGAGCAAGGTCAGCTGGTCACTTTCGGCATCGTGCCCACCCACCCTGAGACGGGCTATGGCTATATCCGCGCCGGCGACAAGACCGGTATCGCGGGCGTGACTACCGTTGCGCAGTTCGTCGAAAAACCGGACCTCGCCACGGCCGAGCGCTACGTGGCCTCGGGCGACTATTTCTGGAACAGCGGCATGTTCATGTTCCGCGCCTCCGTCTATCTGGACGAACTGAAGCAGCATCATCCTGAGATGCTGCGCCAGTGCGAGCAGGCGTACGAGCAAGCACGCGTCGATCTGGATTTCGTGCGCCTTGACGAAGCCGCGATGACCGCCTGCCCGTCCGACTCGGTGGATTACGCGGTCATGGAAAAAACCAGCAAGGCCGCGATGGTGTCGCTGGACGCCGGCTGGAATGATGTGGGCGCATGGTCGTCCGTCTGGCAGGTATTACCCAAGGATAGCCAGGGCAACGCGCTGCGCGGCGATGTGATTGCCGAGGCCGCGACAGATTGCTACGTGCATGCAGATCACCGGCTGGTGACGCTGCTGGGCGTAAAAGATCTGGTGGTGATTGAAACCGCCGATGCGATTCTGGTCGCCGACAAACAGGCGGCACAGGACGTGAAGAAGATCGTCAATCGCCTGAGCGAGGCGAAGCGCTCCGAAACCGACCTGCACCGCGAAGTGTTTCGTCCGTGGGGGTCATATGATTCGTTGGGCAATGGCCCACGCTATCAGGTCAAGAGTATTCGCGTGAAACCGGGCGCGAAGCTCTCGCTGCAATACCACCATCACCGCGCCGAGCACTGGGTCGTGGTCTCTGGCACGGCCAAGGTGCTGATCGGCGAAAAATCACAGCTGGTGCGCGAGAATGAATCCGTGTTCATCCCTCAGGGCGAGAAGCACATGCTGGAAAACCCCGGCAAGACCTGGCTGGAACTGATCGAAGTGCAATCGGGCAGTTATCTGGGTGAGGATGACATCGTCCGGCTGGAGGATGTCTACGGCAGGGTGGACAGTGGACAGCGCTGATCCGACGCGCAGACCCAGGATAGCGATCGGATTTTTCGGTGTCACCCGTTCGCTGAGATGGACGCTCCCGTCCATCAGAGAGAACATTATCGAACCGGCGAGGCAGCTCGGCGACGTTCGTCTGTTCGCCCATCTGTATCAACAGACCCACATCACCAACCCTCGCTCTGGCGAAGATGATCCGCTGGATCCTGAGGAATATCGATTGCTGGAATGCGATGAGGTCCGGCTGGAAGAACCGGGACACTGCCTCGAAGCCGCGCGGTATGAGTGGATACTCTCGCACGGCGACGCGTTTCATGACGACGGCAAGTCACTGGCGAATCTGATTCATCAGCTGCATTCGCTGCAGGTGGTGGGGGAGATGATCGAGCTTTGGAATCCTGAATTGATCATACTGGCCAGACCGGATCTGCATTACCAAGACAGCTTTGCCAAGGTCTTGTCTGATCAGCTGCATCGACCGAATAAATACATTGCTGTACCCAACTGGCAGTGGTACGGAGGCGTCAACGACCGCGTTGCTATCGGCAGCAAGCGGGCCTGTCTGGCTTATGCCAGCCGAATTCAACTTATCCCGGCTTACCTGAAAAAAACCGGTGGCCCTCTCCCGGCAGAGCGTTTCCTCCGGTTCTGCCTGAATTTCCACGGCCTGATTCCTGTGCCAGTCCGTCTGAAAGCCAGCCGAATGCGGGCCAACGGACGAATGGAGCAAGAGAACTTCAAGCCGATTTCTCTGGGAAAAACAGTCAGAAGGAATCTTGAAAGCCGATTTTTTTCATTATTAAAATATAAAATCGACTGAGGTCGATCTTGCAGCATCGACGGAGCATTTGGAGATCCGTTATCTCCTGATCTAATCTTCTTGCAGAGAACTCCGCCTTCCGAAGACACTTTGAGTTTCGTTGATAAACGTCCTCACATTATCAACGCTCTTGTTTTCCTGCGCGAGAATGCGCTCTCGCATCAGATCGCGCGTTGCTCGCGCCATTTCAAGATCTGTAAAACCATACGACACGCCATAGCGATCTTCCGGGTTGGCATACCACTGCTCCAGACTGACGCCCTCGTCGGGAACGACGATCGAATCACAACCGCATAGTGATGCAAAGCGTGAGTAAGCCGTGTACGTGTCGTAGGAAATGAAGCGCTCCACCCGCTTGAATATTTCCGCAACTTCTTTGTGCGATTTTCCATCGATGAGAATGGCATCCGTCGGATCATGCTGCAGCTTTTTGTGGCGGCCCTTCCTCAGGCAGTACGCAACTCCCTTGCGCACCTTGGCAACACCTTCCAGGTTATATACCTCAAGCGGGTAATGAATGACCTCCAGGTGGTTTGACGACAGCACGGATCCGGGATACTGAAAATCCTGTATGGCACTGTTAAATTTATAGTGAATCTCGTTAGTGCCAAAATAAAAGCTGCCTTTATGGAAACCGGGATTGTGCAATAACCAGCGTACGACATGCTTAGCCGAGAGCGGGTTACCAAAAGTCACCTCCGGATATACCGCGATCCAATCATCCCTGTCTTTGTAGCGTGCCAGAGAACGGGTCACGGGCGTATTGAGATGAGGATTGGTGCCAAACGGCTTCAGTGACCACCGTACTGCACGCCTGACAAATTGCGGGAGCGTTTGCCAGGCATTCAGTCGATTAACTTCGTGATTCTCGAATAGCGGAAAAATTTCGGCTTTGGCTCCAAGCGTATTCAGAAGGTGGCATAGCTTGTGCAAGACGATGGCCCCGCCACGAATTTCCTTATACGGGGGCGCAAAGATCAGGTAACGTTTCATGGCGGATGGATCAGGCATTTACAGAGAAGAATTCACGAACCTTCCCGCAAATATAATCCACCTGATCGTCCGACAGTGAATAGAACAGAGGCAGCCTCAGCAAACGCTCGCTCTCACGGGTGGTGTATCGATCCTCACCATGGAACCTGCCGAATTTACGACCCGCCTCAGCGGAGTGCAACGGAACGTAGTGGAACACGGACAAAATACCTGCATTTTTCAAATATGTGATCAATTCTTGCCTTAGCTCTGGTCGGCGCAACTTGATGTAAAAGCAGTGTGCATTATGAACGCTGCCATCGACAAATCGAGGCAGGTCAGCATGATCCTCCTGTTCGAGCACCCGTAACTGCTGCTCGTAACGCTGCCAGCAGCGCATACGAGAAGCCGCGATCTTGTCTGCGCACTCCAGCTGTCCCCAGAGATAGGCAGCCTGAACATCACCGGGAAGGTAGCTGCTGCCCAGATCGACCCAGGTATATTTGTCGACCATTCCACGGAAAAACCGGCTGCGGTTGGTGCCCTTTTCCCGGATGATCTCGGCACGATCAACAAATGAATTCTGGTTAATGATCAGCAAACCACCCTCACCGGCGCTGGTAAAGTTTTTCGTCTCATGAAAACTGAGCGTGCCGAAATCACCAAAAGTACCCAGGGCTTTTCCCTTGTAGGTGCTCAACATGGCCTGGGCGGCATCCTCGACAATGAAGAGTCCGTGACGCTGTGCAATTGCCATGATGCGCTCCATATCGCAGGCGCCCCCGGCATAGTGAACGACCACGATCGCTCTGGTCTTGTCGGTGATGGCTGGAAGAATAGCCTCCGGATCAATATTCATGGTCGACGGATCGATATCCACGAATACCGGTACCGCACCGCGCAATACAAAGGCATTCGCTGTGCTCACAAACGTGTAGCTGGGCAAAATGACCTCATCGCCCGGACTCAACTCCATTAACAGAGCTGCGAGCTCCAGCGCATGGGTGCAGGAAGGCGTCAACAACGCCTTTTTGCAGGGCAGCTTTGATTCGAACCATTGCTCACATTGACGGCTGTAACGGCCATCCCCGGATATTTTGTCGCTCCTGATCGAATCGAGGACATATTGATCCTCATTCCCTGTGTAAGGAGGCCTGTTAAATGGAATCACTTTGTTCCCTGATGAATTGATCTGCAAGCGACAGCAGGTTCTTGCTTCTTTCCCGATGACGCCGCGCCGGTATTCCAGTGTAAATACCCCATGGCTCAGTGCTTCGGGTCACCAACGACATCGCACCGACTGCAGTGCCCTCGCGTAGTGTGACTCCGGGCATGATGATCGATCCGGCGCCGACAATCGTATGCTTTTCTACCGAGACTGCAGAGAAAATCTCTTTCTTGTATTTCTTCGGAATCAGCGAATTAGCCATCGTCTCCCCGGTGTAATCATCAGATTGACTGAAGATTTTTACTCCGTAAGCAAACGTACAAAAGTCCGCAATATTCACACCGGGCTGTCCTCCGGCGATCAGACACATGGGCGTCACATGGCAGTAACTACCGATCCTGACCGCGCCAGAGAGGATGCAGAAATCATCGATTCGGCTATGGTCGCCAATTTCCATGCGCTCCGGATCATAGATGGCAGCCTTGTCGCTGATGCGCACATTTTTTCCAAGGAAGCGAAAACCCAGCTGTTCCAGTTGTTCTCTGTTCAGGTAAGCCATTCACTGATTCTCAGGTTTTTCAGGCAAAGGAAGGATTCGCTTAATCGGATATCCACACCGGGTCTATCTTTCCCAGCCACTGGTTAATACCCAACTGGCAATTCACCAGATGATTTTTATCATTAGCATCCAACAGCTGTTTATTGATCTTCTTTCCGGCCTCTTTAGCTTCGCCGCCACTCGGATCAAAGAAATGATAGTAAATAGTTCGAAACTTTGGCACGTAGCACTGCACTCCCAGTCTGTTGAAACGGTGGGAAAGGTCCGTGTCCTCATAGCCGTAGCCACCAATACAAAACTGCTCGTCGTAACCATTGACCTGCAAAAGCTCGCTCCTCATGCAAGCCCAGCTGCTTCCGTACATTGCACTATAGCGCTGACTTATGGGATAAAAAGGCAGGTAAATGCTGTAGCGGCGCGGCGGGTCGGCAGCCCTCAGGACAGCCATCGTGCCGGGTTGCCGGTATCCACCGTCCTCGTTAACAAATAAAGGACGGTGCCTGGTGTAGAGCCTGACTGGCCGTGCATTCAGCAGCTTTCCCGGGGCGACGTTCTCAGCATAGACTTTCACGTAATGCCGGTGCGGAAGGCAATCCCCGTCAAGAAAGATGAGTTTGTCATTTTCCGCAATGGCCACTGCCTTGTTGGCTATCTCTGCTTTCCGAAATCCCCTGTCCTCATGCTGCACCAGCTTCATTCTCAAAGCAGGATAACGGCGTTTCCCTTGCTTGAGTATGTCTATCGTCTCTTCGCTGACATCATCCTCGGCAAAGATTATTTCGTCGGGCAACCTGCTTTGCTGGGCGAGCGCGCTCAACAAGAGAGGCAAATCTTCTTGTGAGCGATAAATATTGATGATCAGGCTAACGCTCATCAAGATCATTCCTGCTCAGGAGAGTCCGGCTGCTTCACGCAAGCGATGAACATCATCAGGTGTATACGTTCTGGAAATCTGCACGTCATTTCCATTGTCATCCACATTCGTTCGCCGCAGCGCATAACGACTCGATCCCGGTATCCCGGGATACTCGATGCTGTAACGGTTAATTTGCCTTACCTGATATCCGTGCCTCAGCGCCATGACATGCAGCCAGATATCGTCCGCCTTCGGGCAGAGATCGCGAAATACATCACCTTCCTTTTTCAGAATTTTCTGAAAAGACGGCGG
>JACCDY010986048.1_pt1 | contig 24732 bp, 18 predicted proteins | sample 7446391 | NCBI WGS metagenome assembly JACCDY01 (sample SAMN15323451, study PRJNA562643) | freshwater metagenome | isolation source: river surface water | place: USA:Blue River Watershed | collected 2017-08-18 | reverse complement strand
GATGGAAATGGAATCGTCCAATTGAAAGATACCGATCAAGATGGCGTTTTTAATGAGCAAACCTTATTTGCTAACTATCCTGGAACGGGCATCCTGATGGATGGAGACTATTTATATGCCTCATCGAATAAAGGGGTATTCCGTTATGCACTAAATGCGAAAGGAGAGGTAGCCGATTTCAACAAACCTGAAACGATTGTAGATGGCTTACCAGATCACGGACGGGATAATGCGAAACCCTTCGTCTTTGATCGTGACAAGAAACACATTTATGTGACCATAGGTTCGTGGAATGATCCTTGTCGGGTGCCTGGAACAGGTCAAGGAATGAACCCATGTGCGATTTTAGATTCAGCCGGTGGGGTATGGCAATTTGATGCGAATAAATTGAATCAGCGTTTTCAAGATGGTTTGCGTTATGCGACGGGACTGAAAAATGCGGTTGGGATTACATGGAACCCACAAACCAATAGTTTATTTGCGATGGCCCATGGTCGTGGGCAATTTCATGATTTTTATCCCCAATATTATACCCCGCAGCAGTCGCAGGAATTACCCGCAGAGGCGATGTATGAATTCAAAAAGCCGGGTGATGATGCCGGTTGGCCCTATATCTATTATGACCAAATACAAAATAAGAAAATTGTTGCTCCGGAATATGGAGGTGATGGAAAGAAAACGGGTGGTGAAAATGCGTTGAATCCTGTGGTCGCTTTTCCTGCACACTTGGGGCCGAATGACATCTTGTTTTACCAAGGAAATCAATTTCCTGCACACTATAAACATGGAGCCTTCATTGCTTTTCATGGCCAATCATCGGAGTTGAAGAAAGGCTATCTGGTAGCTTTTGTTCCATTTAAAAACGGTAAGCCAAGTGGGAAATGGGAGATATTTGCGGATAATTTTGCCGGAACGGATTTAGCAAAACCCACAGGACCAATTCAACACCGTCCTTGTGGATTGGCGGAAGGACCGGATGGTTCGTTGTATGTCAGCGATGATTTAGGGGGAAGTATCTATCGGATTCAATTTAAAAAATAGTAGCAAGTGCTTGTGAACGATACATTTAGCTTTTTGAGATATTTTTTTTCGATTGAATGTTTCGATTTTTAAAAACTATTTCTACCTTTGCAGTCCCGAAAGGGCAATGGTTGCGTAGCTCAACTGGATAGAGCATCTCACTACGGATGAGAAGGTTTGGGGTTCGAATCCCTACGCGACCACTGATTAAAGACCCGCACGACGTGTGGGTCTTTTTTGCTATGTGGATTTTTTTGTCATTAATTAAGGCCTTGAATTCAGTGTTACCATTTTTACGAGAGCCCATTCAAAAAGCATGGTATTATTGGCTTTTTGCATTCCTGCTCGTCTATCTTACGTTTCCTTTTCTTAGATTATTTGAAGAGCCAAGTGTAGGCCTAGATCCTTCCTGGCAAATTGCACTTAGCATGTTACGCAATCAAGCAGGTGTGTGGGGAAAAGATTATATATTCAATTATGGACCTTTAGGATCCTATATTTACCGACTCCCTATTGAAGTGGAGGCGTGGAGGCAGTACCTCTATGATGCTTTTTTCTTTGGCAATTTATTGTATTTTTATGCTACTTGTTTTCCTAAAAATGCCAAATATTATCACTTTTTAATATTTTTAGCTTGCCACATCTTCTCATTTGAAATGATTGGGGAGACAACTGCTTTCCTTTGGATGTTTTTAGGCATGTATCACGGATTTGTTGCTTTAAATGCGCAATCCAAATGGAAACATCTGATCTCCTTGTCCTTAGCGTTTACCTTACTAGGCATCATCTTTTTTACTAAATCAAATTACGGTATCATTGTTTGGCCATTCCTATTAGGACTCATTGTGGTCATGGTATTGGAAAAGCAAATACGGTGGTGGACAGGTTTACTTTATGTCTGTTTTATTGTGCTTGGATTGATTGTTTGGGCGGCATATTTACATACCAACTTGCTTTTGTATTGTACTTCAAGCCTTCATATAATCGCAACTTACAACGCCGGGATGTCGGTATACCCGGAAGCTTATGAAAAATTAACGGCGATTACTTATGCGATTTTTTCCTTGCAACTCCTTATATCGATTTACGTGGTTTATCGTGCCTCTAAGCAATCTTGGCGAGCATATTTTTTAATTGCGACAGGATTGGGTATTTCATTCGTTTTATTGAAATACAGTTTTGTGCGGGCGGATTCAGGTCATTTTACAGCATACATCAAATTGATGACGTATGTCTGTGTTTTGATTTATGTATTCTCGGAGCATAAGGTTCTCAAGCGGGTTTATCTAGGGTTCATGCCCTTGCTTTTCCTGCTCTATGTGCTGATTTATGCGCCTTTGGTTGGATATACACAACTCGGAATTTGGCATGGAATCAAATATCGGCCAGTAATTTTAACTTATTACTTAAAAGGAACGCGGGAAGTTGCCAAAGAGCACCCGAAACTGCCAGCATCTTTTATCGCTAAAATTAAAAATCAGCCAGTAGATGTATTTCCCTTTGAAATTTCATCGATTTATAATAGTCAGTTGAATTATGCACCACGGCCAACTTTACAATCTTATGTGGCTGCAGATCGATATTTAGATAGTTTAAATGAAGTGCATTTGGCATCAAAAAATGCGCCCCCATTTATCATCTACAGCTTGGAAAAGTCGAAGTTAAAATACCCATGGTCAGAAGAATTGTTAAGTCAAAAGGCTTTGTTTGAACATTATCGCATAGTGGATTCGAATGATTCCTTATTGTTGTTTAAGCGGCAGCACAATGCTCGTAAACTACGTTTGGTGTTTACCCGGCATTCCAAACATCGTATCGGGGATAAAATAACACTTGGCGATTTGCAATCTGGATATTTGCGTGAAACCACTTTCGAAACATCGTATAGTACCCTAGGGAATTTGGCCAATCTGCTGTTTCAGCCTCCCCAATTATTGGCAGAATTGTCTTCGGTAAATTCATGCGAAAAAGTACGAATCGCACCTAATTTATTGAAGAAGGGCTTTTGGTCAAATCAGTTAGTTTTAAATTTAGCCCAAGCTAAACAATTTTATCTTCAAGAAGTAGATTCATCAGCTAATTTAAAGTCTATAAAATTTCGTGATGCCTATTTTTTTTCAGGTGGTTTCAAGCCTGAAATTTTGGTGCGCCATCGGTATTACCGGATAGAATAACTACAAATGCCTTGTGAATCCACGGGCTAATGGTAAATTTGTTGAAATTCTAGGTGCATGAACCAAATTACGGCAATCATTTTGACGTTTAATGAAGAGAAACATATTGCTCGCTGTATTAAAAGCCTGCAATCCGTTTGCTCACGTATCTGCATCATCGATTCTTTCTCCACGGATCATACCATTCAAATTGCTCAAGATTTAGGGGCTGAAGTTTACTCGCATGTATGGGAAAATAATTACGCCAAGCAGCTAAATTGGGGTATTCAGGAGGCGAAAATTCAAACGGATTGGACGATGCGGATAGATGCGGATGAATATTTGACGGAAGAGTTGCAGCAAGAAATTCAGCTCAAATTGGACGGACTTTCTTCTCATATTTCAGGAATCGAATTTACTCGAAAGGTATTGTTTAAAGGTAGGTGGATTCGTTTCGGAGGTTTTTATCCGATTCATTTGTTGCGACTTTGGCGTACTGGATTAGGGGCCTGTGAACAACGTTTGATGGACGAACATATCGTGCTTTCTCAAGGGGAAACCATCCGATTTACAGAACATGTCGTGGATGAAAATCTTAATTCGATTCACTGGTGGGTAACGAAACATAATAATTATGCTCGTCGAGAAGCTGCCGACGCACTAAATCAAAAATATCAATTTTCTTATACAACGGATTTGTCTGCAGCAGGAAATAGTCAAGCACATACGAAAAGAACAGCCAAGAATAGTTTCTACAACCGAATGCCGCTGGGATTGCGAGCATTGGCATATTTTATTTTTCGCTTTATATTCCAATTGGGTTTTTTAGATCATCCGAAAGTCTGGGTGTTTCATTTTATGCAAGGGCTTTGGTATCGTTTACTTGTCGATGTAACTATTTATGAAGCTGAAAAAGCTGCACAAGGAGATCCCATACGCCTGAAAAATATCATCACGACGGATTGGAAAATTGACTGTTAGCATGAATCAAAAAGAACATTTATTGCATTTGTGTTCCTATTCTTATGAATCAGGAGGGCCTGCAAGTGTTATTTTGAATCATTCCCGGTTTCAAGTTGAATCAGGAATGGATGTGACTATCGCGAGTTCCATGGATCGTGCTCATCATCCATATCCAACCGCACCGGGTGTCCAACTGGAAATATTTAATCAGAGTGTTTTTTCTCGAATTCTCTCCGAATTCTCATGGTCATTGTTGTTTTGGTTCATTCGAAAACGTAATACTTTTCATTATGTGCACATCCATGGACTTTGGTACTTTGGTGCGCTTTTACCTTTCTTAGTTCCCAATAAGGCGAAGAAAATAGTTACGGTTCATGGCTTTTTAGACCCTTATGCGTGGAGTCGTTCCGCATGGAAAAAAAAGTTGCTGTGGAATTTGATGCAAAAACGCTTTTTGCTTCAAGCTGATATGATTCATGTGATAAGTCGGGAAGAGGAACAGATCCTTCTAAATTTATTCCCTGATTTGCGTTCTAAAATCGTATTTATTCCAAATGGAATTGTAGACCCCAAGTCACAGTCTCATGCAAAACCTTCGCCTGAATTTGTTTTGCAGTTGGCAGAAATTAAAGCTAAGTCACCCTTTGTGTTTTTATTCTTGAGTCGGATCAATCGGAAAAAAGGGCTTGATATTTTGGTAGGAGCTTTTGATAAATTATCTCTTCAGCATGGAAAAGATGTTCATCTTATCATTGCTGGGCCTCAAGATGATTATTCGGATGCTTTGGCTGGTCAGCTGTCAACTTACACCCATCAAAATATCGCGTTGTTTGATGTTGTTACCGGTGCGAATAAGGCCTATTTATTCGCCCAAATTGATGGGTTTATTTTGCCTAGTTATTCCGAAGGTTTCTCTATTGCGGCCTTGGAAGCGCTTGCTTATAGTAAACCCTGTATTTTGAGTACGCGTATCGGTTTTGCGACGGAATTACTCGCGGCGGATGCGGCAATGATCTGTGAGCCAAAACAAGAAGATGTTTTTCAGGCCATGAAAACACTTGTTACAGACTTGAATTTGCAAAAACGCTTAGCTTTGAATGCCCGTTCCTTGTTTTTAGCTGATTATCAAATTGAGCGGGTAGCTTCTGATTTTATGATGGCAATAAAACAAGTTTAAATTGTTATTATTGAGGAAATTTTTGACTAGCTATGCGCATACTCAAGTATTTTCTCCCCTTTATATTATTTGCAGGCGCTTGGATTTCCTATCATTCTATCGGTATAGCTTGCTGGAATAGTATACTTTTTAGTTTCCTATTTATTCCATTGGCAGAATTATTCTTACCAGCAGATGAAAGTAATTTGTCTGAATCGGATGAAATTGCTGCTAAAAATAATCCGTTCTACGATGGGGTGCTTTATGTTGCATTTGTCATGCATCTGGTTTGTCTTTATGCTTTTTTAGATCAAGTAGCTTCCGAAGCGATCACAACGCAGGACCGCTTGGGCCGCATCTTAACGGCAGGATTATTGGCCGGCATTTTTGGGATTAATTTGGCGCATGAATTAGGGCATCGTAGCATAAAGGTAGAACAAGGAATGTCTAAAATTTTACTCGCAACGAGTTTATATATGCATTTTTTTATTGAGCATAATCGAGGGCATCATACCCATGTGGGTACACCTGATGATCCGAGTACGGCGAAATACAGACAAAGCATATTTGCCTTTTATTTTCAAACGATTCCCGGTACTTACCTTAGCGCATGGCGAATCAATAATAAAATTTTAAAGAATCAACAAGCAGGTTTTTTCTCGATTCAAAATGAAATGTTACTTTTTCATCTTTTTCAGGGGCTTTTGCTTGTGGGAATTTATGGGATGTGGGGATTAGCTACTTTGGGCTATTTTTTAGTAGCGGCTTGCATCGGTATATTGCTTCTGGAGTCCGTGAACTACATTGAGCATTACGGATTAATGCGCGAATTGAATAAGTCAAATCGATATGGGCGGGTTCAACCGGAACATTCTTGGAATAGTAATCATTTGCTTGGTCGCATACTTTTATTCGAATTGAGCCGTCATAGTGATCATCATTATTTAGCCTCCCGAAAATACCAGGTATTACGTCATCATGCAGGTGCCCCACAGATGCCTACGGGCTATCCAGGTATGTTGATTTTGGCTCTGATTCCTCCACTTTATTTTGTGGTCATGGACCGACAAATGCGAAAATATGGTGTGTTAGAATGATCGAACAGCTTTTACAAAGCATTTAAAATCTTTGAAGTAAGAAGCTTGGAGACCTGTTTGAAGGTTGTGTGTCCAAGCATTTTGTTTATCTACTTCTGTTGACGTCCAATACCAAGAAGATTGGAAAATGCTTCCTCCACCTACTTTTTTAAGATTCAATTTGGGGTGTATCAATTCAAATTCTTCTTTGGTAGGTAAACGCCAATCCGAAAATCCTCCTGTTTGTAAAGTATCACAAGCTTTTTGCGCTTCATTGTAATCTAGTTTACCCAAGTTTTCCACGGTCGCGATTAACCCGTGTCCATTTTTTTCGAAAATTACATAGCCCCCATTTTTAATCAATGGTAGCTTTTTGTTAGGGCTTTGAGCTGATGTGCTCAGGAAACAGAAAGAAAGGATACTGAATATGAATAAGTTACGAATTTTCATCGAATGTAGTTTGTTGGTAATATCTTTCAAAATTAGATAAAATATGTCTTAGAGGAAATTAATTTGGATTTTTATCGTTAGAAAGGAGAGATAAATTTGAAATAAAATTTGTATTATTGTAATAACCCTAGATATACATCTGTTCGTAGATGAAAAAACGATTATTTTATTTTAGTGTTTTAGTCTTAAGCGTCTTCATTGTTAAACCGTTTGAAATGCTTGGTCAGCAAACGGTCAAATTAACCGACCCCTACGAACATTTTCGTCATGCTAAGTTGTTGTTTGATTCCAATAACTTTCCTGCTGCACAGGAAGAATTTCGGTTTTACTTAAAAACCTTGCAAGAAAATCCTTCCTCGTTAATTTCAGAGCGAACCAGCGTAGAATATTTTATCGCCATGTGTTCGATTTATTCGATGCGTCCTGAAGCTGAGATTCAAGCGGTTAAGTTTGTGGCTGATCACCCAGAAAGTCCATTTTCGGCTAAATTGATTACTGAAATTGGTGTGTTTTATTATGAGACAGGGGACTGGGCGCGGGCTATTAAGTACTTAAGTAATTCCGCTCAAACGAATTTAGAGCATAAATATTACTTAGCGGTTTCTTATTATAAATCGAGTCAGTACAAGGAGGCTTTAGCTCTTTTTAATCTCTTGAAATTTGAGTCGGAGGATGAATATTCCTTGCCTGCTGCATATTATGCAGGGGTGATGCATTTTCATGCCGAAAAATTCGACCAGGCCATTGAAGATTTTAAATTAGCTAGTGCTGATCCCAAATATGCCACAGAGGCACCCGTTTGGATCAGTTCTGCTTATATGAAATTAAATCGATACAATGATTTGATTGGCTATGTTAAGCCTATATTGGCTGATAGTTCTTACCAACAATCCTCTGGAAATTTAGCATCGATTATTGCTGAGTTGCAGTTCCAAAAACAAGATTTTGTGAATGCTGCCAAGAGTTACGCAGTTGTGAAATTGAAATCGCCTTCGATGATGACGCGCGAGAGAAGCTACAAACACGCATTTTCGTTGTATAAATCCAAGCAGTTGGATGAGGCACTCACCTTATTGGCCTCGATCGACAAGTCTTCGGATTCCATAGGGCAGGAGATGGCTAAAACGCGCGCTTTGATATTAGTAGACCAACAAAAATGGGAACTAGCGTATCAAGCGCTACAAGAAGTTGCTTCGATGTCCTTCAATAAAGAATTGGCTGATGAGTCATATTTGATGTACTTAAGTTTGCTGCAGCAAAACCAACAGTGGGCTACATTACTGAAGGAGATTAAAGCGTACCAGAAGCGTGTTCCTCAAAATAAACATGGGGAAATGTTGGTTTCATTAGCCATAGATGCACTTCAGAAACAAGCAAGTTTGTCAGCTATGGAAGATTTTATGTTGAATTTTCCGGTTGGGAAAGTGAAATTCCAAGAACTTTATCAAGCCACTTGTTATCAAATAGCGTCAAAGGCTTATGATAAACAAGAAGATCGAAAAGCTATTACCTACTTTAAGAAATCACTTGACTTTTCTGTCAATCGCGAGATGGCTTGGTATGCGCGCTATGCCCTAGCTGAGATGTTAGCTCGTTCCAATAAGAATTCAGATGCAATAAAGTTATATGTTCCATTGCTTGCTGAGACGGCATTGCCTACGGGTTCTCGGGAATTAAGCCAGCGAATCCGTTTGAGTTTAGCACATTCCTTCGCATACATTACCATGTACGATCGTTCCTTGCAATATTTTGAGGAATATGTTGCCAATAAATTAGATGGCCGCCGTACCGTGGAAGATTTACGTAATTTGGCTGAATTATCCATTGCGAAAGGAGATTTACCTGCGGGTCTCAAATATTTCGATGAAGCCATTCTTCAGAATACTCCTCAAACGCCTAACTTATTGGAACGAAAAGCAACTATTCTTTTCAACCTTCGAAAATTCAAAGAGTCGGCTGAGGTATATCAAACATACCGTGCTAAATTCCCGAATGACCCACTAGCGGATAAGATGTTTTATCAAAGCAATGTAGCTTTAGCACGTTTGCAAAAAACAGAAAGTTATGCAGAAGTTATTCGAAATACGAGCCAATTTATCCAAGAGAAATCAACGACCAATCCACTTTTTGCCCCTTTCTTATTGATCAGGGCTCAAGCCTATGAGAACACAAATCAATGGTTTTTAGCCATGGATGATTATGTACAAATTGTCAGGAAGTTTACGACGGATTCCTCCGCCAAAGAGGCCATCATTGGTGCGAATGAATTATTGAAAAAAGCGGGCCGACACAGCGAGGCGATGGAATTGTATCACTTATATGCGAGCCATCATGGCGATGATCCAAGCATAGCGGATCAATGGTTTGATATTTGTACTGAAATGTTCCAACAAGCTAAATATAAATTAGTCGTACCTGAGCTTGTTCGTTTGATTCAAGAATATCCGGCTTATGCTCAATCCGATGCATTAAATTATATGTTAGGGGTATCGACTTATCATACCAAAGATTTTGGAAATGCATTGGTTTACTTGAAGCGTAGTCAACAAGGCCTAAGCTTTGCTAATAAATCCCAATGGATGATGGCTTTGATTTATGAGGAGCAAAAACGTGCGGATTTAGCTATCAATCAATTGGTCGATTTAAAGGCTAATATTCCGTTTCAAGATACGCTCATGGTTGATGTGCAAGATAAGTTGAAGCAATTATATGGTCAGCAAAAGAAGTTTGATTTACTCAACCAGCTTTGGGCCGATTTAGATGCTTCTGATTCTTTACGTAAAAGTCTTTGGGCTCTTGAAATCGGACAGTTTGCGATCGATGCAGCTGAATTTGAAATTTCAAAAAAATGGTTTGTTAAGTCGGTCGATTTTAGCCAAGATGAAGTTGGCGCGAAAGCAGCCTTAGCATACGCAAAGGTTTTAGCTACTCAGAAAGAATATAAAAAAGCGAATGATTGGTTAGTCCTACACTTTGTTCAAGCTGATAGCCGTTTTTATCATTTACCTGATGCAACAGTTGGGCAGGCCTACCTAGCGATGGTCGATAATTTTATTCTTCTCAAGAATAATGCGCAGGCCAAAGTGATTTTGCAAAGTATTTTAGCCAACTCGTCGGATGATGCCATCAAAGTATTAGCCAAGAAAAAAATGGAGGGAATTCTATAGATGAAACAGATCATTTTACTTTTTATTGGCCTGGTTGGATTGCTTAACCTTTCCTATGCACAAGAATCCCGGATTGATCGTACTACCATTACAATACCCAACACGACGCGTGCTGTCATGAATTTGAAAGTTACAGACAGGTCGTATTTGCCCATGAAAAGCTTTGGTCAAACTGTGACGACCCCAAGGGTGATTAAACTGAAAGAATCTGCTTGGGCAATTGATTCACTGCCTAAAATAGAGGCGCCTGCTCCGCAGGAGATGCGCACGGATGAGAACAATAAAACGGCATATGGAGAGAAGTTTAAAAATGCTATTCTTTTCGGTGTAGGTAATTATGGACATTCTCTGTTTGATTTTAATGCAAGTCAAAGTGCCAAGGAAAATAAATTCTTGGGTTTGTATTTGCATCATGATGCCAACCAGTTTGGTCCTGTGATGTCAGATTATTCTGCGAGAAGTCAAAACTTAGCACGTTTGGAGAGTCGTTCCTTAGGTCGGGTGAATTATTGGGAAAGTACATTGGAGTATAAGATGTTCTCTAACTACTATTATGGTTTAGCTGAAATTCCTTCCTATGTGAAGGCTAGTGATCTTTTAGCGTCGTATACACAGATGAGTGCTAAAGGTAAATTGAGTAGTGCGAAGAAATCGGCTACAACCGATTATGAGTTGAGCATTCAAGCGGACCAATTAACCAATCCCTTAGAATTGAATGAGCGTATCATTCAAGGCCATGGCATGTATGCCCATGCAATGTCGGAAAAACTACGATTCAAGTTAGTGGGAGATTATATTTATTCTGAATACATCCCCAATGCAACCCTTCAAAAATGGAATCGTAATTTGTATCGTTTAAACCCGCATTTAGCTTATAAAAGCTCGCGCGTTAGTTTGAATGCTGGCTTTATGTTTGTGACGGAATCGGATGATCCGCTCGTGGAGAAAACGAGTGTTTTCCCCATGTTGCAGTTGGATTTTGGCGCATCCGATTACATTCACTTGTTTGGTGGAGTGGGTGGTGATGTGCAGTTTAATTCATTCCAAAGTTACTTAAAGCAAAATCCATGGATGCGCGTGCCCAGTCAATTGAAGAATACAAATCAAGTTGGCCATGTCTATGGCGGTATTAAAGGAATCGGTGGGAATAAAGTTGTGGACTTTGAAGCGCAATATGATTATGCTGAATATTCTGACTTGCCTTTCTTTGTTAATGCTGTTACGTCACCCAATAAGTTTGATGTTCAATACCGTGGGGGATTAGAGAAAATTCAAGTCACTACGATTTCTGGTATCCTTAATCTGAATTTCACATCTCAGTTTACGTCGAGTTTTAAGTTTAATCATCTTATTTATGAATTATTGGGTGTGAAGTTTCATGCACCGCATGTGCCTGCAACCAGTTTGTCTTGGATTAACTCGTGGCGTATTTCTCCTAAAATCTTGATTGCCCCTGATGTGTATTGGATGAGATCACTTTACGCCTTAGAACCTGTCAAAAATCAGTTAATTCAGATGGATGATATTTTGGATGTCAATTTTAAAATAAATTACTTTATCAAACGAAATTTGAATATCGGTTTGTCAGGCAATAACCTTTTAGGTAAAAACTATCAAAAGTATTATCAATATCAGGTACAAGGCTTGAATGCAACCTTATCATTAGCTTATTCCTTCTAATATGAAATACATTCTTTCCTTCTTTGCCGGGCTGTTTCTTTTTTCTTGTGGCTCGAGTAATTCTTCAGAAAAAGTTAATCCTACACGTAGTTTGAATGAAGTGTTGGCCTGTGGGAATTTGGCGGGTCTTGAAAAGAAATATGGAAAAGAGGCATTGATTGCTGATACAACCTGGGTGATTGGCGATGACAGTCTACGTGGTTCCATTTTATATCCCAATTCGAATCGTCAAGTGTATGTATATTACCGGGATGGTCAAATCGTCGATGTGACGATCGTCGGAAACGCTTCGGAGTGGAAAACGGATTCAGGATTATTGTTGGGGATGCCATTACAATCTGTTCAAGCCATCAATCAAAAGAACTTTACCTTATCTGGATTTAACTGGAAGCATGCTGGTTCCGTTGTTTCTTGGGAAGGGGGTAAATTGATGGGGGATAGTACCTTAGGACATTTGGCCTCTTTTTCCAATGCATCTAATCAGCATGATGGGATTTCGGATGCAGAATACCAACAAATTTCCGGCGAAACAGAATTTGATGTCCGCCATGAAGTGATTCAAAAATTGAATCCAAGCTTGGATTTGATCTCCTTAGTGCGTCCCTTTATTCCAAACAAAGAAGAAGGGAAAAGCATGAGCAAACGCATTTCGGATAGCCAAGTACCAGCAGGTAAGTAGGGATTATTTGAGTTTGGGATTGTTGTGATGTCTGTCTGCATCACGAACACTTTTCTTAGCTAAGTTTTTCGCTAAGGCCTCTGTTAAATTAACGCCCGTTTGATTAGCTAGACAAATTAAGACAAAGAGCACATCGGCCATTTCGTCACCTAGATCCTTGTTTTTATCTGATTCCTTCTCCGATTGTTCCCCATAACGACGAGCGATGATTCGCGCCACTTCGCCTACCTCCTCCGTTAACATCGCCATGTTGGTTAGCTCATTAAAATAACGAACTCCTACCGTTTTAATCCATTGGTCCACGTGTACTTGAGCTTCTTCTAAGGTCATGGTTAATTGGTTTTTGAATCGATGATAATGGTCACAGGGCCATCGTTACATAAGCTAACTTGCATATCTGCACCAAATACACCCGTTTGAATAGGGACTCCCATGGCGGAGGAAAGCTTTTCAATCATAAGCTCATATAAAGGGATTGCCTGTTCTGGTTTTGCCGAAGCTAAGTAACTAGGTCGGTTCCCTTTGCGTGTATCGGCATACAAGGTGAATTGACTAATTAATAGGATTTGGCCTGATACCTGTTCCAAGGAAAGGTTCATTTTCCCTTCGTTATCTGAAAAAATACGCATTCCATGAATTTTTCCGACGAGGTATTCGACATCAGCAGGGCTATCGTCAACATGTATGCCTAAGAGCACAACAAATCCTGTTCCCATGGAAGCATGTAATTTGCCTTCGATGTGTAAGGAAGCTGAACTTGCACGCTGAATGACTGCTCTCATTGTCTACAACAAGAAATAGACAATTAAGAAATAAACGCCATATCCTAGGATGTCATTCGTCGTTGTGATAAAGGGCCCCGATGCTACCGCAGGATTAATTTTTAATTGGTTGAGCACCAAGGGGGTCACCGTACCCATCAAGGACGCCAACATTACCACAGCAAATAAGGAGAGTGAAACGGTAATGGATAACATGATTTCTCCGCTATCGATCAACATCGAACATCCGAACGCAAAAATGGCGGCAATCAATGCATTGATTAAGGCAACGACAAATACCTTTTGGAGACGTTTCCATAAGCTTGTATCTAAACCGCTTTTATCCGCTAAAGATTGCACGATGAGCGAGGAAGATTGAATTCCCACATTTCCACCAGTAGAACCTATCAAAGGGATAAATGCGGAAATAGCTGGTAGAATCGCAATCGTGTCATCAAAACGGTCAATGATTTTAGCAGCTAAAAAGCTACCTACCATGCCACCAATCAACCAAGGTAAGCGTGAACGTACCAAGAGCCACACGGAGTCATCTTCTTCTACGTCCTCTGAGATACCGGCCATCACCTGAATATCCTCTTGCGCAGATTCCGTGATGAAATCGACTACGTCATCAATCGTAATTCGACCTAATAATCGGCCTTGTATATTGACAACAGGGATAGCTTCCAAATCATATTTTTGCATCAAATCCGCCACCTCTTCGCCTGTGCTATAGGTTTGTACGGAAACGATTTCATCGGCCTCGAAAACATCTTGAATTTTGGAGCCTCGTTTAGCCAAAATAATTTTTTTCAAGGAAACAGTACCCAATAAAATCCCATCATCATCCACAACGTATACCGAATAAACCTTCTCTACATCTTCGGCTTGTCGGCGAATCTCCTCCACACATTCCGTTACCGTTTGTGTGACATTGATTTTGATTAACTCTTTCTGCATCAAACCTCCCGCACAATCCTCATCATAATGCATGAGGTCAATGATGAAACGTGCTTGTTCACGGTCTTTCAATAATGCGATAACTTCTTCGCGTATACGAACCGGTTGTTCGTTTAAGATATCCACCGCATCATCGGAATCGACAATGTTGATGTATTCCGAAATTTCTTTGGAAGTGAAATTCTTTAAGAACTTCTTGCGATCATCTGTATCTAAAGCAGAGATAATCGCAGCAGCAATTTTGGTATCTAATAATTGGACCAAATACTTGGATTCCTCCCCGTTTAATTCATAGAGAATCGACGTGATATCAGCAGGAAATAAATCCTCAATCTTGGCAATGATCTCATCTTTCGCTTGATCGGTGATCAGTTGTCGAATTTCTTCTAAGAACTCTTTGGTGAGCTCAAACGGAAGGTGCTGTACATTGATTTCTTCCATGATGAGTTAATTAGATTGAACCGCAATTACGGAATTTTTGCCCAAAATGCCGTTAAGGCAATATTATTTTCTTATGCTCCTTGGTAACCGTTGGCTTCCCACAATTTGGTCAAAGTTGTAAACTCCTCTACCCCTAATTGTTCCGCCCGTTTCGTTAATAAGGGATGATCCGGTAATTGCATCGCACGCAATGCATTCCGTAAGGTCTTTCTTCGTTGGTTAAAGGCCATCTTCACCAACATCTTAAAGTGTTTCGGATCACAATCCAATTCCTTATTGAAATTGCGGACTAAACGAATCACACCTGAGTTGACCTTCGGTGGCGGCGTGAATACTTCAGGCCCGAGGCTAAAAAGGTATTCGATATCGTAATAGGCTTGAAGTAAAACACTCAGGATACCGTAGTCTTTGTTGCCCGGTTTGGCGGCTAAGCGTACGGCAACTTCCTTTTGCAACATGCCTACGACCTCCACACATTGGTCTTTGTATTCCAAAATGCGAAAAAATATCTGCGTAGAAATGAAATAAGGGAAGTTACCTACAATTGCGAATTTGTCACCACCGAAGATATTCTCCAAGGGATAGCGTAAAAAGTCACCATCGATTAACCGAGGTCCTGAAAATTCTAAATAGTTCTTGCGCAGGTATTCGACTGATTCCTTATCAATTTCAATCAAGTAGGTTTCGTATGCTGTCTTCTTGACCAGATAATGTGTCAATACGCCCATGCCAGGACCTATTTCCAATACTTTTTGGTAGTTGGCATAATCCTGTAAGCCATCCACAATGCGTTGGGCCGCATCTAAATCATTCAAAAAGTGTTGTCCTAAATTCTTTTTTGCTCTTACTTGCACGTGTTCTTGGGGCTTAAGGGTACGCGAAATTACGCCCTTTTTTGTACATTTAAGCAAAAATAGGGAATAAAGCCATGGCTGCTTGGGCAAATAAAACGAAGGACGATCTCATACAGGAAATTCAAGAGCTGAAAAAGCAATTGGACGTGTTGGAAATCAACGATGACATTGCTTCGGAGGCAACTTCGAAAGAGAACCTCATCAAGACCCTTTCGAGCCTAAAGTTATTTGGTATCATCATGGCGCTCGATGGAACCATCGTTTTTGCGAATGCCTTCACGCACCAATTGTTAAACTACAAAGCTGGTGAGTTAAACGGAAAAGATTTTTTTGCAACGCTTTTACCCGAGGGCGAAACCGAAGACCGCCGAGCATCATTCCAAAAAGCGATCGCCTCAGGTGGTTTATTTGAAGATCGAGAAAGAAATTATGTCACCAAAACGGGTGCCATGAAGTGGGTGGAGGTAGCCTCAACCATCGTTCAGGAAGCCGACCAAACAACTTACCTAAGTATCATCGGTGAGGACATCACCGAACGCAAAAAGGTTTCTGAAGCTTTAAGTAGGTCAAATGCCCAGTTGCAAGACTTAATCAATAATACAACCGATTTAATTCAAATTACGGGTATTTCAGGACGTTTTCTATTTGTCAATAAAGCATGGTTGGAAACCATGGGTTATTCCGAAGAGGAAGCGCGTGACTTGAAAATTCAAGATGTACTCCATCCCGAATTTGCTCATATTACCCAGGCGCAATTTGATTTATTAAGTAAAGGTGAGGAATTGCCCGAGTTTACGGCTGTATTTCGAAGGAAAGATGGTCGCCGACTCTATGTTTCGGGTTCTGCAACATGTCGATTTGAACGCGGCGCACCTACTGCATACCGTTGCATTTTGCATAACTCGACAGCGAAAGTTCGTGCGGAACGTGCGAATAAATTGTTCTCATCCATTGCCCAGGTAGCTATTAATTCGACCAATCTGGATGATTTGTATGTGAACATTCACAAGCAATTGGGTGAAGTGATTGATGTGAAGAATTTCTTTATTGCGCAATACGATCCGGGCAAAAGCTATTTGTATTTCCCTTATTACATCGACGAGTATTTTGACTCGCGCGTCCATTTTACCAAACGTAAACTGGGAAATGGATTGACAGAATATGCGATCATGGCGAATAAACCTTTGATTTTGCATGATGATGATATTCACCAACTCGCCAAAGACAAGAAGATCTATTTATACGGTGTCGTTCCCAAAGTAATGCTTTGCGTGCCGCTTCGTATAGGTGATCGCGTAACGGGAATCATTGGGGTGAAGTCCTATGAGCGGGCCAATAAATACGAGAATCGAGATCTGGAGCTATTGGACTTTATCTCGAGTCAAGTGGCTGTGGCTATTGCAAGGAAGCAGGCTGAAGAGGCATTGGCGCATGAAACGGCACGATTGAATGCTATTTTCGAGGGAAGTTCGCACTTGATGTGGTCGGTAAATAAACGCCTCATGCTGACGAGCTTTAACCATGAATATGCGGAATTACTGGAGCAGCAATTGCAGATCAAACCACAATTGAATTTTAGCACGGAGAGTATGGGTTTCCAACTGGTTGCGCTGAATGAGCGTCGTCCATTGGAAGAAAAATATAAACTAGCTTTCCGAGGGCAGAAACAACACTTTGAATTGGAACTGACGACAAAGTCAGGTGAACAAAAGTGGTTAGAAATCTACTTAAATCCGATTCAATCTGGTGGAAACATCGCTGAGGTCTCTGGTATCGCGAGGGATATTACGGATCTGAAGAAATACCAAAAAGAACTCGTTGAGGCGCGTGAACAGGCGGAACATTCCTTGAAAGTGAAGGAACAGTTTTTAGCGAATATGTCCCATGAGATTCGTACGCCCATGAACGGGGTAATTGGGATGGTGGATTTATTGTGCGACTCGCCTTTGAATGAAGACCAACAAGATTATTTACAAACGATTCGTAAATCATCTGAAACGCTCCTTCATATTCTAAATGATATTTTGGATTTAGCCAAAATCGAAGCAGGGAAAATGGTTTTACATCCGGCCGATTTGGTAATCGAGGATTTATTGGATCGTTTGATGGCTTTGTTTACTCCGATTGCCCATCAAAAAGGAAATAAGGTTGCTTATTCCATCGCGGAGGATGTTCCAAAGGTCGTTGTTGCTGATGAAACCCGACTATTGCAAATTCTGTCCAATTTAACTTCTAATGCTTTAAAGTTTACGGAGAACGGTTCCGTGACGATTTCGGTTTCGACTGCGAAGAAGACGGATACGCATGTGGATTTATTGGTCCGTGTGACAGATACCGGAATTGGGATTAGTGCGGAAAATTTAAAGAGATTATTCTCGGCCTTCCAGCAATTAGATAATTCAACATCGAAGAATTACGGAGGAACAGGCTTAGGATTAGCGATTTCGCGTGAATTCTGTAAGATGATGGAAGGCGAAATCGGTGTTGAATCCGAGGAAGGAAAAGGTAGTACATTCTGGTTTACCGTACGTTTGGCTATCGGTGATGCATCCAAGGCTTCTTCGATTCAACAAGCAGGCCGATTCGATATTACTGGAACATTAAAAGAAGTGCATGCGCGTATTTTATTGGTAGACGATAATGCGACCAATCGAAAAGTTGCGTCTCAAATATTAATGAAAGCTGGTTGTCTGGTGGAGACAGCCACGAGTGGGCAAGAGGCAATTAATCGCTTATCGCAGGATACGGATTTTGATTTAGTTCTCATGGATATTCAGATGCCTGAAATGGATGGAATGGAAACCACTCGCCGACTGAAAAAATCGTTCATCGAATTACCTCCGATTGTTGCTATGACTGCATATGCGATGAAAGAAGACAGGGAGCGATTCTTAGCTGCGGGAATGGATGATTATTTAGCGAAGCCAATCAGGGCTCAACAGCTCATTCAGATGGTAGGGAAATGGGTTCATGATGGACATGCACCTCAGGATATTTACCTGGATCAATCCCATCATGTGGTGGATGAAGAAGTTTTGAAATCGCTTTCGGATGCCGTGGGTGGTGATCCTTCATTTGTCGAAGGAATGTTGGTCGAATTTATATCAGAGGCAGAAGAGCAAATTGCTCAGGCGGAAAAGGCTTATGCAATTCATGATTGCAAAGGCGTTCAATCTGAACTTCATACCTTGAAAGGGAATTCGGGGACGTTAGGTGCTGCACAAGTGCATAATATCTGCGAGAAGATTGAGTTGAAGGCCAAGGTCTGTGAGTTTAGCCAATTTCCCATTGAAATTGTGGAACTGAAGGATGCGTTAGCGGCATTTAAGCAGGCGATTTCAGACAGATTCGCCTAATACGTGCCATAATGGCCGATTTTGCTCTCTTTTTATCTTAAGATTCACGACAGAATTTCCGTTATTCATTCTTGGTTGTTCAATTGCATAGACCCTTGCAAATATTTTAACCACATGAATCCGAATAACTATACATCCCAATCGGGTGTCATCATTCAGCAAGCGATGGAAATTGCGAAGGAGCGGGGCCAGCAGGCCATCGAGACTGGGCATTTATTGCAGGCGATATTACAAGATGATACCCAAACCGCTTCTTTTCTTTTGAAGAAATTAGGCGTAAATCCTTCCCAAATCCAAACTGCGTTAGCGCCCATCTTGAATACCTACCCAAAGGTATCAGGCGACCAAGCCTATGCGAGCAATGCATTGCAACAAGCTTTGCAACGCGCAGATAAATTAAAAGCGGATTTTGGAGATACGTTTGTGAGCGTGGAGGTTTTGTTTTTATCCTTATTGGATGGAAACGATTCCGTGGCCGATGCCTTGAAAAAGCTCGGATTAACAACAAAGAATTTTAAACAAGCAATCATCGAACTAAGAGGAAATAGAAAAGTGAACGATCCACATGCAGAAAGTACTTACCAGTCTTTAGAAAAGTATGGTAAGAATTTAAATGAATTAGCGAAGGCGGGTAAAATTGACCCGGTGATTGGACGCGACGAAGAGATTCGTCGGGTCTTACAAATCCTTTCCCGACGCACCAAAAACAACCCTATGTTGGTGGGCGAGCCGGGTGTAGGTAAAACGGCAATTGTCGAAGGATTAGCCCAACGAATTGTATCAGGTGATGTGCCTGAGAATTTGAAGTCCAAAATTGTCATGTCTTTAGATATGGGATTGCTGGTGGCCGGTGCCAAATACAAAGGTGAATTTGAGGAGCGTTTGAAAGCGGTAATCAAAGAGGTGACGGATTCCGATGGAGAGATTGTCTTATTCATTGATGAAATTCACACCTTGATTGGTGCTGGAGGTGGGGGAGAAGGTGCCATGGATGCAGCGAATTTATTAAAGCCTGCATTGGCTCGTGGTGAATTGCATGCGATCGGTGCGACGACGTTAAAAGAGTACCAAAAATACATTGAGAAGGATAAGGCTCTGGAACGTCGTTTTCAATCCGTGATTGTGGATGAACCGGATGTAGCAGATGCGATTTCCATCTTGCGAGGTATTAAAGATAAATACGAATTGCATCACGGGGTGCGAATTCAGGACGATGCAGTGATAGCGGCGGTGGAATTGTCTAGCCGATATATTTCGGATCGCTACTTACCAGATAAAGCGATTGACTTGATGGATGAGGCTGCTGCGAAAATGCGTTTAGAGATTGATTCCGTGCCCGAGGCGATTGATGATATTCAGCGGAAGATCATGTCCTTAGAGATTGAGCGCGAAGCGATTCGTCGAGAAAATAACAAAGAAAAAGAAGCGGTATTAAATCGTGAATTAGCTGATTTGTCGGAGAAACGCGATGCGCTGAGGGCGCAATGGCAATCTGAGAAAGGTGTCTTGGATACGATTCGTGCAGAGAAAGAGAAGATTGATAAGTTGAAGTTGGAGGCCGATCAAGCGGAACGCCAAGGAGATTATGGCAAAGTGGCCGAAATACGTTACGGTCGTTTAGTAGAATCTGAACAGAAGTTGAAAGATTTACAGGAGAAGTCACAGGGAGAGAATGGTATGTTGCAGGAAGAAGTGACGGCAGAGAATGTGGCTGAGGTGGTTGCGAAGTGGACGGGTATTCCGGTGAGCAAAATGTTGCAAACGGAAATCGAGAAACTATTGCATCTCGAGGATGAGTTACACAAGCGAGTGGCGGGTCAAGATCAAGCGATTGAATTGGTTTCGGATGCGGTGCGCCGTTCCCGTGCAGGCTTGCAAGATCCGCGCAGACCCATTGGATCCTTTATTTTCCTAGGAACGACAGGTGTAGGTAAAACGGAATTAGCGAAGTCTTTGGCATCCTATCTGTTCAATGACGAGAATGCAATCGTTCGAATAGACATGTCGGAGTACCAAGAACGCCATGCCGTTTCCCGACTCGTGGGAGCGCCTCCGGGATACGTAGGATACGATGAGGGCGGTCAATTAACGGAAGCCGTACGCCGCAAGCCCTATTCGGTTGTGTTGTTGGATGAAATTGAAAAGGCGCATCCAGATGTTTGGAACATCTTGTTGCAGGTGTTGGATGAAGGCCGATTGACAGATAATAAAGGTCGGACGGCGAATTTCAAGAATACGATTATCATCATGACCTCGAATATAGGAAGTCATTTGATTCAAGAGAAATTAGGCCAAATGGAGGGCTGGAACAATGCCATCGTGTTGGAGGAGGCGAAAGAAGAGGTGATGGCTTTGTTGAAGCAACAAGTTCGCCCCGAGTTCTTGAATCGGGTGGATGAGGTGGTGTTGTTTGAGCCATTAACGCAAGAGCATGCACGTAAGATTTTGAGTATTCAGTTTAAAGAGATTCAGAATCGTTTGGCGGAGCAACATATCACAATTGAAGCGACCGAGGAGGCCTTGGATAAATTAGCCAAAGAAGGATTTGATCCTTTGTATGGCGGTCGGCCGATGAAGCGAGTTCTCCAACGGGTTGTGTTGAACGAATTGTCGAAGTCCATTTTATCGGGTAAGATTCAGAAGGAATCTGCGGTGTTGATGGATGTGGATAAGGAGGACAATTTGACCTTTGAGAATGTGGTGGTGGAGATTTAACTAGGGAACGCCAGGCTAAAGTCTGTAGAACCCCAGGCTTCAGCCTGGGGTTTTTAACTTTTTAGCCCTAGGCTTTAGCCTAAGGTTTGTATAGCACCGATTCCCTAGGCTAAGGCCTTTATAGCCCTAGGCTAAAGTCTGTAGAACCCCAGGCTTCAGCCTGGGGTTTTTATGTTGCCTAAAAATTCTGCCAACAAACCGGTCTGGTAAATCGATAAATGGCCTCAGTTCCTACTGAAGTTGTTCTAGCATCCGTTGTTGCCGGGAAGGGGCCACCATGGACCATCGCGGGAGAGACTTCCACGCCTGTTGGGAAGCCGTTTAAGAGTATTCGCCCAACCTTTTGGCTTACTTCATCGATGAGTTCATCTAAGGTCGTTAGCTCAACGGGATCTGCTTGAATCGTTGCGGTGAGTTGGCCAGGCATTTGTTCCGTAAAAGAAATCATCTCGGCCAAATCTTGACAGACAACAGCTAAGGTACAAGGGCCAAAAACCTCTTCCATCACTTCAGGATGCGCTAATGCCTCCTTTACGCGCGTGCTAAATAAACTGGGAGCTGGACTAGCTGAAGCCGTTAGTCGTTGTGTAGCGGGATGATGATTCAAGGTCGTAAAACCATGTTCAAAGGATTTTTTAATCCCAGCAGTTAAGAAGGTGCCCAAAGGCATTTGGTCTAATTTTGTGGCCAAGGTATTTAAAAACGCTTGATCCTTTTCTAGGATAACAATCAAGCCCGGATTGGTGCAAAATTGGCCTACGCCTAAACAAATGGATTGACTAAATGCATCTGCCAAAGCTTCGCCTTGTGAGGCAATTCGATCGCTAAACAAATAAACGGGATTAATGGAACCCATTTCGGCATAGACAGGAATAGGGACCTCACGGCGAACTGCGAGGTCGAATAGCGCTTTTCCACCTTTGTAGGAACCGGTAAATGCGACGGCTTTCGTTAATGGATGTTGGACCAAATATCCACCGATTTCATGTCCTTGCGCATGCAAAAGGGAGAAGGTGCCATCAGGCATGCCTGTTTTTTGTGCCGCTTGTTGAATGGCCTGGCCAACTAAATCGCAGGTATTTGGATGGGCAGGATGTGCTTTGAAAACCACAGGACAACCGGCAGCTAAAGCGGATAGGGTATCTCCTCCGGCTACAGAAAAGGCTAATGGGAAATTGCTCGCTCCGAAAACCACTGTAGGCCCCAAGGGAATTTGCATTTGGACTAATCGAGGCTTTGGAATAGGTTGGCGTTCCGGCATCGCTTCATCGACGATTTCTCGTTTCCAAGCAGGGTTTGATATGAAATTAGCAAATGCTTGAATTTGGCTAATCGTCCGACCTCTTTCTCCGCTGATGCGTGCTTCGGGTAAACCTGATTCTGCGCATGCAGTTTGGATTAATCGATCGCCGATGGCTACAATTTCTTCAGCAATGGCGTTAAGAAAGCTCGCCCGTTTTTCGTCGGAAATGTTGCGATACGTTTTAAACGCCGAGGCGGCTTTCTGGAATGCTTCGTTAGCTTCATCAACCGTTGCTTCGGTATAAACTTGAGGTAATAATTCGCCCGTAGCTGCTTGAACCCCTTGAAAATTCCGATGACCAGCTGCTTTTGTTTGAAAGCCTATAAGTTGTTTTCCTGTTAAATTCATGGGTGTACGGTTTGAATCAGTGTGCCGATGGGCTCGATTTGTATATGTATTTCGTCGTTTGCTTGTAAGGTAAAAGGTGGGTCTGGCACGATGCAGGTTCCGGTCATTAAATAAGCACCTTGTGGGAAACTCATTTCTCGAGTTAAGTAGTCCTTGAGTTCGGTGTGGCTACGTTTCATTTGGGAAATGGTCGTATCACCTTGAAAAACTTCTTGTTGTGCTCTGAAAATGCACATGGAAATGATCGTTTCGGGAGCGAGAGGTTTATCCGTCACCAATAAACATGGGCCAATGCCCGCGGAGGCGTCGTACACTTTGGCCTGCGGAAGATACAGGGGATTTTCGCCTTCAATGTCCCGGGAACTCATGTCGTTGCCGATGAGGTAACCCGCGATTTGATTTTGCCGATTAATGAACAAGGTCAATTCAGGCTCAGGTACATTCCAAGCGGAATCCTTACGGATTCTCACGAGGCCATGTTGGCCTATTGCTCTTAATTTATTGCCTTTATAGAAAATTTCGGGTCTTTCCGCATCATAGACCTTGTCGTAGAAAGTATCGCCTCCGGATTCTTTGGATTCCTCCATGCGGGCCACTTTACTTCGTAAATAGGTGACACCTGCAGCCCAAATTTCCTGGGAGTCGATAGGCGTTTGGATGGAAGCGCGTGGATTGCTGGTGAATGACTGTTTTTCGCAGAATTGAAATAGATGATCATGATTGATGCAATTATCCCAATTTTCGGATATGACTGGGGTCAATTGCCCTGACGCATTTTCGATTTGGATACCCGAATCGACGCGGTATATTTTATAGTAGTTCATAGGTTTAGCTCGCATTAAGATGCTGTAAACAAATCTACTGAATGTAAGTCGAAGGGAAAAGGGTGGAGGCTTATAAATTTGGAAAGGAGAGGTCTTCGTCGATGAGCGGCCAATGTACCCCAGTTCCTGATGGACTAATTTCGAATGTGTTTCGTTCGATGCTGGATGCGTTCATCAATTTTTGAGAAATCGTAGCTAAAGCCGTATTGATTGATTTTTTTTCGCCTTGAATGATGATTACATCGCCCTCAAATCGAATTTCCCGAATGTGTTTTTGATTTGGTTTCATTGGTAATAGTTGAAATAAATATTCCAAGTTTTGATAATCCTAGGTAATTGCTCAATTAAAAGTTCTTCTATTTCTCGTTGCTGGATTGGCTTCAAATTAAATGAATTTGCATAGGATATCATATTCAATTTTTGACTAATCCAATATTTTACTTCCGTTTCCCCTTTAATTGCATGGATATGCATTTGCTCTTTTCCTTCGTTGGAATAAAAAAAACTCTCCAGCCTTTTTTTTGAAAAATAGTGGGCATTTCGTTTGAATTGCCCGAAGTAAACTAAACAATCGTTCGACTGATCTTTTAAAACTGATAATCAATTTAGATTATCAATAAATTGATGTTAAAAGTTTTCCAATGATTTGATTAGTGCTCTTTGCACCTCATTAGTTAAACGATGCGGGAAACTAAGTTTATACCAACAGTCATTATTGACTTCCTGCTCGACAATTTGAATGGTGTATTTTTTGATCACTTTCATAACCTCATTCATTTGGGGATAGCTGAAGCGGATTTCATAGGTGTCCATCGGTTCGATTTCG
>JACCDY010062333.1_pt1 | contig 24737 bp, 21 predicted proteins | sample 7446391 | NCBI WGS metagenome assembly JACCDY01 (sample SAMN15323451, study PRJNA562643) | freshwater metagenome | isolation source: river surface water | place: USA:Blue River Watershed | collected 2017-08-18 | reverse complement strand
TTGCCTCTGTGGTCTCTTCACTCTCTGAGGCATCTGGCATCGACATTGCCAAACACGGCACCGAGAGCGATGCAGACACAATCAGAGACACCGCCGTCGCACAGCCACTAATCGTGGCAGCAAGCATTGCATCGGCTCTTGAACTCGGTTCTGGCTTCACTGCTGTCGCAGGGCACTCGGTAGGCGAATTTGCAGCAGCAGCGCTAGCTGGAATTCTGACTCCTGAAGACGCCATTCGCGCCGTATCGGTTCGCTCGCGAGCGATGGCCACAGCCGCCGCCCTAGAACCAACTTCTATGGCAGCAGTTCTCGGTGGAGAACAGAGCGTTGTTCTAGAACGACTCGAACAACTAGATCTTTACCCAGCAAACTTTAACGGCGCTGGTCAGATTGTTGCTGCCGGAAGCGCCGAGTCCATCTCAGCGCTGGTTGCAGAAGGTCCGGCAGGCGCACGCGTAATTCAACTCCAGGTAGCCGGTGCGTTCCACACCCGTTACATGGAGCCGGCGGTTGCCGAGTTGGCAACTTTCGCCACAGAGCTTTCAACCTCGAGCCCGACCCGACGCATCTGGTCAAACCAAGCCGGTCAAGAGATTACCGATGGTCGAGAGTATGTTGACCTTCTCGTTGGCCAGGTGGCTAGTTCAGTTCGCTGGGATGCCTGCATGCAATCATTCGCAGACGCAGGCGTGACCGCCGTGCTCGAAGTTTCACCGGCGGGAGCACTAGCCGGCCTTGCCAAGCGCGCAATGCCAGGCGTTGAGATTCTTGCATTGAAAACCCCTGACCAACTCGACGCTGCTCGAGAACTGATTGCAAACCACAGTTAGAAGCTAAACAAAATGTCTAAGCCAGAACTAAAGCAACTCGAAACAGTCAAGTATTCGAGAATCTACGCACTCGGAGCGGCCCGCGGTGAGCTAGTCGTCACCAACGACGACATCGCCGGCCCGATCGATTCAAGTGACGAGTGGATTCGCCAACGCACCGGAATCGTGACTCGACGCCGTGCTGGTGCAGAAACTAGTTTGATGGATCTTGCTGTTGCTGCATCTAACGAGGCAATCAAGGGTGCGGGTATTGACCCGAAAGAGATCGGCGCGGTTATCTTCAGCACCATTACTCACCAACACGCCACTCCATCGGCAGCCACCCTACTTGCTGAGCTGGTTGGAGCTAACCCAGCTCCGGCTTATGACATCTCAGCAGCTTGCGCCGGTTATTGCTATGGAATCGCTCAGGCCGATGCACTCGTGCGCTCGGGCGTTGCCAAGTATGTTCTCGTGGTTGGCGCTGAGAAACTCAGTGACGTTATTGACCCAACCGACCGCACCATCTCGTTCTTGCTTGGAGATGGAGCAGGTGCCGCCATTGTCGGACCTAGCGATTACGCAGGTATCGCTCCGACCGTTTGGGGTTCAGACGGTTCTAAATGGGATGCAGTTGGCATGACCTCGAGCATGCTCGACTACCGCGACGGCAAGTCAAGTTGGCCAACGATTCGCCAAGAGGGGCAGACGGTGTTCCGCTGGGCGGTTTGGGAAATGGCCAAAGTTGCTAAGCAGGCACTTGAGGCTGCCGGCATCGAGGCGAGCGACCTCTCGGCGCTGGTGACCCACCAGGCGAACATCCGCATTATTGATGAAATGGTCAAGCAGCTCGACTTGCCTGAAAACGTGGCCGTGGCTCGCGATATTGTGAACACTGGAAACACCTCTGCCGCTAGCGTTCCGCTGGCAATGCACGAACTTCTCCGCACCGGCGCGGTGAAATCGGGTGGATACGCACTTGAAATCGGTTTTGGCGCAGGGCTTGCCTTCGCCGCCCAAGTGGTAGTCCTGCCCTAAAATCAGTAATGGTAAATCAACCAATAAGGAGAAACCCCCATGGCACTTTCGCAGACTGAAGTTCTCGCTGGTCTGGCCGAGATCGTAAACGAAGAAACCGGCATCGCAACCGACGCCGTAGCCCTAGACAAGCACTTCACCAACGACCTTGACATCGACTCGATCTCGATGATGACCATCGTTGTGAACTGCGAAGACAAGTTCGGCGTAAAGATTCCTGACGAAGAGGTAAAGAACCTCGAGACCGTTGGCGACGCCGTTAACTTCATCGTTAGCGCTAGCTAGTCACACTTAGGTACAGCAACCGTGTCGAAGAAAATCGTTGTCACCGGAATCGGTGCGACCACTCCCCTAGGTGGTGACGTCAAAACTACCTGGCAGCGTTTGCTTGCCGGAGAGTCTGGCATCTCAACCATCGAAAAGGAATGGATTGCGCAGTATGAGGTGCCAGTCACCTTTGCCGGCCAGGCAGCGGTTCCTTCGGCCGAAGTGCTGAGCCCTCAAGAAGTAAAACGTCTTGACCCATCGAGCCAGTTCGCGCTGATCTCGGCGCGTGAGGCCTGGGTCGACGCGGGTAGCCCCGAAGTCGCCCCTGAACGCCTTGCCGTTGAGTTCTCGACCGGCATCGGTGGTGTCTGGACGCTACTTGACGCATTCGACACCCTGAAGGAACGTGGCCCGCGCCGCGTGTTACCGATGACGGTGCCAATGCTTATGCCTAACGGCCCCGCTGCTGCGGTTGGAATGGACATTGCCGCGCGCGGCGGTGTTCGAACCGCAGTGTCTGCATGTGCATCCTCGACCGAGGCAATCGCCAACGCCTACAACCGCCTGCAAACCGGCGAAGTTGACATCGTTGTAGCCGGTGGCTGTGAAGCCGCCATTCACGCACTTCCAGTGTCGGCCTTTGCTTCGATGCACGCTCTATCAAAGCGAAACGACGAGCCAGCCAAGGCGTCACGACCATACGACACGAACCGCGACGGATTCGTAATGGGTGAAGGTGGCGCAACCTTGGTTCTAGAAACCGAAGAACACGCTCTCGCTCGTGGCGCCAAGATTTACGCCGAACTAGCCGGTGGCGCGGTAACTTCAGACGCCTATCACATCACCGCTCCAGACCCTGAGGGCTCAGGTGCCGCTCGCGCAGTGCTTGCCACCCTGAAGCAGGCTGGTGCAACGATCGAAGACGTCAAACACATCAACGCTCACGCCACCTCTACCCCGGTGGGCGACATTGCTGAATACAACGCTCTCAAGCGAGTGTTCGGAGACCTTTTGCCTGGTATTGCAGTTACTGCGACCAAGTCGTCTACCGGTCACCTACTCGGTGGCGCTGGCGCAATCGAAGCCATCTTCACCGTTTTGGCGTTGCACGAAGGCGTTATTCCTCCGACCATCAACCTCGACGATCAAGACCCTGAGATTCCTCTAGACGTTGTGGTTAGCCCTCGTGAATTCAAGGGTGAGAACCTGCTTGCGATTAGCAACTCGTTCGGCTTTGGCGGTCACAACGCAGTTGTGGCGTTCAGAAAGTACTAGCCAACTCGACGGGCCGAACCGGCATCGTCAAGCTGCTTTTCGCGCAGCTCTTCTAGAAATTCATCCCACGCGCTCAAAAGCGCCTGACGAATAAGTCGTTCCATTTTGAGACCGTTGTGGTTCGCTCGACGTACGAGCTCGAGGAGCTCGTTTTCACCCAAGATGTGATTGCCCGCTTGGTCGATGGCTACCGAGCCAAGGCCAAGGGCTGGAGTGAAGACCCAGCGACGAGCATCCGTGCCGTCAAGGCAAACCAACTCAAAAGTTACGTCGCCAAGTTTGGTGATGGCTGTGACAAGTTCTAGCGACGTCGCGGCAGTTGCGACAAACTCTGCATCAAGCAGAGTAGATGAATCGCCAAAGACCGCTTCGGGTAGGCGCGATTGAATCAGGGCTCGAATTAGCCCAAGTCGACCAGAATCGGCTTCGTGCACGATCAGGAACGAACAGTTGTTATTGCTCAACGCACTCACCTCGCTTTTCTAGGTACGTCTTCCCTTACGACCTAAGCGAGCGATGCGTGAGGCTCTAGGTTACGCCTTCAATGCGCCACTGTCAAAGTCGTTTAGGGTGGTTTGTAGGAGGCTACGAGATGGCAAAACTTTACTTCAGACACGGTGCAATGAACTCCGGAAAAAGCACGGCACTGCTTCAAGTTGCCCACAACTACGAAGAGCGCGGCCAAGCCGTCATTCTCGCAAAGCCCAACACCGACAGCAAGGGCGAAGACGCGATTGTCTCTCGCCTAGGTGTTGAACGCAGCGTTGATCTACTGGTCGCGCCAACCGAGAATCTTCGGGTCGAGTTCACTCTGCTGGCTAATGAACACCGAGCCAGAAGCAACTCCCCCATCGCCTGCCTTCTTATCGATGAAGCACAGTTTCTGACGCGTGAACAGGTGAACCAGGCTCTTGAGATTGCCGTGCTAGACGGCGTACCCGTTCTGGCCTACGGTATTCGCACCGACTTTCAGACCAAGGGTTTTCCGGGCTCACTTCGCCTGCTAGAGATTGCACATACCCTCGAAGAACTAAAAACCATTTGCCGTTGCGGTAAGAAGGCCATGTTCAACGCACGCAAGCTTGGCGGCGATTTCATCTTTACCGGAAACCAAGTCGCAATCGACGGCGATGTGGTGACTTACGAATCGCTCTGCGCCAGCTGCTACTTCAAAGAGTGCGAGGCAGCCGGTGCCAACCCGCTACAGTAACGCGAAGGTTTGGCTTGGTGAGGGGCTCGGCTTCACGCACTGCCTAACCGTTGACAGCAATCAGATCGCTTCTAATGACCTCGACTGCGATGAGGTAATCGACTGCGCTGGGGCAGTCATCATTCCAGCGTTCACCGACGGTCACGCGCATCCGGTTCTAGCAGGGCGCGAACACTCGGGGCCTGCGATTACCTCGGCCAAGAGCATCCTAGAAATTCAACAAGCCCTGGCTTCATGGATGGCGGCAAACCCTGGTGACGACTGGGTGATTGGCGGCGCTTATGACCGAAGCATTCTGCCTGACGGCAAGTTTTTGGCCTCCTGGCTGGACGAAGTCGCGCCAGATCGGCCTGTGGTGCTACACGGTGATGACCACCACACCATTTGGGTAAACACCGAGGCAATGCGTAGAGCCGGTGTGAATGAACTAGCGCCCGAGGTTTCTGAAGGTGTGGTCGATGTAGACGCAGACGGACGCCCCACCGGAGTCTTTCGCGAGACTGACGCTAAAGACTTGATCTTCAACCACCAACCCAAGCCGTCACTCGCTCAAGAGTTCGCAGCTCTCGAGTGGTCGCACGACGAAATGTTGCGTCTTGGTATCACGGCGGTCCAAGATGCCTGGGTCGACGACGAATTGGCACAGGTTTACCTGCAAGCAGCCGCGCAGGGCAAGCTCAAGGTTTACACCAACCTAGGTTTCTGGTGGCAGCCGAACAACTGGCAAAACCGCCTGAATGAGAGCGTGGATGCGCGCGCCGAAGTCGAGCGAATCGGCAACCCCCTGTTGAGTGCCAAAACTGTGAAGTTTTTCTTAGATGGCGTATTCGGCAGTGCCACCGCTTCGGTTTCGCAGGCCTACGAATCAACTGGCGAGTTCGGTAACCCGGTTTGGGCGCGCGACAATCTGCTTGAGGCGACTCTGGCAGCCTCGAAAGCAGGTTTTCAGCTGCACCTCCACGCCATTGGTGACGCCGCCAGCACACTCGCGCTAGACGCCGTGGAGAACTGCACTAATGAGTTGGGTGCGCTCCCATTGCCTGCCGTGATGGCTCACCTCGAACTGGTTCACGACCAAGACGTCGACCGCTTCGCAAAGCTCGACGTAGTTGCCAACTTTCAGCCGCTTTGGGGGCGGCCAGATGGCATGTTGAACTCTTGCCGCCCACACCTTGGTGCGCGCGTTGAAGAACTTTATCGCATCCGCGACGTCGTCGATGCTGGTGCCAACATCAGTTTTGGTAGCGACTGGCCCGTTAGCGACCCAAATCCGCTTCTCGGGGCGTTTACGGCCGTAAAGAGGCAGGTTCCTGGTGAGGATGGGCAACACAACGCAAAGCAGGCCATAACTCTCGAGCAGGCCCTCGCTGCCTACACCGCCACGAGTTCTGCACAGATCGGCATTGCCAACCGCGGTTCGCTGCTACCAGGTAACGCTGCCGACTTTGTGGTGCTGGATGCTGACCCATTCGAAGACGCGACACTCCTGCCGAACATCCAAGTGCTTAAAACGATCAGTGGCGGGCAAACACTGTTCACCCGCCACTGATCTTTGGTTTTGAACTACTTGTAAAGCACCATGGTGGTTCCTGCAGGAACCGAAACCTTGGTGATGCTCTTTAGCGTAGCTAGCGTTGATACGCCGGCCTTGTCGCCATTCACAACAACCTTCCAAGTAGCCTTGCCACCTGGCATGGTTACACTGGCGGTTGCCTTGCCCGCGTTGTGGATAACCACGATGGTTCCCCACTTGTCGCCAACACCGGCACCGTTGAGCTTGTAAGCAATCACGGTCTGGCTAGTGTTCAAGAAGGTTAGGTTCTTCTTGATGTCGCTGGTGGTTGCCATGCGGAAGGCTGGGTGAGCCTTGCGAAGCGAGATTAGACCCTTGAAGTAGTTCAAGGTGGTTGCGTAGGTTACGCGCTGCTTGTACTTCATCGAGTTCACGGCATCGCTTGACTGGTATGAGTTGTCGTCGCCACCCTTGGTGCGCTCAAACTCCTGTCCTGCGTGAATGAACGGTAGACCCTGAGCAAGCAACGAAATCGAAGAAGCAAAACGGTGCAGCTTCGAACGAGTCGTTGCATTTGCGTTGACCGAAGAGAACAGCTTGTCGGCCAGAGTTAGGTTATCGTGCGCTTCAACATAGCTCACCGACTGGCCAGGGTCGTTGGTAACCCAGTTGGCCGGCACGGATGCGCTGTAGGCCACGTTGCCCGTGATACCGGCAAGTACGTCACCGCGGCGTCCGGTGTTTCCGGTTGCCCAGCCCTTTTCATCTGCGTTGAACACAGAACCCTTGATACCATCGCGAATCTGGTCGTTGAAGGCAGCAATACCATCCATCTTCGAGATGTTCATTTGGGTCGCGCGCTGATCTTCAGGAAGAGCTCCCATGTTCCAACCCTCACCGATAATGATGATGGTCGGGTCGATTTCATCAAGAGCTTCGCGCACCTTCTGCATGGTGGTCACGTCGTGAATACCCATAAGGTCGAAACGGAAACCATCGAGGTTGTACTCTGTTGCCCAGTACTTTACCGAGTCAACGATGTACTTAGAGAACATTGCTCTCTCAGATGCTGTCTCGTTTCCAACACCGGTTCCATTCAAGAAAGCACCGGTGTCATCTAGGCGGAAGAAGTAGCCAGGCACGATCTGCTCATAAGAGAAGTTACCCGGATTGGCTACGTGGTTGTAAACCACATCCATAATCACGCGCAGCTTGTTGTCGTGCATTGCCTGAACGGCCTGCTTCAACTCATTGATGCGCTTGGTTGGAACAGTTGGGTCTGTCGAGTACTGACCCTCTGGAATGTTGTAGTTGTCTGGGTCATAACCCCAGTTGAAGACGGGGTTAGATTCGTCACCACCCGAGGCAAAGTCATACATAGGTAGCAACTGAACGTGAGTTACACCGAGGTCTTTGATAGCTGACAGACCAGTCTTTGTGGTGTACTTCTTGGTTACCTTCTTCTTGGTCTTCGAGTCTGTTGTGGTTACCGACCAGGTGTAGCTGGTGTTCTTCTCGGTGAATGCGGTGAACTTTCCGCGGTTCTTTGCAGAGATGCCGCTCGATGGATCAATCGAGAAGTCACGCACATGCAACTCATAGAAGAATGCGTCTACGTTGCGACCGCTAAAGGCCGGCTTGGTCTGTGACCAGTTTGCAGGATCGGTTGCGTCAAGGTCTACGACCACTCCTCGTCCACCGTTAACAGTGCTAGCACGCGCATAAGGGTCGATAACGCCAACCTTTTCGCCATTGCGAGTTACGCGGTAGCCGTAGATGGTTCCTGCCTGGTCCCCCTGCACAGTCACGACCCAGGTTCCCTTGACGTCTTTCGTCATCTGAATCTCAGTTGCAGCCGCCGATGATGAAGTTGCTGAAGCGAAAGTAGCTAGCTTTACATCTGTAGCTGTAGGTGCCCAAACACGGAAGGTTGTTGCCGCCTTGGTATAGGTGGCACCTAGATCGTTTCCGTCGTACTTGAAGGCCTCGTTGAAGCCATCTGAGTTCATGACGTTTCCGATCGAAGCCGCCTTGGTTCCGAAAGTTGAATCAACATCTACGCCAGTGTGAGTCACTGTGTAGCTGGTACCGAAAGTGATTTCATCACTCAGTGTCAGAGTGAGCATGCTCGATGAGGTACCGTTACCACCTTTGAGTGCAACCGAGGTCACGGTCAATCCACCGGAGACGGTAAAGCCATTCGCTCCAGCGGTTGGGGTGAACTGCTGGTTGAGCACGACGGTGATTTTGTTTAGGTCGTCGATGCTAGCGCTTACGATTGCTGGCTTTGGGGTCTCAACAACCGGTGCTTCTGTGTAAATGGTGCAGTCGTCCTGCTTGATCCAAATCTCGGCAATTCCAGACTCTGCGATAGTCGCGAAACGGTCGCCATTCTTCGCTGGGCCACATGCCGGGCCTTCCTTCTTTACCCAAGCACCCTTACGAATGATGAATCCGAGGTCTTTGAATGCCGCCATTCCGCTTACGTCGGCGACAGCAATCTGGCCGAAGTCATCTGTATCGGTAAAGGCAAAACCATCAGCCTTAACCTCTTTGTCGCCGTTACCATCAACGTTTCGCCACAGGTAAACGTTCCAGCCCTCATAGTCACCTGCGGTTCGGTTGTAGTGAACGGTTAGCTTGACGTTATCTGGCAAGGCGCTTGCAGAGCTGGCCGTTGCTGAGATGAAGCCGAATGCCATGAAAAGGCTGACAAAAAAGCCAATGGCGCGCTTGAAGGTAGAAGACATCTTTGAGTTCTCCGATTGCTTGAGATGGATGCTTCTAGCCTAAGTTGCGGCTCGTGAAATGAAAGAACTGCAAGCGATTTCAGAGTTCGGTGTTATCAAACCGTAATGATGAATGGTGGGGCGTGCGGGACTTGAACCCGCGACCGACGGATTATGAGTCCGCTGCTCTAACCGGCTGAGCTAACGCCCCCGTCACCAGATAAAGACTACTCGTCTCTGTTACGGAATCTGTTCAAGGCCTTTGCAATGGACTTGGCGATCTTGCGGGTGGCCCGAGCCGTGCGAGTGCTGACCTCGAACTTCAGCTCATCGAACTTCTCAAGTGACTCGCCTCTGACACCATTTAGTCGCTCCATAACGCCAGAACGAATGTTTGAAAGGCTATCCCTAGCTGAGGCCGCGGCATCTCTAGCTGAGCGAGCGCTACTCTTGACGATCGCGATCGAACGCGTTGCAAGAAGATAATCAGGCTCGTTGTCTACCGTGTCACTCAGATCGATCATTTGATTTCTGTAAATTTTCTCGAACGCGTCAAGGGTGCGATTGATGTCGTGCGACTGAATCAAATGAAGCGACTTGTCACCCAATGTTTGCAAATCTGAGTCATTCATTGCGAATACTCGGTCAAGCAGTTGTGCCAATTGTTCAACGTTGTCTGGTTCGAACAAAAAACCGTTTTCACCGTCATGAACCAGGTGTGGAAGTGCGGCAGCGTTTGCCGCAATCACAGGTCGTCCACTTGCCATGGCTTCCATGGTCGCAATTGATTGCAGTTCAGCGATCGATGGCATTACGAAAACGGATGCTCGGGCGTAAGCCGCCGAAAGTTCGCTGTCGGGAATCGAGCCTGCAAACACCACGCGATCGGCTACGCCACACTCCTGAGCCCATGATTCAAGGCTTTCTCGTTCTGAACCGTCACCGACGATCTCAAGCCTTGCTCGCTGGTGAGAGTTAATCTTCGAGAAAGCCTCAATCAGAATGTGAACGTGCTTCTCGTAATCGAGCCTGCCAAGAAATAGGGCGCGGGGATTCTGGTTCGAAACAGGAGGAGCAGAGGCAAAAGGTCGTGAATCGATGCCACACGAAATGGCGTAGATGCCGGCAATACCTGTGGCACGGTTCAAAATCTCAGCTGCTCTTCGAGTGGGGGTGGTCACTACAGCAGCTCGGCTGACGACGTTACCGGTATCGGCCCAGACCAGACGAGTAGCTAATCGCTCGAAAAGCCTAGGCATCAACAGTGAGTATCGAACCAGATTCTCTGGCATGGTGTGATTCGTTGCAACCAGTCGAATGTTCAACTCTCTAGCTACCTTCGAGAGAAATCGCCCCACCATGAGGTGAGACTGAATGTGAATCACGTCTGGACCGATGTTTTTGACGAGCTTCATCAAACGGCTGCGAAGCCCAAAAGGTGAAATGTAACGAAGAAACTTGTGTTGAGGCACGGGGTAAGACTTCAGGCGATGCACCACGATGGGCACACCGGCGTGCACCTCACGGTAAACGCCGTAGCGCTTATTGGTCGAAGGAGCTATCACGTGCACTTCGTGATTTCTGCCCTGCAGACCGGCTGCTAGGCGTTCAGCGAACCTTGCCGCACCGTTAATGTCGGGCGGAAACGTGTCGCAACCAATAACAACGACTAGTGGTTTGGGAGTGGGATAACGGCTCGGCATATTTAGACCGCCGACTTCTCTTTGAGTTCGGGGTGAACCTTAGCCAAAAGCCAAACCCCGACTATGGCAACGAGAGCGGTGGCCGTGAAAATGCCTAGGGTCAGTGCATCCGCTGATTGAGCCTCACCCAAAATCACGATTGCAACCATGATGGCCACCATCGGGTCAACCACGGTGAGGCCTGCGATAACGAGATCAGGTGGGCCGCTGGCATAAGCATTCTGCACGAACCAGCCACCAAGAAGAATTGCGAGGCCAATGACGACTAAACACACAAGCGTGAGCAGCGAGAAATCTTGCTGCGAAATGCGCTGCACCACCGCTTTGATCAGCGATGCGACAAAGCCATAGAGAATGCCGGCTCCGAGAATGAAGGTGATTGCCTTGGCCCTCTTCGCGAAGGTAAAGAAACCTACCGTGAAAACAGCAACCACGACACCGAGTACAAGCAGAATTTGAGCAAGGTCGCCATCATTCAGATTTGGCTTTTCTCCTGCCACATTTGCAGCCACGGCCACGAAGATAGCTATGCCCACTGTGCAAAGCGTGATTGCAACCCAGGTTGCTTTGGTGATCGGAGTTTTCGTTGATCTCGAGTTCAGGAGAGCTGTGATGACAAGTGCGATTGCACCCAATGGCTGCACGACGATTAGTGGAGCGAGTGATAGTGCCGCGATTTGAAGGCCGGCCCCGGTCGCCAAAAATGCCATTCCCACGAGCCATCGGGGGTTACTCACTAGTTTTGCAAGTGCCCTAAAGCCAACTCTTTTGCCGTCAGTGTTTTTTGACTGACCGCGCGCTACAGCCATGTTCTGATACTGAGCCCCGAAAGCCAATGCAACGGCGGCTGCAAGTGAAAGACAGATAGCTAAAAGACGCATGAGATTGCCACCCTGTTTAACCTTCCCATCAGCCAAAGCCTACCTTTTCATCGGGCTAAACCTGGGTAAGCGGATTGTCGCGGATGGGTAAACTCGTCTAATGGCTATTCGACCGATTTGCATCACCGGAAACCCCGTTCTTCACACTCGCGCCCAAGAAGTCATAAATTTCGACGACGAATTGAGTGTGCTGGTAAGAGACATGTTCGACACCATGGATAAGGCCCCAGGAGTTGGATTGGCGGCAACGCAGGTCGGCGTGGGTTTGCGAGTGTTCGTTTATGACTACGACGATGATGAAGGCAACCCTCGCCGCGGCGTTGTGATTAACCCTTCGCTAGAAATCGGTGAGATCGAAAATGGGGAGGCCGATTGGGACACTGAACTAGAGGGTTGCCTTTCGGTTCCAGGTGAACGTTTTCCGATCAAGCGCGCCGAGTGGGCCAAGCTGACTGGCGTTGACCTAAACCAGAACCCGGTGTCAATCGAAGCAACCGGATGGTTCGCCCGTATCTTCCAGCACGAATTTGACCACCTCGAGGGCACGCTCTACGTCGACAAACTGGCAGAGCCGCACTTTTCTGACGCGAAAGAAATCGTGAAAGAGAATGGCTGGGGTAAACCTGGGCTTTCTTGGCTACCCGGTAAAGACAACCTAGAGGGTTAATTCACCAGAAAAAACGCACCGCGGCTGCTGTTGCAGCAGCGGTAAGCACGATCAAGATGAATGGCACGCGCAAGATAGCCAAAACCACGGCTAAAAGTAGTGCTGGTAGACGAGCATCCAAGACAATTTCGCGATTGTTGACGAAGCCCTGAACACCCACCAGGCCAGCCATCAGTGCGACTGTCAAGAATGTTGCCAACCTGTTGACCTTCGGATGGTTCAAAATTCGTTCGGGAACCATTGAGCCAAGAATTTTCCAAGAGTAAACGGCCACTGATGCGACTAACACCGCAATCCAAATTGCCATCAGCGTTCACCACCCGATTCGCGCATGATGGATGTCGCCCAAACAAGCACAGCAACCAACCCTGCTAAGAGAACCGGAACTCCTTGCGGCACGTATGGGCTGCTCAAGATTGCAACCACGAAAGCCAATGCCGCCACTACTCGCGTTGGTGAATCATTCAACCGTGGCCAGACGAGCGCGACGAAAGCTGCTGCCGCGGCTGCATCGAGCCCCCAAACCGCGGGGTCAGACATCAGCTCGCCCAAGAGCGCGCCAAGCAAAGTGAGTAAGTTCCAAAAAACGAATACTGATATACCCGTGGCCCAAAAACCAAACTTCTGCTTCGTGGTTTCAGTTTGACTGAGCGCAACACCCGTAGATTCATCGATAGTGAGCTGCGCGCCCACGACGCGATTTAGTTTTCGAAGCTGCAATATTGGGGCCATCGCGACAGCGTAAAAACCATTGCGTACACCCATCATCCAAGCGCTGGCAATCGCGGCCGGAATGGCAGCGATGCCTCCACCCGAGATGACACCGACGAATGCAAACTGGGAACCGCCGCTGAACATCAGAAGGCTAAGAACGCAGGTTTGCCAGACATCAAGGCCGGCCGCTACAGAAAGAGCACCGAATGAGATTCCGTACAGTCCTGTGGCTAAGCCAACCGACACCGAGGTGACCAATAGGGAGTTAGGTTTAGCCAAGGTTCTCGCCCGACTGAATGAGCCTCAACTGAAGCTGTTCGAGTGTTGCCACCTTTAGAAGATCCATCGAGCGTTGCATGAGTTTTCTCACTCGATAGCCGGCTACGTCGTAGTTTGACGAAACCGAAGCGATTGATTTACCCGAAACGATTTCTGCAAAGAGCTGTTTTTCGGTCTCATCAAACGAATCGAGGAGAACCTGCACGACAGGATCTTCTTTTGTTTCTATATCGAGATTAGAAACCAGGTCACGCAATTCTGCGAAGTTTTGCTGTTGCTTTCGCGCGTTGAGCGAATAAAGCGTTTCGATTAGAGCTTTCGGCCCTTGGTCTTGTGTGACCACTGCATTTGCACCTGCCGCGAGAGCGTCGTATGTGAGCCTTGGTGAACCGAACGCAGCCGTAACCAATAGGCGTGTTTCGACGCCTTGCTCGATCTTTACCTTGGTCAATTTTTCACACAGCTCGACACCCGACATTCCGCGCAGGCGTTGGTCAACCAAAAGCACGTCGATCAAGTAATTTTCGAACTTTTCAAGTAAGTCCTCGGGTCTCTGCTCATCTAACACGATTGACACGCGCCCGGTTGACTCTAAAACTAGCTTTCTCCCCGCCGTTATGTCGGCGTCAGCGTTGACGATGCCAACACGTATGGCGTTATTCACCGGCAACGGCCTTCAAGTGCGGGAACATCGCGCTCAGAGTGAAACCGACTCCTGGAACCTTGGTTACCTCGATGTTGCCTTCATAGAGCGAAGCACGTTCTTTGATGGCGTTCAGGGTTGCACCCGTGATCGGCTTTACCAAAGCATCCACGTCATCTTCGACAGTGTAGGTGGCCAAATCTTCAACGCTCGAGACTTTGGCACGGCGTGCGGCTTCGATGCCGTTGTCTTTAACGAGAATCTGAAGGCCCTCTTCGGTCCAGTAGAAGTCAACCGTGACGTCTGCCCCGATTACCGCGTTCTTCTTTACGTTTTCCAGGGCCTCAAACACGATTCGGTAAACACAAAGTTGAGCTCCCTCGTTTATGGCGAAAGGTTCACCGTCAACGCTGATATTTGCGTTGTATCCCAGCTCGCGCATCAGCACCATAAGTTGACCAAGGTCTTCAATGTTCGGCGGCGCTGCCGAAAGATCAGCTCCTTTTTGAAGGAGGTCATAAAGCTTTCGTAGCTCACTCTGGGCAGATTGAGCCGAAGATTCGATGCGATCGAGTGAACGGATAGCCGAATCTGGATCTTTTCTTGAAGCAAACTTGGCACCCTCTGCCAAACTGACAACAGCCGAAATGCGCTGAATCAACAAATCGGTCAAATCACTCACAATTGACAGCCGTTCTTTGGCTGTAGCGACGTCGAGTGAAAGTTTCGCCTGCGTGTGTGTAATCACGGCACGGTCGAGAGGTGTGCCGACGTAGGTATCCCTGGTGATCAAGAAACGGCCGAGAATCCAACTCAAACTGTTGACTGAAACAACAGCCGTCGAGCCCAGCAAAAAGGTTAGCCAGTTAGCATTCTCACCGGTTAGTGATATTCCGAACTCTCTGAGCACCGGTCCAGCACCGAAAGTCGACTGCCAGACCACGATGATTCCGAGGATGTTGGAGACAATAACGGCAACTTGACGCCAGAGTGAGCTAGCAAAGGCTGCAACCAGCAGAAGCGAAAGAGCACTTGCGGCGCCCGACACCAATGGAGCGGCCACGCTGTTTAGCTGCCAAATTGTTCCAGCGGTAACCAAGGCGGTTCCAACATAAGGCCAGCGTCGGCTAAAGAAGAGGCTAGAGGCGATGAGAGCAGCCGGGCCTACTGCGACGGGCCCCTGAAAAAGAAAGTCGATTGAGACGAAGACAATGAGAGCGGCTGAGCCAACTACTGAAACTGAGAGCCATTCTCGCTGCAGAAACCACTTAATCACGTGGCCTCCTTAAAAACCGCTTGCGGTGTTTAGAAAAGAACTGGCTCCCCGGCTTGGACTCGAACCAAGAACCTATCGGTTAACAGCCGATTGCTCTGCCAATTGAGCTACCGAGGAATGAACAACGCGTCTAACAATACCAAAGAAATGTGGCACATGAAACTTCAGGCAGATATTCGACGTGAAGATTGATTTTGGGTCTCAGTAGCCAAGTCTTTTGTCGACCAGACCGACCATTTCGCCGCCGGTGCAAAAAGCTTTGACGTTCGCCCGTATTCGATCTGCGAGCATGCGGGTTACCTGCGCAGGAGTGTCGGCGGTGTGCGGCGTGATGAGGCAGTTGCTGAGATTCCATAGCGGATGGCCGTCAGGAAGTGGCTCCGGATCGGTTACGTCAAGGGCTGCGGCGGCGATCTGCCCGTTGGTTAGTGCCTCGATTAGGTCTCGTGTAACCACATGCTTTCCTCTTGCGATATTCACTAAATAAGCAGTTGGCTTCATGAGTGCGAAACGGTGCGCATCGAAAAGACCTTCGGTTTGCGGGGTTAGGGCTGCTGCCACAACGACGAAGTCGGCGTCAGGCAAGTGGTCGTCTAGCTCTTCTAGGCCGATGGTCAAGGTTGCACCCGGCATTGGTTCACCTGAGTTTCGCACCACCGTAACCGGACACGCAAAGGGGGCGAGCAACCGCAACAACTCAGCGGTAATGCCTCCCCCACCGACGATGAGCACTTTCGACTCGTAGAGACTGACCGCGAACTTTTCGCCCCAACTGGTAGCGCGCACTCGCTCAGGAATCGTGCGACCTAGGGCGAGCATCAGGGCAAGCACGTGTTCAGCGACCGGCTGACTGTAAGAGCCTTTGGCGCAGGTGAACGTTGGCGGAGCATCCAAGATATCAACAAAAGCGTCGACGCCAGCGAATGGCAGCTGAACCCAAGTGAGTTGCGGGTTTTTGCTCAACACCTCGCGAAGCAGGTCTGGGCGGTGGTAGTCGGTCCAGACGAGTCCTTTTACGTCGGGCGAAAGCGGCGAAAGCTTAGCGCCTGCCGATTCGATCGCGTCGATGAACTGATCGGGCTGGGTCGGTTCTAAGGCAATCGAGGTCATCGTGACTTTCGAAGTGCGTGACTCTCAGCGTCGAGCGCAGCAATCTGGCGATCGATTTCATCGACTTTCGCATTGTCGCCCAAGGCGTCGGCCTGGCGACGCTCTTGCCTGAGTGTGTTCTTTTCGTACTCAATGGTTTTTTCTAGGGCACGGTTCAGAACACCTGTAGCAAATTTCTCTCGGCCATCTTCATCAGAAGCCGGAATTTGGGCCATAGCTACATCGCGGAAGGTGGCGTGCAACTTCGGTTCAAGGCGATCGAGAACGTTCTGCATGAGGTCTTGATCACCCACGGATGCTCTTACTTGGTAAACCGCACGTGCGATGTCTTTGTACCAAGGTGATGAGAAGTGGGTTTTTCCGATGCGGGCGAAGCTGACCATGTCGCAGGCCTGCGGAACCTGAGTAAGCGCGATAAGAAGCCAGCGCTCGGCATTGGTTACCGGATCGTTCAAGTTGAGTTCGACTTCTTGCTCTGCATCGACGCCGATCGGTTCTACCGGGTCAGACGTACGAAGTGCTGCCACGGCGGTCTTTCGTTGCGTCTTTGAGGCGTCGGCAACCAGTGCAGCAATGTCTGAACGATCAAGCGAGGTGGAATCTGCAACAAACTTTTCATAAACCGAACGCATGACCGAGTCTTGAATCTGAGCGAGCAAAACGGCCGCTGCACGCGCAGCGCCCACCTGCCCCTCGCGTGACGCTAGGTCAAATTTCGACATGCTTCGTCCAATGGCAAACTCAAGTAGCGGCTTCTTGTTTGCAATCATTTCTACGACCGCGGCATCACCGCGCTGGGTTCGCAGGTCTGATGGGTCTAGGCCGTCAGGGCCAATCGCCATAAAGGTTTGAGCATTGAACTTGGATGCGTCGTTGAAAGCTCGCATTGCGGCTTTCTGCCCCGCTTCGTCTGGGTCAAAGTTGAAAATCACCGCTGCAGGGTTTGCTGGATCATCAGAGAGAATGCGATTGAGTTGCCTGATGTGTTCGTCGCCAAAAGCGGTGCCGCAGGTGGCAACGGCAGTTGTGACACCGGCCAGGTGACAAGCCATTACATCTGTGTAGCCCTCGACTACAACTACCTGCTGCTGCTTAGAAATCTCGCGCTTTGCAAGATCGATTCCGTAGAGCACTCGCGACTTGTGATAGACCGGCGTCTCAGACGTGTTGAGGTACTTGGGGCCATTGTCATCTTCAAAAATCTTGCGAGCGCCGAACCCAACCACCGCATTGGTGGCATCACGAATTGGCCAGATTACTCGGCCACGAAACTTGTCAAATAGTCCGCGGTCGCCCTTGGTGGCAAGGCCGGCCAAGACCTGTTCATCGTCGGTGAATCCAAGTGTTTTTAGGTGATTTGTCAGTGCAGACCACCCTTTGGGCGCCCAGCCGATTGCGAATGGCTCACAAGCTGCATCGTCGAAACCACGGCTTGCCAGCAACTCTCGACCCGGCGCTGCGTCTGGAGTCGAAAACTGCGCTCGATAGAAATCGGCTGCTGCCTTGTTGGCCTCAAGCACCCTCGCTCGGGAGTTGTGCTCGGCATTGCCGGCACCACCGGCTTCGTAAGTCAGAGTCATACCGAGCCTTGAGGCTAGGCGTTCAACGACCTCGGGAAAACCGATTGATTCGATAGCGGCCACAAAGTCGAAAAGGTTGCCCCCAACCTTGCAACCGAAGCAGTGGTAAAAACCTTTAGTGGCAGAGACGGTGAATGAAGGTGATTTTTCATCGTGAAACGGGCAACGCCCCTTGAATTCACCTGAACCGGCTGACTTGAGCTGAACATATTCGCCAACGACATCGACCATGTTGGTTCTAGCGCGAACCTCTTCGATGTCTTTCTGCGAAATTTTGCCGACCATAGTCAAATCCTAGAGTCCGCGGGTGACAAGTTTGTCATGCATGGCTAGAGCGCTCTGGTCGGTCAGTAGCGCAACTTGGTCAACGATGACGCGCTTTCGTTCAATGTCGGTTTGCGCGAGCATCCAAGCCGATTGGCAAACCTGGTCGAGACCAACGCCCTCGCGAACCAACAGTGCGTCGGCAAGCTCTTTCAAAATTGCCCGTTGCCATTCGTAGAACGGTCGGCGTGATTCGTGCGACATCAAGAACACCGAGACCAAACCCTTGAGCACCGAAATTTCAGCCAAGGCCTCGGGGGTTTCGACGACATTCGCGCGGTAACGAGTCAGCTTGACACTGCTAGCGGTCGACAGGGTTGCATCGGTCACTCGCCCCACGAAAGCGCCGATCATCGCGCTAGTGAGGTTCTTTAGGCTGGCAAGCGCGCGGGTTGAACCGTCAAACTCTCTCGGCCAATACTGCGAGGACTGCAAACGCGAGAGGGCCTGATCTAGTTGCTCAACCGACAGGTCATCGCCTGCCCAGGCTTTGATTTGCGACAGCAGATAGCCGCGCTGGCTCGGTGCGGCAACCTCTTCAAGTTTGATGAAGCCAGAAACGATGGCATCTTCGAAATCGTGCACCGAATAGGCAACATCGTCGGCGAAATCCATTATCTGAGCTTCAATGCACTTCATGCCCTCTGGAGCTCCTGCGCGCATCCATTCGAAGACAGCGATGTCGTCGCGATAGACCCCAAACTTGGATGATCGATCAGCACCGCTATCGACCACCGCGCGCTCTGCAGGCCAAGGGTATTTGCAGGTTGCGTCAAGAGCTGCTCTCGTTAGGTTCAAGCCGGCTGGAAGCCCGTCGTCTGAGAAAACTTTTGGCTCAAGTCTGGTCAACAAACGAAGGGTTTGCGCATTTCCCTCGAAGCCACCAATGTCGCTCGCCCACTCATTTAGAGCGCGTTCACCATTGTGACCAAATGGCGGGTGACCTAGATCGTGTGCCAGGCAGGCCATGTCTACTACATCGGGGCTTACACCCAGCTCTGAGGCCATTTCGCGACCCACCTGCGCTACTTCAAGCGAGTGGGTTAGGCGAGTTCTGGCGAAGTCTCCCCCGGCCGGTTCAAGCACCTGTGTTTTTGCGCCTAAGCGACGCAATGCAGAGCTGTGAAGAACGCGGGCGCGGTCACGCGCAAATTCGGTGCGCCGTTCGAAACCAGATCTGCTCTCTGCAACAAAACGCTCTTGGTCGGCTGCTTCGTATGAGCCGTCGATGAAATCGGTCATCCGCCAGACACCCCGATTTCGGCATCGGCGAGCATTTTGCGCTGGTCGCCGACTAGCTCACGCGAGCCAAGCCAGTTTTCTGGCAGCGCGCATGACTTTGCTCCGCCGAGACGGCCGCGTGGGCCTTCGGCTTCTTCACCGGGGTATGGCTGACTGCGGTCGAGTCTGCTCAGAATTTCATCCATGTGGTCGAGGCTTTCTACCTGAGCAAGCGCTGCTCTGAACTCGCCACCAACTGGGTAACCCTTGAAATACCAGGCGACGTGCTTGCGAATGTCGCGACAGGCATGCTCTTCGCTCTCAAAGAACTCCACGAGCAATTCGGCATGGCGCTTGAACGCATCAGCAACTTCACCAAGGTTGGGCTGAATCGGGTCGATGGCAGCGTTTGAGTTTGGGTCGCGCAGATATTCATCGAAGGCCGCTTGAAGGTCGCCAAACAGCCAAGGGCGGCCCAAGCATCCGCGCCCAACCACGACGCCGTCAACGCCGGTTTGACGCATCATGCGAATGGCGTCACCCGCCGACCAAATGTCGCCGTTTCCGAGCACCTGAACATCTGGGATGGCCTGACGCAGGTCTGCAATAGCGTTCCAGTCGGCCGTTCCGCTGTAATAGTCGGATGCGGTGCGCCCGTGCAGCGCAACTGCTGCTACTCCCGCATCTCTAGCCGCTTTACCGGCGTCAATGTAGGTGAGGTGGTCGGCGTCGATTCCCTTGCGCATCTTGACTGTCACCGGAACCTCGCCGGCGGCGCGAACCGCAGCGTTGACAATAGATGCAAATAGGTCTTGCTTCCATGGCAAGGCAGCACCGCCGCCCTTGCGAGTGACCTTAGGAACTGGGCAGCCAAAGTTTAGGTCGATGTGGTCGGCGCGATCTTCGGCCACAAGCATCGTTACGGCATCGGCGATGGTTTTTGGGTCAACACCATAAAGCTGCACCGAACGAATGTCTTCGCTCTCATGGTGGCCAACTAGACGCAGCGACTCTTCGGTGCGCTCGACAAGAGCCCTCGAAGTAACCATTTCTGAAACGTACAGCCCGCCGCCAAATTCACGGCAGAGACGACGAAAAGCGGTGTTGGTGATTCCAGCCATGGGTGCTAGCACCACCGGGGTGGCGATCGAAATCTTGCCGTACTGCAACGCCGGCTTAGCGGCCTCGATCACGGTTATCCGATTAGACGCTCTGCTAGGTAACCGCGAAGGTTCGAAAGCGAAACGCGCTCTTGAGCCATGGTGTCGCGCTCACGAACCGTAACAGCCTGGTCTTCGAGTGATTCAAAGTCAACGGTGATACAGAACGGGGTTCCGATTTCGTCTTGGCGGCGGTAACGGCGACCGATGGCACCAGAGTCATCGAAGTCGATGTTCCAGTAACCACGAAGCTCTTGAGCCAGGTTGCGAGCAACCGGCGATAGGTCTTCGTTGCGCGATAGCGGCAAGACTGCAGCCTTTACCGGTGCAAGGCGGTAGTCGAGTCGAAGCACGGTGCGAACATCCACGCCGCCTTTAGTGTTCGGGGCTTCGTCTTCAGCGTATGCGTCAACCAAGAACGCCATCAACGAGCGGGTCAAACCAGCGGCTGGCTCGATGACATATGGCACCCAACGCTCACCCTTGGCCTGGTCGAAGTAAGACAGATCAACGCCAGACTCTTTCGAGTGGGTCGACAGGTCGAAGTCAGTGCGGTTGGCGATACCCTCGAGCTCGCCAAACTCGCTGCCCTGAAAACCGAAACGGTACTCGATGTCAACGGTGCGCTTCGAGTAGTGCGAGAGCTTCTCTTTCGGGTGCTCGAAGAGGCGAAGGTTGTCTGGGTTGATACCGAGATCGGTATACCAAGCCATGCGCTGCTCGATCCAGTAGTCGTGCCACTGCTCGTCGGTGCCTGGCTCGACGAAGAACTCCATCTCCATCTGCTCGAACTCGCGAGTTCTAAAGATGAAGTTACCCGGGGTGATTTCGTTACGGAACGACTTTCCGATCTGACCGATACCAAACGGAGGCTTCATGCGCGAAGTACCAAGCACATTGGCAAAGTTCACAAAGATTCCCTGTGCGGTTTCAGGGCGAAGAAAGTGCATTCCACTCTCGTCTTCAACCGGGCCAAGGTAGGTCTTGAGAAGGCCGTTGAACATCTTCGGCTCAGTCCAAGATTCTTTGGTGCCACAGTTAGGGCAAGCAACCTCGTTCAAAGACTGCGGTGCGCGACCCTTCTTCTCTTCGAAGGCCTCTTCTAGGTGGTCGGCACGAAAGCGCTTGTGGCAAGAGGTGCACTCGATTAGCGGGTCAACGAACTCGCGAACGTGGCCAGAAGCCTCCCAAACCCTGCGAGGAAGGATGACCGACGAGTCTAGCCCGACCACGTCTTCGCGGCTGGCAACAACCGTGCGCCACCATTGACGCTTGATGTTTTCTTTTAGTTCGACACCCAAGGGTCCGTAATCCCAAGCCGAACGAGTTCCGCCGTAGATTTCTCCGGCTGGAAAGACGAATCCGCGGCGCTTTGCCAGCGAGATAACTGAATCGAGACGATTTGGGTTGGCCACTTTGAACTCCATGTTTCTAGCGTCTAGCTGGCTGCTAAGACGACTCTGTGGGAAGTTACCAGTCTACTTGGCAGGCTTGTCTACCGCGCCACCAAATCGACGATCACGATTCGTGAATGCCACGATCGCGTTCCACAGTGATGTTCGATCGAAATCTGGCCAAGGTGTGTCATCGAAGACGAGTTCGGCGTAAGCGCTTTGCCAAAGCAGGAAGTTCGATATGCGCTGCTCCCCCGAGCTTCTGATGAACAGGTCAACATCTGGCAAGAAACCTGAGTTGAGGTATTTGCTCAAGGTTTTTTCGGTAACCGTGCCGGGTTTCAGAACACCAGATGCGACATCCGCGCTCATGGCATTGATGGCGTCGAGCATCTCAACCCGTGAGCCGTAGTTCACGCACATGGTGAGCGTGAGGGTTTTGTTCTTGGCGGTGAGTGCTTCGGCCGCTTCGAGTTCGCGAATCACGCTCGACCAGAGCTTGGGGCGACGACCTGCCCAACGCACGCGCACTCCCCAGGCATTGAGCTGGTCACGACGACGGCGCAGCACCTCAACGTTGTAGCCCATCAAGAAACGAACCTCTTCGGGTGAGCGCTTCCAGTTTTCGGTCGAGAAGGCGAAGACGGTTAGGTTCTTGACCCCAGCTTCGATCGCACCTGCAACGACGTCTAGAAGCGCCACTTCACCCGCCTTGTGCCCTTCGACGCGAGTTAGCCCACGGGCATTCGCCCAACGGCCATTGCCGTCCATGACGATTGCTACGTGCGCTGGAACGGGCAGTGAGCCGAACCTAGGCGGCTTCACTCCGGGTTTGGCTACCGGCTGCAGTTGGGTCATTCTCGCTCCACGTGTTGTAGCGATTTTAGCCCGCGTTCGATGTGCCACTGGCTGTAGGCAGCGACGATGCCGGCCGCAGCGGTGCGTGAACGCTGTGAACTTGAGTCGGCGACATCCCATTCGCCACTTAGCAGTGCGCCAAGCAAATTTGCGGTTTCGTCGTCGATAACGGCAGCTCCGGCAGGTTTGCAATCGGGGCAAACCACTCCTCCGAGTTGCAGTACAAAAGCTCGATGCGGACCAGCCGCGTTGCAACGCGAGCAATCTGCAAAGTTCGGAGCCCAGCCTGCAACCGATAGCGCCCGCAAAAGATAAGAGTCGAGAATCAGCGAAGGGTCGTGGTCGGCATTTGCCAGCGACCGCAAGCCGCCGAGTAGCAGAAGGTACTGCTGAGGGGTCGAGACGTCTCCGGTTAGCTTTTCGGCCGTCTCAACCATGGCGCTTGCCGAGGTGTAGGCGGCGTAGTTTTCGATGATGGAAGCGCCATAAGACGCAAGTGTTTCAACCTGGCTAACTGTGTCGAGGTTCTTGCCCTCAAACAACTGCACATCGACCACCATGAAAGGCTCGAGTCTTGATCCAAACTTGGATGCTGTTCGCCGAACTCCCTTGGCTACCGCCCTAACTTGCCCATGGTTTTTGCTGAGCATGGTGACGATGCGGTCGGCTTCGCCAAGCTTGTGGGTTCGCAAAACCACGGCTTCGTCACGATATAGGGGCACGCCTCAAGTATGCCTAACCGAGTGGTGAAACTTCGGCAGACTAGCCGCGAATGGCGCGGTTGACGCCCGAGATGATGGCCTTAAGCGAAGCTGTAGCAATGTCACCGTCAATGCCTACACCCCAGAGCGTTTTGCCGTTGACATCTAGTTCGGTGTAAGCGGCGGCTTGCGCCGAAGCACCAGCCGAAAGAGTGTGCTCTACATAGTCGCGAACTGTCACTTCAACGCCAGCCTTGGCCAACACGTCGATGAAAGCGCTAATTGGGCCGTTTCCGGTTCCGCTCGATTCGACCTCGGCTGCAACATCCCTAAGAACTACGTCAAGGTTCACCACACCGTCCATGTCTGATGCGGTGCGAACTTTTTTGAGCTCGAATCTGCCCCACTTGTTAGAGACATCGGCAGCCGGCAAGTATTCGTCGGTGAAAATGTCCCAAAGCATTGCACTTGAGACCTCGCCACCCTGTGCGTCCGTCTTGTTTTGAACCACACGTGAGAACTCAATTTGAAGCTTGCGCGGAAGGTCGAGGGCGTGGTCTGCCTTTAGTAGATAAGCCACACCGCCCTTGCCAGACTGCGAGTTCACGCGAATCACTGCCTCGTATGAACGACCGACATCTTTAGGGTCAATGGGCAGATATGGAACTGCCCAAACCATTTCTTCGACATCTTTGCCTTGCTCGGCAGCCTCTTTCGACATACGCTCGAAGCCTTTTTTAATCGCATCCTGGTGCGAACCGCTGAACGCGGTGTAGACCAGATCGCCACCGTAGGGGCTGCGCTCGTGCACCGGCATTTGGTTGCAATATTCCACGGTGCGGCGAATCTCATCGATGTCACCGAAGTCAATGTGCGGGTCGATTCCCTGGGTGAACAGGTTGAGTCCCAGAGTGACTAGGTCGACGTTTCCGGTGCGCTCACCGTTACCAAATAGGCAACCCTCAATGCGGTCGGCCCCAGCAAGATAACCAAGTTCGGCGGCGGCAACCGCGGTTCCTCTGTCATTGTGTGGGTGTAGCGAGATCAGCACGCTGTCGCGACGATCGATGTTTCGCGACATCCACTCAATCGAATCGGCATAGACGTTTGGTGTCGTCATTTCGATGGTTGCCGGCAGGTTGATGACCAACTTGCGCTCTGGGGTCGGGTTGATGGCCGCGATTACCGCGTTACAAACCTCGAGCGCATACTCCAGTTCGGTTCCGGTGTAAGACTCTGGCGAGTATTCATAGAAAAAGTCGGTGTCGGGGATGCTCGACTCAAGGCTTAGGCACTTGTGAGCGGCATCGACCGCAATCTTCTTGATTGCATCCATGTCGGCATTGAAAACCACGCGTCTCTGCAACACCGAAGTGGAGTTGTAG
>JACCDY010593904.1_pt1 | contig 24751 bp, 31 predicted proteins | sample 7446391 | NCBI WGS metagenome assembly JACCDY01 (sample SAMN15323451, study PRJNA562643) | freshwater metagenome | isolation source: river surface water | place: USA:Blue River Watershed | collected 2017-08-18 | reverse complement strand
AATCAACCAGCGCGCAATCGTTTCGGTTGGTCAGAAGGTCGACGCCGGAGAAGTTCTTGCCGACGGTCCAGCTACCGAAAACGGCGAGCTCGCACTCGGAAAAGACCTGCTCGTGGCATTCATGCCATGGGAAGGCCACAACTTCGAAGACGCGATCATCATCAGCCAGAACTTGGTGAAAGACGACACCCTCAGCTCGATTCACATCGAGGAGTACGAGGTTGAAGCTCGCGACACCAAGCTAGGTAAAGAAGAGATCACCGCCGACCTGCCGAACATCTCGGCAGAGGCTTTGGCTCAGCTTGACGAGCGCGGCATCATTCGCATCGGTGCAGAGGTTCGCCCAGGCGACATCCTTGTTGGAAAAGTAACCCCTAAGGGTGAAACCGAACTAACCCCAGAAGAGCGCCTACTTCGCGCAATCTTCAACGAGAAGAGCCGCGAAGTTCGCGACACCTCGTTGAAGGTGCCGCACGGTGAGCAGGGAACCATCATCGGCGTCAAGGTATTTGACATCGAAGAGGGCGACGACGAGCTAGGTGCCGGTGTAAACCAGCGCGTAGTGATTCACATTGCTCAGAAGCGCAAGATTACCGAGGGTGACAAGCTTGCTGGTCGCCACGGTAACAAGGGTGTTATCTCAAAGATTCTTCCGGTTGAAGACATGCCATTCCTTGAGGATGGGACTCCGGTTGACATCGTTCTAAACCCGCTAGGTATCCCTGGCCGCATGAACTTCGGTCAGATTCTCGAGCTACACCTCGGATGGATCGCCAAGCAGGGTTGGGATGTTAAAGACGGTGCAAAGTGGGCCGCCAACCTCGTTGACGAAATGCGTCACGGCGAGCCAGGCACCCCGGTTGCAACCCCGGTCTTCGACGGCGCATCGAAAGATGAGATCGCCGGTCTTCTCGAGTCGACCCGCCCTAACAAGGATGGTCAGCAGCTCGTGAAGAAGTCGGGTAAGGCACGTCTATTCGACGGTCGCTCAGGCGAGCCATACCCAGAAGACATCTCGGTCGGTTACATGTACATCTTGAAGTTGCACCACTTGGTCGACGACAAGATTCACGCACGTTCAACCGGTCCTTACTCAATGATCACTCAGCAGCCACTTGGTGGTAAGGCGCAGTTCGGTGGACAGCGCTTTGGTGAGATGGAAGTTTGGGCTCTTCAGGCTTACGGTGCAGCGCACACTCTTCAAGAGTTGCTCACCATCAAGTCAGACGACATCAACGGTCGAATCAAGACCTACGATGCAATCGTCAAGGGTCAGAACATCCAGGCTCCTGGTATTCCAGAGTCGTTCCGAGTTCTTACAAAAGAAATGCAGTCTCTCGCACTAAACGTTGAGGTTCTCAACGCGAAGGGTGAAGCAGTCAACTTGATGGAGGAAGACTTCGAAGCAGATCGCACGGCAGAAGACCTCGGCATCAACTTGTCTCGCAACGAGGCGCTTTCGGCTGACAACGACTCACCTACTTACTACTAAAGAGAATCTGGACTTAAGGAAAAATCATGGATGTTGAACTATTCGACTCACTCCGCGTTGGTCTAGCTACCGACACTGAGATTCGCGCATGGTCAAAGGGTGAAGTAAAGAAGCCTGAGACCATCAACTACCGCACCCTGAAGCCAGAGAAGGACGGCCTTTTCTGCGAGAAGATCTTTGGTCCGACCAAAGACTGGGAGTGTGCCTGTGGCAAGTACAAGCGCGTTCGCTTCAAGGGAATCGTTTGTGAGCGTTGCCAGGTTGAGGTAACCAAGTCATCAGTTCGTCGTGAGCGCATGGGTCACATCGAACTAGCTGCACCGGTTACGCACATCTGGTACTTCAAGGGTGTTCCTTCACGCTTGGGTTACCTGCTCGACGTTGCACCAAAAGACCTAGAGAAGATCATCTACTTCGCTGCTTACCGCGTTATGTCGCTCGAGAGTGCTGACGACGAAGGCAACGTAATTGTTGACTCACTTCACAAGGGCGAGTACATCGACCGCATCACCACCTTGTTGCGCGAGCGCGAGGCTGAGATGCTCGAGGTTGCTCAAGAAGAGCACGACGCTCTTGAGGCCTTTGGTCTGAAGCTCTACCCAGCTACCAACTTGTGGGAGACCCCAACTTGGCTAGACCCACAGTTCAGCCGCACCTTCGAGAAGATTCTTGCTTGGGAAATCAACGAGGCTAAGAAGAAAGAGAACCCGTTCGGCAAGAAGGGTTCAGAAGAGATCAACTCTGACGAGGCTCCTGTTGTTCGCGATGCAGCCGACGAGAAGAAGATCAAGCAGCTCATCTCAGAGTTCAAGAAGAAGACCGACAAGATCGTGCGCGAGTATGCACGCATCGAGCGTTCATCGAACTTGCAGAAAGAGCAGCTCGCATGGCGTCTATACATCACCGCTAAGAAGAGCAAGCCAATTCAGAACGATGCAATCTTCGATTACTTCGACTACTGGTATGGCGATGCAGTCGAGACCGCAATCGGTGCAGAAGCAGTTCTTCGCGAGCTTGCAGCATTCGATCTTGCAAAGGCTGCAGACGAGCTAAAGGCAACCATTGCTAAAGACAAGGGTGCAAAGCAGACTCAGGCAATTAAGCGTCTGAAGGTTGTTAACTCATTCATGGCTTCTGGCACCAACCCGACCTCAATGGTTCTCAACGTTCTTCCGGTTCTTCCGCCAGAAATTCGTCCGATGGTTCAGCTAGACGGTGGCCGCTTTGCGACCTCTGACCTAAACGACCTTTACCGTCGCGTGATTAACCGCAACAACCGTTTGAAGCGTTTCGTTGATCTAGGTGCTGTTCCAAAGACCATCTTGAACAACGAGAAGCGCATGCTTCAAGAAGCAGTTGACGCACTATTCGACAACGGTCGTCGTGGTCGCCCAGTTACCGGAACCGGTAACCGCCCACTGAAGTCACTGTCTGACCTACTAAAGGGCAAGCAGGGTCGTTTCCGTCAGAACCTTCTCGGTAAGCGCGTTGACTACTCGGGTCGTTCGGTTATCGTCGTTGGTCCGCAGTTGAAGTTGCACCAGTGTGGTCTGCCAAAGCAGATGGCACTCGAGCTCTTCAAGCCTTTCGTAATGAAGCGTCTAGTTGACCTGGGTCTTGCTCAGAACATCAAGAGCGCAAAGCGCAAGGTCGAGCGTTCACACGCAGAGGTCTGGGATGTTCTAGAAGAAGTTATTCGCGAGCGTCCGGTTCTTCTAAACCGTGCACCTACCCTTCACCGTCTAGGCATCCAGGCTTTCGAGCCTCTGCTAGTTGAAGGCAAGGCAATTCAGCTGCACCCGCTCGTATGTACAGCGTTCAACGCTGACTTCGATGGTGACCAGATGGCTGTTCACCTCCCGCTATCGGTTGAGGCTCAGGCCGAGGCTCGCGTTTTGATGCTTGCTTCGAACAACATCTTGAAGCCTTCTGACGGTCGTCCGGTTGCTGTTCCTACCCAGGACATGATCATTGGTCTTTACCACCTAACCGGTGAAAAAGACGGTGCGATTGGTGAGGGCATGGCGTTCGGTTCAATTTCTGAGGCCATCTTGGCTCACGACATGTTGAACAAGACCACCAAGACCGGTCTTGACCTGCAGGCCAAGGTGCGCATTCGCATCAACGGCGAGCTCAAGACAACGACTCTCGGAAAGGCTTTGTTCAACGAAGCGCTTCCAGAAGCGTTTCCTTACTACGACGGCCAGGTTGGAAAGAAAGAGATCGAGCGCATCATCACCGATCTCGTTGAAAACTTTCCACGCACCGAAGTTGCACAGACTCTTGACCGCGTCAAGGATGCAGGTTTCCACTGGGCCACTCGTTCGGGTGTCTCGATGGCAATCTCAGATGTGAACTTCGACGCAAACGGCCAGTTCGACAAAGAGCGTGAAGCGCTAATTGTTAAGGGCGAGAAGGAGCACACCAAGATTCAAGAGAAGTTCGACCTCGGTGGAATTTCAGAATCAGAGCGTGTTGACAAGCTCGGCGAGCTGTGGAATGACTACACCAAGCAGATTGCAACATTGCTTGAGAGCAGCCTTCCGAAAGACAACGCGATCTACAAGATGGTTACCTCGAAGGCTCGTGGAAACTGGATTCAGATTCGTTCGATCATGGGTATGCGTGGCCCGGTGACCAAGTCATCTGGTGAGTTCGCGGCTATGCCTGTGAAGGGCAACTACCTAATCGGTCTAACCGCTAACGAGTACTTCGTTAACGCGACCGGTGCACGTAAGGGTAACGCTGACACCGCGATGAAGACTGCGGCTGCCGGTTACCTAACCCGTCGTCTAGTTGACGTCGCGCAGGACGTAATCATTCGCATCGAAGACTGTGAGACAACTCGCGGCATCGTCAAGGATGATTTCCGCAGCGTTGACGAAAACGGAACTGTCGAGTGGAGCGACCAGAAGCTTGAGCTTTCGGTCTTGCACCGCACCCTTGCAGAAGACATCACCACTGGCAAGACCGTGATTGCAAAGGCTGGCGATTCAATCGACCAGCACGTAATCGCAGCGATCAAGGCCAACGACGTTGAGTCTGTAAAGGTTCGCACCGTGCTTACATGCCAGGCAGACACTGGCCTCTGTGCAAAGTGCTACGGTGTCTCGCTTGCAACCGGTAACGCTGTTGAGCTTGGCGAAGCAGTAGGAATTATCGCTGCACAGTCAATCGGTGAGCCAGGAACGCAGCTAACCATGCGTACCTTCCACACCGGTGGAGCTTCTGACAAGACCAAGAAAGAGGTCATCAAGACTCGTTCTGGTGGAAAAGAAACTCGCGCAGAGCGAACCATTAACTACGACATCACCCAGGGTCTAACCGGTGTTACCGACTTGCTAGAAGCACGCATCGGTATGAGCCAGAAAGACAAGGTTGCGGTTATCGCATTCTGGCCTGGCAAGGTTGACATCCGTGAAGTTGAATCGAAGTCGGGCGCTAAGAAGTTCGAAGTTCGAGTCGTGCCACAGGGTGACAAGGCTCTTGCAGAGGCGAAAGAAATCGCGAAGAGCTACACCTTCTCGCGCACAGCTTCGAAGACTTTCAAGAAGCTAGACCCTGAACTGCCGATCACTATCGTTTCTGACGAGTCAGAGTTGCTAGTTATCGATGGTGAAGAGGTGCAGCGCGGTGACTTCATCAAGAACGGCACCCCGATTCCTCAGGAAGTTCTTGCGACCAAGTCGGTCAACGAGGCTGCCAAGGAAATCATCAACGGTGTTCAGGCAATCTATGGCGCGCAGGATGTTGCTCTGCACGACAAGCACCTCGAAGTTATCGTTCGCCAGATGTTGAGCAAGGTGACCATCGTTGATTCAGGCGACACCGACCTCATGCCTGGTGCTCAGATGGACCGCCGCACCTACATGCGCATCAACAAAGAAGCGCGTGACGAGGGCAAGAAGACCGCATCGGCTCGTGACGAAGTATTGGGTATGACCCGTGCATCGCTCGCCGCTGAGTCTTGGCTATCTGCCGCATCATTCCAGGAGACCACCCGAGTCTTGACTCAGGCCGCGCTAGACCGCAGCACTGACCAGCTCAAGGGTCTAAAGGAGAACGTAATCATCGGTAAGTTGATCCCGGCCGGAACCGGTTTGGCTGCTTACCGTCAGATCGACGCTGTGCCTACCGAAGAGGCCAAGGCAGAGCGTTACCCGAACATCCCGTGGGCTACCACTTCTGACGAGTCGATTGACTTCAAGGATGACAGCTTCTCGGGAGCTGGCCTGAGCTTCACTTCGCTCGAGGATTACTCGAACGAAGAGCCTGCTCAGTAGCCAAAAATCCATTTGACCCACCGGAGCAAATCAGGGTAGTCTTGGCAAAGTCTGCGTTATAGCAGGCGTTGCCTAGGATTGCAGATTTTGCTCCGGCGGGCTCAAAGAAACCTTTAGGTTAGATCAATCTGGTCTGCCTAAAACACCCCGATATCCATCGGAATTAACAAGGAGAAGTAGTGCCAACAATTAACCAGTTGGTCCGCAAGGGTCGCAGCGAAAAGATTTCGAAGACCAAGTCGCCAGCGCTGAAGAGTTCACCTCAGCGTCGTGGCGTTTGCACACGCGTTTACACCACCACACCAAAGAAGCCGAACTCGGCACTTCGCAAGGTGGCTCGTGTGAAGCTAAGCAACGGCATCGAAGTTACCGCCTACATCCCAGGAGAAGGTCACAACCTTCAGGAGCACTCAATGGTTCTAGTGCGCGGCGGCCGTGTAAAAGACCTACCGGGTGTTCGCTACAAGATCGTTCGCGGAGCGCTTGACACTCAAGCTGTTAAGAACCGCAAGCAGGCACGCAGCCAATACGGCGCAAAGAAGGGTAAGTAATCTAAATGCCTCGTAAAGGCCCAATCACAAAGCGTCCAGTTGTCGCTGACCCGGTTTACGGTTCACCAGTTGTTTCGCAGCTAGTAAACAAGATTCTTCTAGACGGCAAGAAGTCGATCGCAGAGTCGATCGTCTACGGTGCCCTCGAAGGTGCAAAAGACAAGTCAGGCACCGACGCAGTTGTTCTTCTAAAGAAGGCACTCGACAACGTGCGACCAACCGTTGAGGTTCGTTCACGTCGTGTTGGTGGCTCGACCTACCAGGTTCCAGTTGAAGTAAAGGCACACCGTGCAAACACTTTGGCTATGCGCTGGTTGGTTAGCTATGCCAAGTTGCGCCGCGAGAAGACCATGACCGACCGCTTGATGAACGAGATTCTCGACGCATCAAACGGCCTCGGCGCAGCAGTGAAGCGTCGCGAAGACACTCACAAGATGGCTGAGTCGAACAAGGCATTCGCACACTACCGCTGGTAAACCACTTAGTTTCGCCTTCTAGCCCACGCGGTTAGGGGGCGTAACTTTTGACCGAAGCAACACCCAAGCATCACCCCTAAACATCCAGGAGATCACCGTGGCACAAGACGTGCTTACCGACCTAAACAAGGTTCGCAACATCGGCATCATGGCGCACAACGACGCCGGAAAGACCGCCACCACCGAGCGCATCCTGTTTTACACAGGCATCACTCACAAGATTGGTGAGGTGCACGACGGTGCAGCAACCATGGACTGGATGGAGCAGGAGCAGGAGCGTGGAATCACGATCACCTCAGCTGCAACCACTTGCTTCTGGGACAAGAACCAGATCAACATCATCGACACCCCTGGCCACGTTGACTTCACCGTTGAGGTAGAGCGTTCACTTCGCGTTCTCGACGGTGCAGTTGCAGTGTTCGACGGAAAAGAAGGTGTTGAGCCTCAGTCTGAGACCGTATGGCGCCAGGCCGACAAGTACGACGTTCCTCGCATCTGTTTCGTAAACAAGATGGACAAGCTAGGCGCTGACTTCTACTTCACCGTAGACACCATCATCAACCGTCTAGGTGCAAAGCCACTTGTTATTCAGATTCCAATTGGCGCTGAGTCAACATTCGAGGGCATGGTCGACATCGTAAAGATGAAGGCTCTTACCTACCGCGGCGACACCGAAATGGGTGCCAAGTATGAGATCGAAGATATTCCTGCTGACCTTGTAGAAAAGGCAAACCACTACCGCACCATTCTTCTTGAGACCGTTGCCGAATCTGACGAAGTTCTCATGGAGAAGTACTTCGGCGGCGAAGAGCTAACCGAAGCTGAGATCAAGGGTGCGATTCGCAAGATGACCATCAACTCTGAGCTTTACCCAATTCTTTGTGGCTCTGCCTTCAAGAACAAGGGTGTTCAGCCGATGCTCGACGCAGTTATCGACTACCTACCTTCACCGCTAGACGTTCCAGCCATCATCGGCTCGAACCCACGCGACGAAGAGCAGAAGATCACCCGCGAACCAAAGGCTGACGGCCCGTTCGCTGCTCTTGCTTTCAAGGTCATGACCCACCCGTTCTTCGGTCGCTTGACTTACATCCGTGTTTACTCGGGCAAGTCAGATGCCGGTGCGCAGGTTGTTAACTCAACCAAAGACAAAAAGGAACGTATCGGCAAGATGTTCCAGATGCACGCCAACAAAGAGAACCCTGTTGAGTTTGCAACGGCCGGACACATCTATGCAGTTATCGGTCTAAAAGACACCACCACTGGTGACACCCTTTGCGACCCAGACCACCAGGTTGTTCTTGAGTCAATGACCTTCCCTAAGCCGGTTATCTCGGTTGCGATTGAGCCTAAGACTAAGGGCGACCAAGAGAAGCTAGGTCTTGCAATTCAGAAGCTTGCCGAAGAAGACCCAACCTTCCGCGTTGAGCACGACCACGAGACCGGCCAGACCGTTATCTCGGGCATGGGTGAGTTGCACCTAGACATTCTCGTTGACCGCATGCGTCGCGAGTTCAAGGTTGAGGCAAACGTTGGTAAGCCACAGGTTGCTTACCGTGAGACCCTAAAGCGCGCAGTCGACAAGTACGACTACACCCACAAGAAGCAGACCGGTGGTTCAGGTCAGTTCGCTAAGGTGCAGATCAAGCTTGAGCCTATGGATGTCGAGGGCGACAAGACTTACGAGTTCGTCAACGCCGTAACCGGTGGTCGCGTTCCTCGTGAATACATTCCTTCAGTTGATGCTGGTATCCAGGATGCGATGCTCGTGGGCACGCTTGCCGGTTACCCAGTAGTCGGCGTGAAGGCAACTCTTCTTGATGGCGCATATCACGACGTTGACTCGTCTGAAATGGCCTTCAAGATTGCTGGATCGATCGCCTATAAAGAGGCTGCTCGTCTAGCAAACCCAACTCTGCTCGAGCCGTTGATGTCGGTCGAAGTTCGTACCCCTGAGGAATACATGGGTGACGTAATCGGTGACTTGAACTCACGACGCGGTCAGATTCAGTCAATGGATGACGCCTCGGGTGTCAAGGTCGTTCGCGCCCTAGTTCCGCTGTCTGAAATGTTCGGTTATGTCGGTGACCTGCGCTCGAAGACTTCGGGCCGCGCGGTCTACTCGATGACCTTCGAGACCTACGCTGAGGTTCCAAAGGCTGTCGCCGACGAGATCGTTCAGAAATCAAAGGGCGAGTAGTAGTTTCTGCTGCTTCCTTCTAATAAGATAGAAATTCTGTAAATCCCAAATTCTGTCGGGTGCCAAAACGCCCGAGTGAACAACGAGTCCTGAGGAGGACCCATAATGGCAAAGGCGAAATTCGAGCGCACCAAGCCGCACGTCAACATCGGTACTATCGGTCACGTTGACCACGGTAAGACCACTTTGACTGCAGCTATCACCCGTGTACTCCACGACAAGTACCCAACTCTAAACACCGCATCTGCGTTCGACCAGATCGACAACTCTCCTGAAGAGAAGCAGCGCGGTATTACCATCAACATCTCACACGTTGAGTACCAGACCGAGAAGCGCCACTACGCACACGTAGACGCTCCGGGCCACGCTGACTACATCAAGAACATGATTACTGGTGCAGCTCAGATGGATGGTGCGATTCTTGTAGTTGCAGCAACCGACGGCCCAATGCCTCAGACCAAGGAGCACGTGCTTCTTGCTCGTCAGGTTGGCGTTCCTTACATCGTTGTGGCTCTAAACAAGTCAGACATGGTTGACGACGCAGAAATCCTAGACCTCGTTGAGATGGAAGTTCGCGAGCTTCTAAGCCTCTACGAATTCCCTGGCGACGACGCTCCAGTTGTAAAGGTCTCAGCTCTAAAGGCACTTGAGGGTGACGCAGAGTGGGGCGCTAAGGTTCTTGAGCTCATGGATGCTTGCGACAACTTCATCCCAGAGCCTGCTCGTGAACTAGACAAGCCATTCTTGATGCCTGTTGAAGACGTTTTCACCATCACTGGTCGTGGAACCGTTATCACCGGCAAGATCGAGCGTGGCCAGGTCAAGGTTAACGACGAAGTTGAAATCGTTGGTATCCGCGAGAAGCAGAAGACCACCGTTACCGGTATCGAAATGTTCCGCAAGCTACTCGACTATGCAGAGGCTGGCGAGAACGTAGGTCTATTGCTACGTGGAACCAAGCGTGAAGATGTAGAGCGTGGCCAGGTTGTTGTTAAGCCTGGTTCGATCACTCCACACACCGGCTTTGACGCCAACGTCTACATCCTTTCAAAGGATGAGGGTGGCCGTCACAACCCGTTCTACGCAAACTACCGCCCACAGTTCTACTTCCGTACTACTGACGTGACTGGTGTTATCACCCTTCCTGCAGGTACTGAAATGGTTATGCCTGGCGACACCACCGAAATGTCAGTTGAGCTAATTCAGCCAATTGCTATGGAAGAGGGTCTTCGCTTCGCTATCCGTGAGGGTGGCCGCACTGTAGGTGCTGGTACCGTTACCAAGATCACCAAGTAAGTTCTCTTACTTACAAGAAATCCCCCGACTTCGGTCGGGGGATTTCTTTTTGTCTCGTTTTGGGCCTTTAGCCGAGGCGCTGGCCGAACCTAAAGGTGTTGCCATCGGGGTCGCGAAGCCAGAACTCTCGGGTTTGCCAGGTTTGGTCTTGGGCGGTGGTGCCGGCCAAATCGGCTAGGGCATCGATCGAATCTGTCCAGAAATAGACCACGACCGGGCCAACGCCGTCACCGCGGCTCTCGCTGAGGTGCAGTTCGTGGCCATTTTGGTCGCTAATCGAGGCATATCGCAGACCGCCGCCATTAGGGTCGTGAACCCAGTTTTGGGTGAATCCGACTTTGGCCAAAAGCTCAACGGTTGGCTCGATTTTGGTTACCGGAACCACCGAAACGACTGATTTGATCATGAGTTGAGCCTAGGAGCCAAGTCATGAAGAAATTCACTAAATACAGGGTTTTCTGCCAGATTTAATTTGCATTGCCAAGCGACCCTGTGGCAAGATTGGAAAGTTCTTGAGTTGTCGCGCTATCTGGCGTGAACCACTGCAGGCATTAGTGAACAGATTCGTCTGGGCCGGCCGCAGCTGAACAGAAATGTATTCGACCTCTCGTTCGATGTTTTCGCCCTGAACCAGGGCGACACACCCGAGCGCGTGGGTCGGAGGAGCAGTACCTCAACGGGCCCAAAGCCCGCGGAGTTTGACAGATAAACAGTGGTGCAACATCAGTAGTGCTACTAAGCACGCGGCCTAAAAACCGCGAATGTGATATGAGAGCGAGTCAAGATGGCCGGACAGAAAATCCGCATTCGACTTAAGTCATACGACCACGAGGTCATTGACGTTTCTGCGCGCAAGATCGTAGATACCGTTACTCGTGCCGGTGCAACCGTGGTGGGCCCAGTTCCACTACCAACCGAGAAGAACGTAGTGTGTGTGATTCGTTCACCGCACAAGTACAAAGACAGCCGCGAGCACTTCGAGATGCGCACCCACAAGCGTGTTATCGATATCATCGATCCAACTCCTAAGGCAGTTGACTCTTTGATGCGTCTCGACCTTCCGGCTGACGTAAACATCGAGATCAAGCTCTAAGGAAAACGATGACTACTCAAAACAAGACTGTAAAGGGACTACTGGGCAAGAAGCTCGGCATGACTCAGGTCTGGGATGCGAACAACAAGCTTGTTCCTGTCACCGTGATCGAGGCTGGCTCAAACGTAGTTACCCAAATCAAAAGCGTAGAGACCGACGGTTACGTCGCGATCCAGGTTGCATTCGGTGCAATCAAGCCAACCAAGGTAGACAAGCCAACCGCTGGTCACTTCGAGAAGGCTGGCGTTAACCCACGTCGTTACCTTGCAGAAATTCGCACCGCAGATGCTGCTGACTACTCAGTTGGCCAAGAGCTAGGTGTTGAAGTTTTCGAGGTTGGCTCAAAGCTTGACGTCGTTGGCACCTCAAAGGGTAAGGGCTTCGCAGGTCACATGAAGCGCCACGGATTTGCCGGTGTGAGTGCATCTCACGGTGCACACCGCAACCACCGCAAGCCTGGTTCGATCGGTATGTCATCTACTCCCGGACGCGTGTTCAAGGGCAAGAAGATGGCTGGCCGCATGGGTAGCGACCGCGTTACAACCATGAACCTAACCCTGCACTCAGTAGACGCCGAAAAGGGCTTGCTACTAGTCAAGGGTGCAGTTCCGGGCCCAAAGGGTCAGCTCGTATTCGTTCGCAACGCAGTGAAGGGAGCGTAGCCAAATGACTAACTCGGTAGACGTTCTTGACGTCGCAGGAAAGAAGACCGGCACAGCCGAACTTCCAACCGAACTTTTCGGCGTTCAGACCAACATCCCGCTAATTCACCAGGTTGTTGTTGCACAGTTGGCAGCTGCTCGTCAGGGCACCCAGTCAACCAAGCGTCACGGTGAAGTTTCTGGAACCGGTAAGAAGCCGTTCAAGCAGAAGGGAACCGGTCGTGCTCGTCAGGGTTCGCTTCGCGCTCCTCAGATGCGTGGCGGTTATGTAACCCATGGTCCGAAGCCTCGCGACTACGACCAGCGCACACCTAAGAAGATGATTGCTGCTGCAGTGAAGGGCGCTCTAAGCGACCGCGCACGCAACAACCGCCTACACGTAATCGACGCTTTCGCTCTTGGCGACAAGCCATCGACCAAGTCGGCTCAGGCGATCATCACCAAGCTGACCGCTCGTCGCAACGTGCTAGTTGTTCTAGACCGCAGCGACGACGTGAGCTACAAGAGCTTGCGCAACATTCAGAACCTTCACGTTCTGCCTGTTGACCAGCTAAACGCATACGACGTGTTGTTGAGCGACGACGTGATTTTCACCAAGTCTGCACTCGACGCATTTGTCGCAGGTCCATCGAAGGGCACGGCCAAGGCCACCGCAACTTCGAGCGAAGCAGGGGAGGCATAAACCATGTCTGCAATCAACAAAGATCCACGCGACGTAATCATCAAGCCAATCGTCTCTGAGAAGAGCTACAACTTGATCGACAACGGCAAGTACACCTTTGAGGTTGACCCAACTTCGAACAAGACTGAAATCAAGCAGGCAATCGAAGCCATCTTCAAAGTGAAGGTTGCATCGGTCAACACCCTAAACCGTGTTGGCAAGACTCGCCGCACCAAGTTTGGTCTAGGCAAGCGCAAAGACACCAAGCGCGCCATCATCACCCTAAAGTCCGGCTCAATCGACATCTTTTCAAGCGTCGGTTAAGGCAAGCGGAGGAAACTAGAAAATGGCAATTCGTAAATACAAGCCAACGACTCCAGGTCGTCGTGGTTCGTCTGTCTCAGACTTTGCTGAGATCACTCGCACCACTCCTGAGAAGTCGCTACTTCGCCCACTTACCAAGTCGGGTGGACGCAACAACCAGGGCCGTGTAACCACTCGCCACATCGGTGGAGGACACAAGCGTCAGTACCGTGTGATCGACTTCCGTCGTCACGACAAGGATGGCGTTCCGGCAGTTGTCGCTCACATCGAGTACGACCCGAACCGCACCGCGCGCATTGCACTCTTGCACTACGCAGACGGCGAGAAGCGCTACATCATCTGCCCAAACAAGTTGAAGCAGGGTGACCGCATCGAGCAGGGTGCAAACGCCGACATCAAGCCAGGCAACAACTTGCCGCTGAAGAACATCCCAACCGGAACCGTGATTCACGCGATCGAGCTAAAGCCAGGCGGCGGTGCCAAGATGGGCCGTTCAGCTGGTGCGTCTGTTCGTCTAGTCGCAAAGGATGGCGCTTACGCGCAGCTTCGTTTGCCATCGGGCGAAATTCGCAACGTAGACGCTCGCTGCCGCGCAACCATCGGTGAAGTTGGCAACGCTGAGCAGTCAAACATCAACTGGGGTAAGGCTGGCCGCATGCGCTGGAAGGGCGTTCGCCCAACCGTTCGTGGTGTAGCTATGAACCCGGTCGACCACCCACACGGTGGTGGTGAAGGTAAGACTTCTGGTGGACGTCACCCAGTTACCCCTTGGGGTCAGGCTGAGGGCCGCACTCGCAAGCCAAACTTGCCAAGCAACAAGCTCATTGTCCGTCGACGCCCATCTGGCAAGCACTAGTAGGAGTTCTCACATATGCCAAGAAGTCTGAAAAAAGGCCCGTTCGTAGACGAGCACCTAATGAAAAAGGTGCGCGTTCAGAACGAAGCAAACACCAAGAATGTGATCAAGACCTGGTCGCGTCGCTCGATGATTGTGCCGTCAATGCTCGGTCACACCATCGCAGTGCACGACGGTCGCAAGCACATCCCTGTATTCGTCAGCGAGACCATGGTTGGTCACAAGCTAGGCGAATTCGCACCTACCCGCACCTTCCGTGGTCACGTGAAGGATGACAAGAAGGGCAAGCGCAAATAATGGAAGCCGTAGCAAAACTAAAGCACATCCGCATTACGCCGATGAAGGCTCGTCGCGTGGTTAACACCATTCGCGGCAAGCAGGCAACCGAAGCGTTGGCAATTTTGAAGTTTGCACCTCAGGCAGCAAGCGAGCCGATCTACAAGCTCGTTGCATCGGCTGTTGCAAACGCGAAGGTTAAGGCAGACGCAGCGAACATCCTGTTCGATGAAGACGACCTAATCATTTCTCAGGCATTCGTCGACGAGGGAACCACCTTGAAGCGTTTCATGCCTCGTGCGCAAGGACGTGCATTCCGCATCAACAAGCGCACCAGCCACATCACTGTTGTGGTTGCAACTCCAGACGAGGTTGCCGCAACTGCCGGCGCTAAGAAAGCGAGCAAGAACTAATGGGCCAGAAAGTAAACCCATACGGTTTCCGTCTAGGTATTACCACCGATCACATTTCGCGTTGGTTTGCAGACTCAACTAAAAAGGGTCAGCGTTACTCAGACTACGTAACCGAAGACATCAAGGTTCGCGCACTGCTAACCCAGCGCCTAGACCGCGCAGGTGTTTCGCGTGTAGAGATTGAGCGCACACGTGACCGTGTTCGCGTTGACATTCACACCGCACGCCCAGGTCTAGTTATCGGCCGTCGTGGCGCAGAGGCAGAAGCCATTCGCACCGACCTAGAGAAGCTAACCGGCAAGCAGATTCAGTTGAACATTCTTGAGGTTAAGAACCCAGACATGGATGCGCAGCTTGTTGCCCAGGGTATTGCTGAGCAGCTAAACGCTCGTGTTGCTTTCCGTCGCGCAATGCGCAAGGGAATGCAGGGAGCGCTTCGCAGCGGAGCTAAGGGCATTCGTGTTCAGACCTCTGGTCGTCTTGGTGGAGCAGAAATGTCTCGCACCGAGTTCTACCGTGAAGGCCGTGTTCCACTACACACCCTTCGTGCCAACATCGACTACGGCTTCTACGAGGCCAAGACCGTTTTCGGTCGCATCGGTGTAAAGGTCTGGATCTACAAGGGTGACATGACCAACAAGGAGCTTGCAGTTCAGCAGGCTAACGCTCCAAAGCGCAACAACGAGCGTTCAGACCGTCCACGTCGTGCCGCAGCACCTGCCGCCGAGGCAGCAGCTCCTGCAGCAGAAAAGGTTGAGGCATAAACATGTTGATTCCACGTCGCGTAAAGCACCGCAAGCAGCACCACCCGTCACGCTCAGGCGCGGCAAAGGGTGGCACAACCGTGTCATTCGGTGAGTTCGGCATTCAGGCACTAACCCCTGCATACGTAACCAACCGTCAGATCGAAGCTGCTCGTATTGCAATGACCCGTCACATCAAGCGTGGTGGAAAGGTTTGGATCAACATCTACCCAGACCGTCCGCTAACCAAGAAGCCAGCCGAAACTCGCATGGGTTCAGGTAAGGGTCACGTTGAGTTCTGGGTTGCAAACGTCAAGCCAGGCCGCGTTTTGTTCGAGGTTGCCGGAGTTAGCGAAGAGCTAGCTCGCGAAGCAATGACTCGTGCAATTCACAAGCTCCCACTAAAGGCTCGCATTATCAAGCGTGTAGAAGGTGACGCATAATGACAATCGGTTCAAAGAATCTTGCACCAGCAGAACTCGACAAGATCGAAGACTCTGTATTGGTCGAAGAGCTAAAGAAGGCGAAAGAAGAGTTGTTCAACCTTCGCTTTCAGTCGGCTACCGGTCAGCTAGAAAGCCACGGACGACTTCGCGCTGTAAAGCGTGACATCGCTCGCATCTACACGATCATCCGTGAGCGTGAGCTTGGCATTCGTGCGGTGCCTGTTGCCGCAGAGAAGCCAGCTGCTAAGGCCAAGAAGGCTGCAGCAAGCGAAGCACCAGCAACCTCAGAAGCTAAGGAGGCCTAAGAATGGCCGAGAAGAACACTTCAGCTGAATCAACCACCGAGGCTCGCGGCTACCGCAAGACTCGTCGTGGCTACGTTGTCAGCGACAAGATGAACAAGACCATCGTGGTTGAGGTAGAAGACCGCGTAAAGCACCCGCTTTACGGCAAGGTTATTCGCCGCAGCAACAAGGTCAAGGCTCACGATGAGTTGAACACCGCTGGAATCGGCGACCTCGTTTTGATCAGCGAGACCCGCCCGCTTTCAGCAACAAAGAACTGGCGCCTAGTCGAAATCATCGAAAAGGCCAAGTAATTCCCGAGGCATCCGGTCGGTAATCGGTTGCCCATAACAAGGAGAAGAAGTAATGCTTCAACAAGAGTCAAGAATGAAGGTTGCCGACAACACCGGCGCCAAAGAACTTCTTGCTATCCGCATTCTCGGTGGTTCAAAGCGCCGTTACGCGGGTCTCGGTGACGTAATCGTTGCCACCGTAAAGGACGCAATTCCTGGTGGAAACGTAAAGAAGGGTGACGTCGTAAAGGCGGTTATCGTTCGCACCAAGAAAGAGACTCGTCGCCCGGATGGCTCGTACATCAAGTTCGACGAGAACGCAGCAGTGATCATTAAGAAAGACGGCGAGCCTCAGGGCACCCGCATCTTCGGCCCAGTTGGCCGCGAGCTTCGCGACAAGAAGTTCATGAAGATCATCTCGCTAGCACCGGAGGTTATTTAATCATGGCGAACATCAAAAAGGGCGACAACGTTCAGGTCATCACCGGTTCAGACAAGGGCAAGCAGGGTCTAGTTTTGGCCGTGCTAACCGAGGCGAACAAGGTAATCGTTCAGGGCGTAAACCTAAAGAAGAAGCACAACCGCGTCACCCAGAGTGACCGCGGCGTGAAGCAGGGTGGCATCGAGACAATCGAAGCCGCGATTCACATCTCAAACGTTCAGGTCATTGACCCAGGCACCAAGAAGGTGACTCGTCTTGGCTCACGCGAAGACAAGGTAACCAAGAACGGTGTCACCAAGACCGTTCGCGTTCGCGTGGCTAAGAAGTCAGGTAAGGACATCTAATGGCAACTAAGACTCCAGCAAAGGCACTTCCGCGCCTAAAGGCTCAGTACCGTGAAGAAATCGCTGCAGCTTTGGCCGCAGAGTTCGGTTTCAAGAACCCACACCAGATTCCTAACCTCACCAAGATCGTTGTGAACATGGGTGTCGGTGACGCCGCCAAGGATGGCAAGCTAATCGACGGCGCTATCCGTGACCTAACCGCAATCACCGGTCAGAAGCCACAGGTTAACCTCGCTCGCAAGTCAATCGCGCAGTTCAAGCTTCGTGAGGGCCAGGCAATTGGCGCGCACGTAACTCTTCGCGGCGACCGCATGTGGGAATTCCTAGACCGTCTATTGAACTTGGCGCTGCCACGTATCCGTGACTTCCGCGGGCTCAGCAGCAAGCAGTTCGATGGCAACGGAAACTACACCTTTGGTCTCGCAGAGCAGAACGTGTTCCACGAGATCAACCAGGATTCCATCGATCGCTCACGCGGCATGGACATCACTGTTGTAACCACAGCAAGAACCAACGACGAAGGCCGTGCGCTACTAACCGCACTCGGCTTTCCGTTCAAGACCGAAGACAACAAGTAACCCTAAGAAATTGGCAAGGTCCAGCTCCTTGTAAAGATCTGGATACCTCCAAGGAAAGCAGCAACAAATGACAATGACAGACCCGGTAGCAGATTTTCTGACCCGGCTGCGCAATGCAAACTCTGCGTACCACGAGACCGTTAGCTTGCCTTACAGCAAGTTGAAGGCCAACATCGCAGAGATCCTCAAGTCAGAGGGTTACATTGCAAGCATCAAGGTTGAAGACGCAAAAGTCGGCAAGACTCTAATCATCGACCTCAAGTTCGGTCCGAACCGCGAGCGTTCACTCGCCGGCATCAAGCGCGTTTCAAAGCCTGGTCTTCGTGTTTACGCGAAGTCAACCGAGCTTCCTCGCGTTCTCGGTGGCCTAGGCATCGCAATCTTGTCAACCTCTAGCGGTCTTCTAACCGACCGTCAGGCAGCCAAGAAGGGAGTGGGCGGAGAAGTTCTCGCCTACGTTTGGTAATCAACTTATGTCACGTATTGGAAAGATGCCGATCCCGGTTCCTGCCGGTGTCGAAGTAAAGATTGACGGAAACGACGTTTCAGTCAAGGGGCCTAAGGGTCAGCTTGCACTAACCGTTGCTAGCCCAATCACTGTTGCTCTCGAAGACGGAAACGTCATCGTAAGCCGTCCAGACGACGAGCGTAATTCACGTTCGCTTCACGGACTAACTCGCACATTGATTTCAAACCAGATCATCGGCGTTACCGAGGGTTACACCAAGGGACTCGAAATCGTTGGTACCGGTTACCGTGTGACCGCAAAGGGCTCTGACATTGAGTTCGCGCTTGGTTACTCGCACCCAATTTTGGTGAAGGCCCCAGCGGGCATCACCTTCACAATCGATGGCAACACCAAGGTTCTAGTGTCGGGTATCGACAAGCAGGCCGTCGGTGAAGTCGCCGCGAACCTTCGCAAGCTGCGCAAGCCAGAGCCTTACAAGGGCAAGGGTGTTCGCTACGCAGGCGAAGTTGTTCGTCGTAAAGCCGGAAAGTCAGGTAAGTAATCATGGCTCTTATTCCAAAGAACCGCGGAAAAAGCAAGGCGGATGCTCGCGAGCGTCGTCACCTACGTCTTCGCAAGAAGCTAGCTGGCACAGCGGCGCGTCCACGCCTAGTGGTTACTCGCTCGGCTCGTCACGTATTCGTTCAGGTTGTCGACGACAGCAAGGGCATCACCCTGGCTTCGGCATCAACCATGGAAGCAGAAATGCGCAAGTTCGAAGGCGACAAGTCTGCAAAGTCAACCAAGGTCGGCATGCTGATCGCAGAACGCGCTAAGAGCGCAGGCATTACCGAAGTGGTCTTTGACCGTGGAGGCAACAAGTATGCGGGTCGCATCGCTGCAATTGCAGATGGTGCTCGCGAGGGAGGTTTGGTTCTCTAATGACCGAAATCAATTCAGAAGTAGCGAACGCAGAAGCAACTGCCGCAGCAAACGACAAGGGCGCACCAGCAGTCGACGCAAACGAGCGCGAAGCTCGTCGCGGCGGCCGTGAGCGCGCACCTCGTGGTGAGCGTCGCGATCGCGAAGAGAACAAGAGCCAGTTTCTTGAGCGCGTTGTAACAATCAACCGCGTTTCAAAGGTGGTCAAGGGTGGTCGTCGCTTCAGCTTCACCGCACTAGTAGTTGTCGGCGACGGCAACGGTCTAGTTGGCGTTGGTTACGGAAAATCGAAAGAAGTTCCGTCGGCAATTGCTAAGGGTGTCGAAGAGGCAAAGAAGAACTTCTTCCGCGTTCCGCGCGTAAACAGCACGATTCCTCACCCTGTTCAGGGCGAGGCCGCTGCTGGTGTAGTGCTTCTTCGCCCAGCATCTGCCGGAACCGGAGTTATCGCCGGTGGTCCAGTTCGTGCAGTACTCGAGTGCGCCGGCATCAACGACGTTTTGAGCAAGTCACTCGGATCATCGAACACCATCAACATCGTTCACGCCACAGTTGCCGCTTTGCGTCAGCTAGAAGAGCCAGCTGCTGTTGCAGCTCGCCGTGGCTTGACTATCAGTGAGGTAGTACCAGCCGGTCTACTTCGTGAGCAGAACAAGGCAGGTGTCTAATGGCCGTGCGTCTAAAAGTTACCCAAATCAAGAGTGAAATTGGTGGCAAGCCAAATCAGCGTGAAACCATGCGCACACTAGGGCTAAAGAGAATTGGCGACATTGTCGTCAAAGAAGACTCGAGCTCTCTGCGCGGCATGGTTCGCACCGTGGCTCACCTCGTAAAGGTTGAGGAGATCAACTAATGGCCGAAGAGAAGTCAACTCCAGCAAAGAAGCCAGCTGCCGCAAAGGCCGCTGCTACGCCTGCTGCCGAGAAGAAGGCTGCCGCTCCTAAGGCGGCTGCGCCAAAGGCTGCCGCTGAGGCAAAGGCTGAGAAGCCTGCCGCCAAGGCTGCTGCTAAGCCAGCCGCAAAGAAGCCAGCCGAGCCAAAAGAGAAGGTGACCGTTCTTAAGCTTCACCACCTGCGCCCAGCGCCAGGCTCGAAGAAAGAGCGCACCCGCGTTGGTCGTGGTGAGGGTTCAAAGGGTAAGACCGGTGGCCGTGGTACCAAGGGTACAAAGGCTCGTTACCAGGTTCGCCCAGGCTTCGAGGGTGGTGGTGTTCGTCTAGTAATGCGCACACCTAAGCTTCGTGGCTTCAAGAACCCGTTCCGTGTTGAGTACCAGGTAGTCAACGTTGAGGCTCTAGCAGAGATGTTCCCTAAGGGCGGCACCATTACCAAGGCTGACTTGGTTGCAAAGGGCATGGTTCGCAAGAACGAGCCTGTAAAGGTTCTCGGTAACGGCGACATCTCAGTTAAACTGAACATCACTGTCGACAAGGTCTCGCGCTCAGCAGCCGAGAAGATTGTCGCAGCTGGTGGCTCGGTCAACGAGTAATCACCGAGCTCTACTAGCCAGGAGGCCAGCTGTTGTTTAGCGCTGTTATTCGTGCGTTCCGCACTCCGGATCTGCGAAGAAAACTGTTGTTCACCCTGTTCATCATTGGCATTTTCCGTCTGGGCTCGTTCATTCCTGCCCCATTCGTGAACTACGGCAATGTGCAGCAGTGTCTTCAGGCTACCCAGAGCACCTCTGGTCTCTATGAACTAGTGAACCTGTTCAGTGGTGGCGCGTTGCTTCAGCTTTCTGTTTTTGCTCTTGGAATCATGCCTTACATCACGGCTTCGATCATCACGCAGCTCTTGCGCGTGGTCATCCCGCGTTTTGAGGCACTGCACAAAGAGGGACAGTCGGGCCAGGCTCAGCTAACCCAGTACACCCGTTACCTAACCATCGCTCTTGCAATCTTGCAGTCGACCACTTTGATTGCGGTTGCTCGCCAGGGCGCATTGTTTGGTGCAAGCTGCACCAGCCAGATTCTTACCGACACTTCACCGATCGCAATCATCCTGATGGTTCTAACCATGACCGCAGGAACCGGTTTGATCATGTGGATGGGTGAGCTTCTAACCGAGCGCGGCGTTGGCAATGGAATGTCACTGCTTATCTTCACCTCAATCGCAGCAACCTTCCCAGCTTCATTGATCACAATCGCTGAGACCAGAAGCATCGAGACTCTTCTCGTTGTTATCGGTGTCGGTGTGCTAATCGTGTTGCTAGTTATCTTGGTTGAGCAGTCTCAGCGCCGCGTGCCAGTGCAGTATGCAAAGCGCGTGGTTGGTCGTCGCGAGTATGGCGGTCAGAGCACCTACATTCCAATCAAGGTAAACATGGCCGGTGTTGTTCCGGTTATCTTCGCCTCGAGCTTGCTTTACCTTCCTGCTCTTATTGCGCAGTTCAACCAGCCAGACGAGAACGGAAAGGTTCAAGACTGGGTTACCTGGGTCTCGAACTACCTAACCCAGGGCGACAACCCGCTATACATGTCGCTCTACTTCTTGTTGATCTTTGGCTTCACATACTTCTATGTCGCGATCACCTTCAACCCCGAAGAGGTCAGCAACAACATGAAGAACTACGGTGGATTCATTCCTGGCATTCGTGCCGGTCGTCCGACCACCGACTTCCTCGAGTATGTTTTGAGCCGCATCACCTTCGCCGGAGCCATTTACCTTGGTCTCATCGCGATGATTCCTCTGATTGCCTTCACGCTGGTTGGTGCAAACCAAAACTTCCCATTCGGCGGAACCTCAATCTTGATCATCGTTGGTGTGGGTCTTGAAACCGTGAAGCAGATTAACGCGCAGATGCAGCAGCGCAATTACGAGGGCCTTCTAAAGTGACCCGGCTTCTCTTGATCGGCACCCCAGGTGCCGGCAAGGGCACCCAGGCCCAACGTCTATCTGAGACTTTCGGCATTCCCGCAATTTCAACGGGTGACATCTTTCGTCACAACGTGAAGAACGAGACCGAGTTGGGCAAGCAAGCCAAGGCTTTCATGGATCGCGGCGAGTATGTTCCAGACTCACTCACCAATGACCTGGTGCGCGACCGCCTTGCCCAGGCAGCTGCCGCAGACGGTTTTCTGCTAGACGGATACCCTCGCACCGCAGATCAGGTTGCCGAGCTAGACGACATCCTCGCTGAAAAGGCACAGCACCTTGACGCAGTTGTAATGCTCAGCGCCGATGTCGACGAAGTTGTTCGACGTCTTTTGAACCGCGCGGGTGAACAGGGTCGTGCCGATGACACCGAAGAAGTCATTCGTCACCGCCTCGACGTTTACGAAGAGCAAACCGCTCCGCTGATTTCGGTTTACGCGGCTCGCGATTTGGTTATCACCGTCGACGGCCTCGGAGAAGTTGCAGAAGTCACCAACCGCATCGTCGAAGCTCTCGCAGCGCGCGGCATCACCAAGTAACAGCAAACAGCCATGTCACGCGCCGAATACACCCAAAAAACCAACGCGCAACTTTTGCTAATGCGCGAGGCGGGCCTAATTACTCGCAAGGCGCTAAACGCCGTTCGCGACGCAGCTAAGCCGGGTGTTTCGACTCTCGAGCTCGACACAATTGCCGACGCCACAATTCGCAGCCACGGCGCGCGCTCAAACTTTCAGCTGGTAGACGGCTACGTGCACACAATCTGTTCATCAATCAACGACGAAATTGTTCACGGAATTCCACGTGCCGACCGAGTTCTGGTCGCCGGTGACATTCTCTCGATCGACTGCGGCGCCGAGAAAAACGAGTGGAACGGCGACAGCGCCTTTTCGCTTATTGTTCCGGGTGAAGCAGACGCCAAATTGGTGGCTTCGCGTCAGCAGCTCAGCGACGTAACCGAGGGTTCGCTCTGGGTTGGCATCGCGGCCCTCGCTAACGCGAAATACCTAAACGAGGTGGGCACGGCCATCGAGGCCTACATCGCCGAAAAGAGCGAAGAGCACGGTCGCGAATACGGAATTCTCGAGGATTACATCGGTCACGGCATCGGCCGCACAATGCACGAGGAGCCGCCGGTCTTCAACTACAAGACCCGCGACAAAGGGCCTAGGGTTTTACCTGGGCTGGTTGTGGCAATCGAGCCAATGGTCACCGGGGGATCTGACCAGGTCAAGGTTTTGGCCGACGGCTGGACAGTTTCGAGCAAAGATGGCTCGGATGCCGCCCACTGGGAGCACACGGTTGCCGTTCACGAGGGCGGAATCTGGGTTTTGACCGCAGAAGACGGCGGAGTGGCCGGATTAGCGCCGTTTGGCATAGTTCCGGCACCAATTTCTGCCGCCTAGCACTTTTTCGGCCGAGAGCCCAGAAAATCGGGCTGAAGACTAGCAATTACCTGCAATAAGGCATAGGATTGAGAGTCGGTGTTTCTGCACGTCATCCCACACAAATTTGTGTCAAGTTTTCGTGCGTTCGTTATGCCAAAAGCTAGTAGATAAAGGATTTATGGCCAACAAAGACGGTGTCATCGAAATCGAGGGCAGTGTAGTTGAAGCTCTTCCGAACGCAATGTTCAGAGTAGAGCTCGACAATGGTCACAAAGTCTTGGCACACATCTCAGGAAAGATGCGCCAGCACTACATTCGCATTCTCCCAGAGGATCGCGTGATTGTAGAACTGAGCACTTACGACCTGACTCGTGGCCGCATTATCTATCGCTACAAATAAACGGTTAGCAATAACCCTTAAGAAAAGTAAGAGACATGAAGGTAAACCCAAGCGTCAAGAAGATTTGCGACAAGTGCAAAGTTATTCGTCGCCACGGTCGCGTCATGGTTATCTGCGAAAACCCGCGCCACAAACAGCGCCAGGGCTAAACAGAAAAACAGCGCACCAAACTTCTAACTAAATAGCAACAAAAACAAAAGGCACCACAACATCGAAAGATGTCACCTTCGGAAAAGGCCGAAGCCCGAGAAATCGGGGCGTGATGCTGCAGACCTTTGACAACAAGGAGAAATCCAATGGCACGTGTTGCCGGAGCAGATATTCCAGACGCGAAGCGCGTCGAAATCGCACTTACCTACATCTACGGAATTGGTCGCACTCGTTCGGTCAAGATTCTGACTGAAACCAAAGTCGACAAGAACATCCGTGTAAAAGATTTGTCAGACGACCAGCTCGTCTCAATTCGTGACTACATCGAAGGCAACTACAAAGTTGAGGGTGACCTTCGCCGTGACGTCGCTGCCGACATTCGCCGCAAGGTTGAGATCGGGTCATACGAGGGAATCCGTCACCGCAAGGGACTTCCTGTTCGTGGTCAGCGCACCAAGACCAACGCTCGTACTCGCAAGGGTCCAAAGCGCACCGTGGCCGGCAAGAAGAAGGCTGCACGCTAGTAACTAGCGGAGCATTCGACGAAAGAATTCAGGAGAAAACTCATGGCAGCACCTAAGAAAGTTGCAGCAGGCGCCCGTAAGCCTCGCAAGAAGGTTGTTAAGAACATCACTGTTGGACAGGCTCACATCAAGAGCACCTTCAACAACACCATCGTTTCGATCACCGACTCAACCGGAGCGGTTATCTCATGGTCATCATCTGGTGACGTGGGCTACAAGGGTTCGCGCAAGTCAACCCCGTTTGCTGCTCAGCTAGCCGCTGAGTCTGCAGCCCGCAAGGCACAGGAGCACGGTTTGAAGAAGGTTGACGTTT
>JACCDY011513893.1_pt1 | contig 24765 bp, 22 predicted proteins | sample 7446391 | NCBI WGS metagenome assembly JACCDY01 (sample SAMN15323451, study PRJNA562643) | freshwater metagenome | isolation source: river surface water | place: USA:Blue River Watershed | collected 2017-08-18 | reverse complement strand
GACAACTCGCCAACGCCTTTGACTTTGGTTAGGAGCATGACCTGCTCGTTGATTTGGGGTGACTTTCTAGCGTGGTCGGCAAGCTCAGTGGAGATTCGTTCTATTTGTCTTTTGAGGCTTTCGATACTATGACAGAGGGACAGACAAGTTATTAGAAATATATTTGACATATCTCCAGATAGGTGTTCATATGTACACATGAGGCAAGCGAGGTTCCTGGCGCCGTGGAAGGATTCATGGGTCCGGCCTTCCATTTACCATGTGATTTCCCGGGTGGTGGATCGGCAATTTGTCCTTGGGGATCTGGAGCGGGAGCGTTTTCGCACCTTGATGCGGATGCAGGAGAACTTCAGTGGTTGTCGCATTTTGTCCTATTGCGTGATGTCCAACCACTTCCACATCCTCTTGGAGGTGCCGCCGATGCCTGAGTGTGGGCTGACGGATGCCCAGTTGCTCGAGCGCTTGGCGTACTTGTATTCCGAGGCCCATGTTGCCGAAGTGGCCACCCAGCTCAAACAGGCTCGGGAGATAGGCAACGAGGTCTTGATTGCGGAAATCCACGCCCGCTACAGCTACCGAATGCACGACTTGAGCCAGTTCATGAAGTCGCTGCTGCAGCGCTTCAGCAGCTGGTTCAACCGCAGCCGTAACCGATCAGGTGTTTTGTGGGAACAACGCTACAAGAGCGTGATCGTAGAGGACGGGGCTGCCGCCCGGACCATTGCTGCCTACATCGATCTGAATCCCCTGCGGGCCGGTATGGTCAAGGATCCGGCCCACTACCGCTGGAGCAGCTATGGGGAAGCCGTGGGTGGCGGAGCCAAGGGCAATGGCAAGAAGGCGCGAGAGGGCCTTGTCCGTGCCTGGACCACGTGCCATAGCGGTCAAGTCGCAGCCGATGCCTGGCAGGAAGTGTCCAAAGCTTACCGGCGACTCCTCTTGCATGGTGGCAAGGAGAAGGTGAAGGAGGTGGTAGCCAATGGTCGCCTGGCCCGTAAGACATTGCGCAAGGGAATGAGCGCTGAACAGGTGAGGCAGCAGGAGTTGGTGGCAGGGGACTTGCCCATGGCGACGATGCTGCATTGCCGGATCCGCTATTTCACGGATGGGGTGGTGATTGGTAGCAGGGCTTTTGTGAATGATGTCTTTGATCAAGCCCGGGATCGATTCGGTCCCAAGCGGCCAGATGGAGCGAGAAAGCTCAAAGGATCCGCGAGCCCCGCATCCGGGCAACTCTGGAGCCTGAGGGATTTGCGGGTGGGGGTGTGAGAAGCGGCGGAAAGGCAGATTGAATCAATCCACCAGCGGAAATCCGTGCCCATGAGCTGAGTTTTATTCGGCGATCGCGTGTCTGATTGGCGAACGTGCGCCTGAATTCGGGCTGAATCCATCTCGTTCTGGTCGCTTGCATGAATGGCACGACGTTGAACCTAACTGCAGGCTTGTGACGGTGACGGATTTTTGACGGATTTTGATTAAAGGTCTGTCCCCATATTTCCTAATTAAAGGTCTGTCCCCATATTTCCTAATATTTCATTTGCCTGACCCATTGTGGGCAGAGACTTGTGTCCTAATCTATTACTAGGTGAGGTACAATATCTGAGTGAGATTTAAGCCCGATGGGTGTCGGGTGCATTTGACCGGTTAGATGAATTCACATAAGAAGCGCCTGCCTCATTGGATTCGAGGTCTCCTTAGCTGGTTCAAATGATGAAAGCCATCCCTGTCATGCCGCTGTGTATCGTGTGGTGTATCGTGTGTATGCTGCTGTCGTCGCTAGTCCCGGCCGAGGTGGTCGAATTGACGGATGCAAAAGACCGTAGAATCAAGGCTGAGCTGCTTGAGTTGGAGGAAGATCGCCTCAAGATCCTGTTCAATAAGAAGGAAATGTGGATTGCCTTGGATACTTTGAATGAGCAATCACGCCTCGCCGTAAAATGTGCATTTGCCAAAAGAGCAGAAGGTGCTGCGGTTCGAAATGAGCAGAAGATGTTTCTGCCCAACGGAGAAAAAATCGAACCTGGGAAAGTCCATCGATTCACTGTGGAGCTGACCAAGGAGCAGGAACAATGGAATAAAGAATCAACGGTTGGAAGCTATGTGTTGTGCGTGGCCTTTCCTCAGCAGTTTGATCCGGGAAAAAGCTGCCCGGTGTTCTTCGTCAATACCACGACCTCGGGCAACAATGCGGACAGCGTGAAGGGTTACTCCAAGGTTGCCAACCAGCTGGGTTATGTCGTGATCGGCGCTCAAGCCACAGACCTTCGCAATAACAAGGAGATGGCAAGCCTGGCGGTCCGGGGGGAGCTAACCTACTTGGCCATCGAGAGCCTGTCCAATAACTGGCCTGATATTCTCAAGTCGCCCTGGTATTACGGCGGTAATTCAGGTGGTGCCAAGAACTGTTGTTTTCTGTCGGTTTATCTCTATGAAATTTACAAGGTCGCGCCATCCGGATTTTTCATGGGTGGTTGCAATGAGATGAAAATGACAACTGCCATTGAGTATTACAATTCGGCCAAGCAACCCTTTCGCGATACGGCTTTCTTCATCAGCAACGGCAGCAAGGACAATACAGCCACTCCGGCCCAGGGCGAACAGGTCGAGAAAGAACTCAATAAGAACGGCTTCAGAACCACCCGAAGAGAAGTTTTCAGCGGTGGTCATGAAGTCAGTTCAGAGCACTTTGCCGAGGCTCTCAAATGGTTCAATGAGCTGAGAGCTCGCCCATAAGAGCGGCGTGGTCCAAAATATCAAAACGAAGAACTAGGAACTAGGAACTAGGAACAGGCGCGAAGCGCCTCACTTCTTCTTCCTGAGGAAGGACGGCAGGTCGAGATCCTCACCGTCGACGACGTTGCATAACAAGGGGACAGCAAATAGTGGTGATCCCTAAATTGCGTGCTCACACTCGCTAATGCCACGACACCCACCACATCTGGTGGTCACCATCTCGCCTACACCTTGGCCCCGACGCTCGCCGCACCAGCATCACCCGCAATGGCGACACCGAGCGCTACGGCTACGACAACGCCCGCCAGGTGACCTCCGCCAGCTATGGAAGTCTCGCCACCGACCAGAGTTGGGCCTATGATGCCGCCGGCAACCGCCGGTCCGCCATCACCAACGGCACCGCCACCAGCTACATCCCCAACATGGTCAATGCCTACACCGCGATCACGGGCGCTCCCGCCCCGCCCTTGTATGACGCCAACGGCAATGCGCTCAGCTACCCCGTGCGTCCGCTGGGTTCGGCGACAATTGTCAACGGCTCCTTCACCTGGAACATCAACAACGAGTTGATCAGCGCCACCGTGGGTGCCGACAGCGCCCAATACCAATAGGGGAAAGCCTGGAGGCTCGATGTGCCCTCTCGGAGAGAGGGCGCTACCGAGGTACAAGGGCTGCCGGGCCGCAATAAGCGGGGCCTTTCGATCCACGCTTGAGCAATGCTGGATGAGCCCCTAGCCTGCCTGCCTTGATGCGAAATACAGCCAAGGAATGGATCCCTCGAGGCAAGCCGCTGCCGCCCGGCGTGCCCGGCGGATCGGGGTCGGGATTTTCGCCCATCCTCGAGCATCTCATCCTGCAACGGGGGCTGGCCAAGGGTGATGAGATCGAGGGCTACCTCAATCCCCGCCTGCGCGATCTCAGGGATCCCTTTTTGATCCCGGGCATGGAGGCTGCAGTCGAGCGGCTGCTGGAGGCGATTGATGGCCGCCAGAAAGTCTGCATTTACGGGGATTACGATGTCGACGGCGTGAGCTCGATCGCGCTCATGCGCCGCATCCTCGAGGCCTACGGGCTTGAGCCCAGCCACTTCATTCCACGCCGCGGTAGCGAGGGTTACGGTCTGAGCGATGCTGCCATCGGGCGCTGCTTGGCCGAGAACGGCAAGCCGGACCTGCTGTTGACGGTCGACTGCGGCACGGTTTCGGTGGCCGAGATTGCGAGGCTGAGGGCGGACGGCATCGATGTGGTCGTGGTCGACCATCACGAGGCCATGCCGGATGCGCATCCGAACTGCCACGCCCTGGTCAATCCCAAGCTGGGCGATGAGTTCACCTATCTCTGTGCGGCGGGTGTGGTCTTCAAGCTCGGCCATGCGCTGCTCAAGCGGCGGCCCAGCAACCTGGACTTGAAGGACCTTCTCGATCTGGTGGCGGTGGCGACCATCTCCGACATCGTGCCCATGGTGGAGGAAAACCGGCTGCTCGTGCGCCACGGACTCAAGCGCCTGCCCAACACGCTCAACCCCGGCCTCAAGGCCCTGCAGCAGCTTGCCGGCATCAACGGCGCGGTGACCTCGATGGATGTCGGATTCCGCATCGGCCCGCGGCTCAATGCGGCGGGGCGGATGGATCGACCGGAGGACGCCCTGGCGATCCTGACCACCGATTCCCGGCGGGTTGCCGAGGAGTATGCTGGGGTGCTCGATGACTACAACCGTCAGCGGCAGGCCGAGGAAGGGCGGATCCGCAAGGAGGCGTTGGAGATGCTTGAGCGGGATTTTGATCCGGAGCGGGATCCGGTGATCGTGCTGGCATCGCGCGATTGGCATCACGGGGTGGTGGGGATTGTGGCCTCGCGGCTGATGAGGCAGTTCCACAAGCCGGTGTTTGTGGTGGCGATCGACGCCGACGGGGTCGGTAAGGGATCGGGTCGCAGCATTGAGGGGGTGTCATTGGTCGAGGTGATCCGTGAATGTGGCGACGCCTTGTTGGCGGGTGGCGGGCATGCGATGGCCGCGGGGATTTCGATTGGTGAGCATCAGGTGGATGGATTCCGGCGGCGTTTTGCCGAGCACGTGTTGCGGGTGACCGATGAGGCGATGCGTCGTCCCCGATTGTGTTACGACGCCGAGATTTCCTTCGACCAGCTGTCATTGGAGTTTTTGGCCAGCTACGAGTTGCTGCAGCCCTTCGGCAGTGGCAATCCGCAGCCGGTATTCGTGTCGCGTGGGGTCGGTCAGAGCCGGGCGCCGCAGCACCTGAAGAACCACCACATGCGTTTCACCCTGCGTCAGGGGTATCATGAGTTGGATGCGGTGTATTTCGGTGGTGGGGAGCGGGACTTGCCGGATCCGCCGTGGGATGTGGCCTTCACGATCGACCGCAACACCTTTCGGGGCCGGACCAGCCTGCAGTTGGTGATTCAGGACGTCCGGGCCGCCGGTTCGGGGTTGGTGGGTGCCGCGGATGGTGCGGCTGGAGCGGGTCGCGGGATTTCCTGAAATTTCCGGTTTCCAATCGGGTTTTGACGGTCTTGAATGCCGGCCCAGATTCCAAGCCCCCCGGATCTCAGACGGGTGGGCCAACTTCCTTGCCAGACCATGAGCCATCCCACATTCCGCATTGCCATCGGCGCCGATCACGGCGCGTTCGAACTCAAGAATGCCGTTGTCGCCCACCTCAAGGCCGTTGGCCATGAAGTCGAGGACTTCGGCACCCACAGCACGGGTTCGGTCGACTATTCCGATTATGCCAATGCGGTTGCCCGCAACGTGGCGGACGGCACTTGTGATTTCGGTATCCTCGCCTGCACCTCGGGCGTGGGCATGAGCATTGCGGCGAACCGTCACCGCCATGTGCGTGCGGCCAGCGTGCGTTCGGTCGAGGAGGCGATGATCATCCGTCAGCACAACGACGCCAACGTGTTGTGCCTGAGCGGCAAATACACCGACGAGCGAACCGCTTGCGAGATGGCGGACATGTTTCTCAAGACTGCCTTTGAAGGTGGTCGTCACGAGCCGCGGGTGTGCAAGGCCTCCGGTAGCCGCCTGCAGCAGGTGGACCCCGCTGTTTACACCGCGATCAGCGCCGAGGAGCAGCGCCAGCGCAACAACATCGAGTTGATTGCATCCGAGAACTTCACCTCGCCGGCGGTGATGGAGGCGCAGGGGTCCGTGCTGACCAACAAGTATGCCGAGGGTTATCCGGGTCGTCGTTGGTATGGTGGCTGCGAGAACGTCGATGTCATCGAGCAGATCGCGATCGACCGCGCCAAGGAATTGTTCGGCGCGGAGCACGCCAACGTGCAGCCGCATTCCGGTTCGCAGGCGAACACCGCGGTGTACTTCTCCGTGCTCAAGCCGGGCGACCGGATCTTCACGATGGATCTGGCTCACGGCGGACACCTGACGCACGGTCACAAGGCGAATTTCTCCGGCCGCTTCTATGATGTCACCCACTACGGTGTGAGCAAGGAGGACGAGTGCATCGATTACGCCGAGTTGGAGAAGACTGCCCGCGAACTCAAGCCGGCGTTGATCACCGTCGGTGCGTCCGCGTATCCGCGGATCATTGATTTCGAGCGCATGGGTCGTCTGGCCCGTGAGGTCGGTGCTTATCTGTTTGTCGATATGGCGCACATCGCCGGTCTGGTGGCAGCCGGGGTGCATCCGAATCCGGTGCCTCACGCGGATTTCGTGACATCGACGACCCACAAGTCGCTGCGTGGTCCGCGTGGCGGCATCATCCTCTGCAAGGAGGAGTTCGCCAAGAAGGTGGATGCCCAGGTGTTCCCGGGGATCCAGGGTGGACCGTTGATGCACGTGATCGCGGCCAAGGCCGTGTGTTTCGGTGAGGCGCTGAAGCCGGAGTTCAAGACCTATTCGCAGCAGGTGGTCCGCAACGCGCAGGCGATGGCGGCGCGTCTCGCGGCGCACGGTTACCGGATTTGCTCCGGGGGGACCGACAACCACCTGATGCTGGTCGATCTGCGGTCGAAGGGTCTCAATGGTGCGGAAGCCTCGCACGCGCTCGACGAAGCCGGCATCACCGTCAACAAGAACGGCATCCCATTCGACACCGGCAGCCCGATGAAGCCCAGCGGCATCCGCATCGGCACACCCGCGGTGACCACCCGCGGCATGAAGGAGACTCATGTCGAGCAGGTCGCCGATTTCATCCACGAAGCCTTGTCCGATCACTCCAACGTGGAGAAGCTTCATGCCATCCGCGAGCGGGTGCATGCCTTCAACCGTGCGTTCCCGATGCCGTGGTGAGTTACGGCAACAAAGCAGAAAACTGAAAACAGAAAGCAGAAACATATCTCTGAACGGTCACCACGGCACCCTTTCAGCGTTTCAGCTTTCAACTTTCAGCTTTATTCAACCATGAACCCCTTCCGACAAGATCTGGCTGCGCGCTCGAGGGTGGAGCCGTGCACCGTGGTGATCTTCGGTGCTACCGGTGACCTCACGCACCGCAAGCTGATTCCTGCCTTGGACCGCCTGGCGGTGGAGGGTGAGTTGCCGACCGGGGTGAAGATCATCGGATTCGCGCGGCGCGAAAAGAGCGATGCGGAATTCCGCGAAGGGCTCGAACAGGTCAACCGCAAGGTGTCGCGGTCCGGTCACGACGAGGAGGTGTGGGATCCGTTCATCGGCAACGTGCATTACCATCAATCGGAATTCACGGATGCCGATGGCTACCGCCGTCTGGCCGAGCGTCTCACGCAGATTGACGCGGCGCGTGGTGGTCGTGGCAACCGCCTGTTCTACATCGCTTCGGCGCCAGAGTATTTCGACGACATCCTGCTGCGCCTCAAGGAGGCCGGTTTGAACCAGCCGGCCGACGGTTGTTGGTCGCGGGTGATTGTCGAGAAGCCGTTCGGCACCGATTTGGCCACCGCGACCCATCTCAACGAGGTGGTCAATGCGACCTTCGAGGAGAAGGACACCTACCGGATCGATCATTATCTGGGCAAGGAGACCGCGCAGAACCTGATGGTGCTGCGCTTCGCCAATGCGATCTTCGAGCCCTTGTGGAACAGCAAGTACATCAGCCATGTGCAGATCACCTGTGCCGAGAACCTCGGCATGGAAGGTGGTCGCGGTGCCTATTACGACGGTGCCGGTGCCTTGCGCGACATGGTGCAGAACCATTTGTTGCAATTGCTCAGTCTGGTGGCGATGGAGCCGCCGACCGACCTGAGTGCGGATGGCGTGCGTGATGAGAAGGTGAAGGTGTTGCGGTCGCTGCGTCACTGGGACACCCCGGAGAAGGTGGCGGCCAATGTGGTTCGGGCGCAGTACACGTCGGGTCATGTCGACGGCGTGCCGGTGCCGGGGTATCGCGAGGAGGATCGGGTGAATCCGCAGTCCGATACCGAATCGTATGTGGCCTTGCGCCTGCTGATCGACACCTGGCGTTGGAGCGGGGTGCCGTTCTACATCCGCGTCGGCAAGCGTCTGCCGAAGAAGTCCACCGAGATTTCGATCCACTTCAAGGATGCGCCCGGCGTGTTGTTCAACACCCGTTGCGACGGACGCACCGGCGACAACGTGCTGGTGATCCGGATCCAGCCTGACGAGGGGATTTCATTGCGGATGGTTTCGAAGATTCCCGGCAACACCGTGCGATTGGAGCCGGTGAAGATGGATTTCCACTACGCGACCAGTTTCGGCAAGAGTAGCCCTGAGGCCTACGAGCGCTTGCTGCTCGATGCGATGGCGGGTGATGCCACCCTGTTTGCACGCCGTGACGAGGTGGAGGAAGCGTGGCGCTTCATCGATCACATCGAGCGCGCCTGGCACGACACCCAGCCGCCGCTGCCGATGGCGGAATTCGTGGCAGGCTCGTGGGGTCCGCGCGAGGCTGATGACCTGTTGTTGGAAGATGGCAACCAGTGGCGCCGCTTGTGAGGTTTTGAGGGACGATTGTGGATTGAGGATTGTGGATCGTTGATCCGGCAAAAGGCCTTCCTGTCTCAAATCAAAAATCAACCCTCAGCAATCGACAATCGTCATTCAACGAGCTTTTCAATCCTCCACTTCGACGACCAGATTGATCTCCACCGCGCAATTGAGCGGCAGGGCGGGGACGCCGAGGGCGGTGCGTGAGTGTTTGCCTTTGTCGCCGAAGATTTCGACGAGCAGTTCCGAGGCGCCGTTGATCACCTGCGGGTGGCCGTAGAAGTCGGGTTCGGAGCTGACGAAGCCGTTGAGGGTGACGATGCGCTTCACCTTGTCGAGCGAGCCGATCTCGTTGCGGATCACGGCGAGCCGGTTGAGGATGCAGATGCGTGCCGCGCGCTGGCCGTCCTCGATGGAGACGTCGCTGGGCACCTTGCCGAGGATTTTGGTGTCGCCGTCGATCGGCAGACCGCCGGAAAGGAACAGCAGGTTGCCGGTGCGCACGCAGTTGACGTAGGCGGCGATTGGTGCGGGCACGGCGGGCAGCTCGAGGCCCAGCGCTTTCATTTTTTCAAGGATGGTATCGGACATGGTGCGGGTGGTTTAGAAATCGTCCATCAGCAGTGCGACCAGTTTCTGGCCCCTGGTGCTGAGGGTGGCGTGGGCGCCTTCACCGGTGATCAGGTAGCGGGTGAGGTAGGCGTGGGGAATGTCGGACGGGCGGACCGCGGTGACGATGGCGGTATCGACCTTGCGGGTGCTGGGGCTGAAGGCGACCGGGGTGCCGGTGGCGCTGAAGCTGATTTCCCATGATTGGGCGTCCTTCGGGTCGCCGTGGCAGATCCACGGGTGGCGGCGGACGAATTCCGGGGTGCCCTTGCCCGGGGCGAGCACCTTGAAATACACCGGCGTGCTGGCTAGGAATTCGCTGAACTTCAGTTCCGGGTTCGCGCGGTGTCCGGTGAGGAAGCGGGCGACATCGGTACCGCACAGGTTGATGCCGTTGAAGTTGCCGTGGTGATTGATCATCCCCTTGGCCCAGTCGTCGAAGCGGGTGCTGAGCATCATTCCCAACTCGAGATGGAGGTGGGCGCGTTCGCGGTTGATGCCGTCGCCGGTGTAGCCGAGCACGGCGATTGCGGTGCCGGCGTCAACCTCGTCATTCACCTTGCAGTGGATCTCGGCGAGATGGGCGTAGAGCGAGTAGATCGACGATTGTTCCCACTGGTGTTCGATGACCACGTAGCGACCGTAGTTGCTGCGACCGGCGATTTCGCTGATGTAGGCGACGCGGCCTTTGGCGATGCAGCGGACTTCATCGAGCGGCACCTGATTGGCATCGCGCCGCAGCGGCTTGATGTCGATGCCTTCGTGGAGCTTGGTTTGGATCACGCGGCCATTGACGCGCGTCGGGTTGCGCACGTAGCCGTAGCACCCGCCTTCCCAGGGTTTGCTGGTTTCGCCTTCGAACAGTCGGTCGACGTACATGTAGAACTGTTCCGGCTGGCCATGGAACAGGTGTTCGTTGTCGGTGGGCAGCCGCAGGTCGATCCCTTGGGCGGAAAGCAGGCCCAGGGTGAGGGTCAGGCAGGACAGGATGCGCAGCATGAACGGGGGCTTACGGCTTGTCCTTCTTGGCTTCCTCGGCACGGGGGAGGGCTTTTTCCAGAGTCTCGATATCGGCCATCGTGAGGTTGTTCCAGATGACCAGCATGCCGTCGTTGACCGTATCATTGATGATGACTTCATCCACCGGGCGGCCGTTGACCTGGGCGGCAAGCCATTTGCCGCGGTTGGCGTTGGTGATGTGGGTGAGTCGTTGGGCGGCATGGGGTTTCAGGTAGATGACCACTCCGTAGGAGAGTTCATCCTCGCCGGTTGGAAACGGGCGGAAGGAAGCCATGTCTTTCACCGAGAATTCCGGGTTACGGCCATAGACGCGTTGTTCGCCGTGGATGCTGGCGGCGAAGATCATCTTCGGGTTATCGAGGTTTTCGGCCTGGAGGTGGAAGCTGACCGAGGCCTTGCCGTTCTTATTGGCGCCTCCGAAGCTGGCCGGCGCGATCATCAATAGCGCGAGGATGAGGAAACCGTGGAATCGGCGGTGCATGACCGCAGTGAACCAGAGGCAGGCGCAAGTCTGCAAGAAGCAAGATGCCGGTTGCCGCTGGGGGTTGGATTGAGGGGGAAAATCGAGCTTCTGACGCAGGTGTCGCTGCGTTCAATGGCAGCAGGACGGCAGTTTGCTCGGGGATCCGGCTGGCGGCTCGGATTGCAAGGTTGGCGGCAGTGTGCCGTGCAGGCGCCAGGCGAGCAGGATGGCGGTGAGCATGGCCAGGCTGCGGCGCAAGAGCGCCATGCGGTTCGGGTTGAGGCGGGCGCGGATCCTGTGAAACTGGTGCTGGACGAGCCACAGCAGGGGCACGGTGCCCAGACCGAAGGCGAGAGTGAATTCCGCGCCTTTGGCCGCGGAGCCTGTGAGCAGGGCTGCGCCGAAGACCAGATACAAGGGTCCGCAGGGGAGAAATGGCGTGAGCAGGCCCATTGCGGTGGCGCCGCCGTAGGCCGGCATGCGACCGGCGCGCAGACGGGCACGGGCGGTGAAACGGTTGAGGATGGCTGGGCGCGGGATCTTGCGATCGAGGCCGAAAGCCATCAGCAGCATCACGGCCACCATCACCCAGGGCAGCAGCACGGCGGGTGAATCGAAGAACCATTTCAACGGTTGCTGACCGAGCGCGCCGCAGATCGTGCCGATGACTGTGTACGACAGCAAGCGACCGCCGTGGTAGAGCGAGGCGGCGGTGAGCCGCTCGCCTTCGGATTTCGCCAGAGTGCCCAGTCCGCACGCGATCGGGCCACACATGCCCGTGCAGTGCAGGCTGGTGGCGAGTCCGGCGATCAGGGCGGCGGTGGTGGTCATGGCGCTTACTTGCTGATCTCGACGGTTTGCGGCGAGTATTTGATGGCGACGGTGATGAGGGTTGACCAGGCGGCGAGCAGCACCAGGAAGGCGAAGACGACATAGAGCCAGGGGCGCTTGGCGACGAAGGATCGGATGGAGTTCATGGCATTCAGTTGGTTTGGGTTGGGGTGATTTGGGGATTGGGTCCGAGGAAGCGGATCGATTTTTGCAGCAGGACGTCGCCGGGTTCGGCTTGGATGTTCAGGGTGATGTCCGAGCTGCCGCGGTAGGCTTCGATCGGGGCGATCACCACGCAGGTGCGCGACATTTCGCCCAAGGCATCGACTGTGAATGTTTGTTCCTCACCGCTGAGTTGGTAGCCGTCCGGGGTCTTATCGCCGAGGCGGATGGTGACGGTGGCGCTTTGGTTGCGTTTGTTGATGAAGCGCACCTTGTACATGTTGCGCACCGAGTTGGCGTCGCTGTAGAACCCGACGCCGCCGATGCGCGAGATCGTGGCGTTGTAGGGTCGCGCCTTGATCGAGGCGACCACCAGCACGGCGGCCATGCCGAGTGCGGCGAGTGCGGTGTAGAGGTAGATGCGCGGCCGCAGGAAGCGGCGGCCCTTGCCGGCGAAGCCGTTGAGGGAATCGTAGCGGATCAGTCCGGTCGGCCGGTGCAGCTTGGTCATCACCTCGTCGCAGGCGTCGATGCAGGCGGTGCAGCCGATGCATTCGAGTTGCAGTCCGTTGCGGATGTCGATGCCCGTCGGGCACACCTGTACGCAGCGCAGGCAGTCGACGCAGTCGCCCGCCTTCGCCGAGGCTTCGGCGGGCATGTCTGTGTTTTCGTGTTTGTGCTGTTTGCCGCGTGGTTCACCGCGGTTTTCGTCGTAGCCGACGTTGATCGTGTCGTCATCGGTCAGCGCGCTCTGCATGCGGCCATACGGGCACATGATGATGCAGAACTGTTCGCGGAAGTAGCCGAAGCTGAACCACAGGGCGACGGTGATCGCGCTGACGATGCCGAAGGCGGTGGCATGCTGCAGCGGGCCCTCCTGCATTTGCTGGTAGAGCCGCGGCAGCGAGACGAAGTACGACAGGAAGACGTGGGCGATGATTGTGGAGACCAGCGCGTAAGCTGCGTGCTTGACCAACCACTTGAGGATCTTGCCTGGTGTCCACGGGGCGGCGGCGAGTGCGCGTCGCGACGGTGCGTCGCCTTCGATCCAGCGTTCGATGCGGCGGTAGATGTGATCGAGGAACACCGTGTATGGGCAGGCCCAGCCGCACCAGATGCGGCCGAGCAGCGAGGTGCCGAAGAACAGGGCGAAGCCGACGCCGCTGACGGCGAAGAACATGACCCACAGGTCCTGTGGCACCAGCGTGAGTCCGAACAGGTGGAACATCCGGTTTTCGACATCGAGGAAGACCGCCGGGTTGCCGTTGATCGGGATCCACGGCAGCAGGATGTAGATGGCGATCAGGGCGATGCCGACGACGCGCCGCAGGCGGTTCCATTTGCCACGCACGTCTGCCGGGTGCAGGAAGTAGCGCGAGCCATCGGAATTGATGGTCGTGACGGAGACGAGATTGGGCTTTTTGGGTGCCGCCATGGGGAGCGCAAAAAGCTTCCCATCGGGGATGGTCCATCGCTCCGCATGCCCTGCACAAAACCCCGCAGGATTTATGGCAGGATATGCGTAGTGGCGGCGGATCCGCTCAGTCGATGTCGATCACATCGAGGATTACGCGCGTCGCGTCCATGACCCGCAGCACGCGGTTGTCGTGGTAATAAAGGCGGGTGTTCGGCGTGCGGCGCATGCCGGGGAACATGTCATAGGACAGCGGGGTGAGGGCGTTCCAGATCTCGTCGTCGAGGCGGGCGCCGGGAGCGAGTTTCTTCTGCCAACCGGGAGGCAGTGGTTTACCGCGCTTGAGGTTCTTTTCCAAGCCTGGCGGCAGTTGCCGTTGACCGTCGTTACCGCGGAACAATCGGAGGATCTGGTTGAACTCGTTCTCGTCAAAGTGATCACCGTCGCCGTGCTGGTGCTTTTGGTTCTTCTCGAACTTCTCCTGTTTCTCCTGTTTCTCGAACTTCTCCTGTTTCTCCTGTTTCTCCTGCTTTTCCTGTTTCTCGTGCTTTTCCTGTTTCTCGTGCTTTTCCTGTTTCTCCTGTTTGTGGCCGCCGCCGCCTTTGCCAGGGTTGCCGCCTTTGTTGCCTTTGTCGGATTTGGCGGTAGCCGGCAGGGCGAGCAGGCCGAGCGCGAGCGTGATGATGGGAGTCAGGGCGGCTTTCTTCATGGCTTTCATATGGGGTGGTTTGATGATGGGATGCAATGCGATTCTGCCGGTGGGGGTGGGTGCTTGACGCGTATCCTGGTTTGGGGATGCTCGGGGCATGAAACCTGCGTTGTGTCGGATGGGGTGGACGTTCGTGGTGGGGTTTTTATTCACAGGGGCGGTCGTTTGGGCCGGCGATTTACCGGGATCGGTGTCTGATGAGGCTGGTGATGGCCGCATGGCGTTGGTGGCGCCGGGGTGTTTGGTGCCGGTGTATGCGGAAGCTGAGGATCACGAGGTGGTGCGGGTGGCTGCCGGCGATCTGGTGGCCGATATCGAGCGGGTGACCGGCCAAAAGCCGGCGCTGACGCTGGGTCGCATTGATCAGGAGCTGCGGCGTCGGCCGCTGCCGGCGGCAATCATCGTCGGTTCCTTGGATCGTTCTGCGGTCGTCGGCGGACTGGTGAAGTCCGGCAAACTGGATGTCAGCGGTGTGGCTGGTCAGTGGGAGGCGTTCACCTTGCAAGTGGTGAAGAATCCGCTGCCCGGGGTGGCTGAGGCCCTGGTGATTGCCGGCAGCGATCGTCGTGGCACGGCGTATGGCGTGTATGAATTGTCGCGCCGCATCGGTGTGTCGCCGTGGTATTGGTGGGCGGATGTCGTGCCGGAGAAGAAGGCGCAGCTGCATTGGGCCAAACTGCCGCTCAAAGTGGGTCCGCCGGGGGTGAAATACCGTGGCATCTTCATCAATGACGAGATGTGGGCGTTACGGCCATGGGCAGAGGGGACTTTTGCGCCGGAGGAAGGCCGTGGCTTGGGACCGAAGACCTATGCGAAAGTCTTCGAATTGCTGCTCCGATTGCGCGCCAACTACATCTGGCCGGCGATGCACCAGCAGACCAAGGCGTTTCACTTGTATGAGGGCAACAAGCTGGTGGCCGACCGTTACGGGATCGTGATGGGTGGCAGTCACACCGAGGTGATGTTGCGCAACAACATGCATGGTGCCGAGTGGGATGTGGAGCATGGTGGCGATGGTGGTGAGTGGAACTATATGACCCAGCCGCAGAAGATTCAGGATTACTGGATCCGCGGGGTGAAGCAGTGGGGGATGTATGAGAACCTTTACAACGTCGGGATGCGGGGGCGTGACGACGCGCCGATGATAGGGCCGGCGGATGTCGGGTCGCGGATCCGGTTGATGGAAAAGATCTTCCAGGATCAGCGCGACATCATCGCGAAACACGTGAACCCGGATGCGAAGAAGGTGCCGCAGACCCTGGTGGCCTACAGCGAGGTGGTGGATCTCTACGACAAGGGGATGAAGGTCCCTGATGATGTGACGATGACCTGGCCGGAGGACAACTTCGGCTACATCCGTCGCTTGCCGACGCTTGAGGAGCAGCAGCGATCCGGTGGTTCGGGGATCTACTACCACCTCCAGTGGATCAATGGCGCGACCGGTGCCTATGCCTGGCTGAACACGATGCCACCGTCATTGATTTTCGCCGAGATGAACAAGGCGTGGCAGTATCGATGCAAGCAGATCTGGGTGCTCAATGTTGGCGACATCAAGCCGGGTGAGATCGGGCTCGATTTCTTCATGGAGATGGCGTGGAACCCGGATCGTTTCACTCATGACAACATCGGTGGCTATCTGGAACAGTGGGCGGCGCGTGACCTGAGTGCCGAGCACGCGGCGGAGATCGCCGGCATCATGAAGCGATACTACCAATTGGCGATGGGTCGGCGTCCCGAGCATCTGGTGATGCATGCCGGCAATGTGCCGCTGATGTTCGATTGGTTCAGTCACGAGGTGTACAACGACGAGGCTGCGTTGCGGATGGCGGCTTACGTGGACATCCAGCAGCGATCCGAAGCGCTGTATGAGAAGATGCCTGATGAGCGGAAGGCGGCGTTCTACCAACTCGTGCTTTATCCGGTGAAGGGCGCCTCGCTGATGAATCAGAAGGTGATCCATGCCAGCCGCAGCCTGCATGATGCCGCGAGCGGACGCTCGACGGCGCGGGTGCACGCGCAGCACGCGCGGGCGGCGTTGGAGGACATCATCCTCATCACCGATGTGTACAACAACGCGATGCCCGGCGGGGTGGGTGCGAAGTGGCGGCACCTGATGCACTGGGCACCGGGGCCGTGGGGTGGTCAGCGCCACCAGTATGAGATGCCTCCGCTGAGCGACTACATGGGGCTGGGCAGGCCGAACCTGCTGGTGATCCCCGAGGGTGAGGACAAGACCGAGGGCATGTATCCGGTGGGTCGCAAGGTGATCGACGACCTGAGTGTTTACACCCGCACGAAGCGCTTCATCGACCTGTTCAACATCGGCAAGGATGAGATCACGTGGAAGGCGGAGGTGAGTCCGGATTGGTTGAAGCTCGACCAGAGTGCCGGCACCTTCAGCACCGGCTTGCGCTTGTGGGTGGATGTCGATTGGGATAATGCGCCCAAAAGCGAAAAACTGAGCGGTATGATCACCATCACCAGCAATGGCGGCAGCCACACGCTTGAGGTGCCGGTGTTCAATCCGGCGGCGCCGGCGCGCGAGCAGGTGAATGGCCATGTCGAGAGCCACGGCTATGTCTGCATGGAGGCCGAGCATCACTCGCGAGCCAGCGCGCGGGATGGAGTCGAGTGGAAGGCGGTCGACAACCTCGGTCGCAGCGGCGACTCGGTGATTCCGGTGCCGTCGACTGGTCCGAGCTTCACCACACCGGCGGAGATCGCCGCGCACAGTCCGGTGATGGAATACGATTTCCACATCTTCAGTAGTGGCGAGTTCGAGCTGCATTTCGATTGCCTGCCGACCTATCCGGTCGGTCCCGGGCGCGGCACGCGCTTGGCGTTCAGCCTGGACGACGGGCCGATCAAGATCGCCGGTGAAGGGGTGGAGCAAAAGCCGACTCCGGGTGCCGGCAAGGGACAGGCGGCATGGAACAAGCTGCTCAACCTGCGGCGCATCAACGACGTGCTCAAAGTGGCCGAGCCGGGCGCTCACACGCTCAAGGTGTGGATGGTCGATCCGGGTGTGATCCTCGATCGGATCGCGATCCATACGGCGGAGCCGAAAGTGAGTTATTTCGGGCCGCCGGAGTCGTTTTTTGGAAAAGCTGAAAACTGAAAGTTGAAAGCTGAAAGCAGAGGGGGGGAAGAAGTTCTTCGTTCCTCGTTGAGACGTTCTTCGTTGAGGAAGGAGTGATGAAACGACGATCCTTCCTCAACGAAGAACATCCTAACGAGGAACGTCTTAACGTAGCTTTAAAAGAGGTCGACAATGCGTCCGTGGATGGCTAGATTTTCCGATGTTTTTCCCATCGGATCGGAGTTTCGGGTATGCCGTTGAACCCAAGTTTACCAAAGTCACCATGAAGACCTTGTTGAGTTCTGTAGCGATCGCCGCCGTCGGCCTCAGTCTCGTGCAATGCAATCCCGGTGAGGAATCCGCGGAGGTGCGCACCTTGGAGGAACACCGCGCCTTCCTCGATACGCTGCGCAAGCCGGCCATCAGGCTCACGCCCTCCTCAGGCGCTGGTCTGAGCCGTATCGGCGGGCTGCCTTCGCTGCCGGATGGCATGGCGTGGCCGGAGTGGAAGGGCAAGCCGCTCTCGTTCATTTGTCAGCTGAATCTCGCCGAAATTCCGGAAGCTTGCGACCGCCAGGGCTTGCCCAAGTCGGGAATGCTCTACTTCTTCTACGATCAGGAGCAAAGCACCTGGGGTTTTGATCCCAAGGATCAAGGGAGTTGGCGCGTGCTGTATGTAGCTGCGCCACCTGCCGGCGATATGGCTCGTCTTGCTCCACCGGGGCTTGCCAAGGATGCCGTGTTCAAGGAGAAGCGCGTTTCATTCAGTCCCGTGAAGACCTACCCGGACTGGCAGGATGAGCGGGTCAGTGCGCTCGAGTTGAACGATGAGCAGTGGGATGCATACGCGGACTTGTGTGGGAAAGTGTTTGATGATGGTCCTCAACACCATCTTTTAGGTTATCCGTCCCCGGTTCAGGGTAATGATATGGATTTGGAATGCCAGTTGGTTTCCAATGGTTTGTATTGTGGTGACGAGACCGGCTACCAGGCCGCCAAGGTAAAGGAGTTGGAGTCGGGGCGTGCTGATTGGATGCTGTTGTTTCAGCTCGATACCGATGACGATACGAACATGATGTGGGGTGACTGCGGCATGATCTATTTCTGGATCAGGAAGCAGGATCTGCAAGAGGGTCGCTTCGACAAGTGCTGGATGATCCTCCAGTGCGGTTGAAGTGGGTGGCGATGCGGTGATTCCAGCATCATCCTGCTGATTGTGGGATCAATCAGCAAACGCGAGCGATTCCGAGCGACGGCCCGTGATGCTCACACGTAGTGCAGCTTTTTCGCGGTCGCTTCGATAGCGCTGCTGTTGTCGAGCAGTTCCTGGATCGGGTCCCAGCGGCCCGAGACGAGGGCTTCGCGGGCGGATTCAGGCATTTTCACGGCGAAGTCGAGGCCGCTGTCGGTGCGCACGCGCAGGGCTTCGACGTCGATGGTGATCTGGGTTGCAGGATTGGCCTCGATGGCGGCGCGCAGGGCGGCGATGTCGTTGGCGCTGGCGACGACGCAGGGCATGGCGAGCGTGGTCGAGTTGCCGAAGAAGATTTCGGCGAAGGATTCGGCGATCACGGCATTGAAGCCGTATTTCTTGAGCGATTGAGGGGCGTGTTCACGCGACGAGCCGCAGCCGAAGTTGACGCCCGCGACGAGGATTGAAGCGCCGCTGAAGCGCGGGTCGTTGAGTGGGTGCTGGGTTTTCTCGCCGGTGTCCGGGTTGAAGCGCACATCGTAGAACGCGAACTCACCGAGGCCGTCGAAGGTGACGCACTTCATGAAGCGTGCCGGGATGATGCGGTCGGTGTCGATGTCGGCGCCGGGGATGAAGACACCGCGGCCGGAGACTTGTTTGACAGGTGCGAGAGACATGGCGGATGGGGTAAAATCTGAAATTTGAAATCTGAAATCCACCATTCGCGGCTTCAGCCGTGAATGGTGAAGAGTTTGCGGGCGTCGCTGATGTGGCCGTTGATGGCGGCGGCGGCGACCATGACGGGCGACATCAGCACCGTGCGGCCGGTGGGTGATCCCTGGCGGCCCTTGAAGTTGCGGTTCGAGGACGAGGCGCAGAGTTGGTCGCCGACCAGTTTGTCGGGGTTCATGGCCAGGCACATCGAGCAGCCGGCGCCGCGCCATTCGAAGCCGGCTTCGGTGAAGATCTTGTCGAGTCCTTCCTGTTCGGCCTGGATGGCGACGATCTGCGAGCCGGGGACGACGATGGCTTTGACGCCCGGGGCCACCTTGTGGCCCTGGATGTATTTCGCGACTTCGCGGAAGTCGGAGATGCGGCCGTTGGTGCAGGAGCCGATGAAGGCGACGTCGATTTTCACGCCGTCGATCGGGGTGCCCGGGGCGAGTTTCATGTAGGCGAGTGCCTCCTCGATGGTGGCTTTCTCCTCGGCGTTGGTTGCCTTGGCGGGATCGGGGATGGTTTCGCTGATCGAGATCCCGTGGTCGGGCGAAATGCCCCAGGTGACGGTGGGTTCGATATCCTCCGCCTTGATCGTGACCAGGTCGTCGTAGTGGGCGTCCTTGTCGGAGGCGAACGACAGCCAGCGGGCTGCGGTGGCGTCGAAGTCGCTCATGTCGACATACGGCCGTCCCTGCAGGTAAGCGATGGTTTTGGCGTCGGGGTTGACGTAGCCGCAGCGTGCGCCGCCTTCGATCGACATGTTGCAGACGGTCATGCGTTCTTCCATCGACATGCGGTCGAACACATCGCCGGCGTATTCGTAGGCGTAGCCGATGCCGCCTTTGGCGCCGAGCAGGCGGATGATGTGGAGGATGACATCCTTGGCGTAGACGCCGGGGCGGAGTTGGCCGTTCACTTCGATGCGGCGCACCTTGACCGGCGACAGCGCCATCGTCTGGGTGGCGAGCACGTCGCGCACTTGGGTGGTGCCGATGCCGAAGGCGATCGCGCCGAAGGCACCGTGAGTGGCGGTGTGCGAGTCGCCGCAGGCGATGGTGGTGCCGGGTTGGGTGATCCCTTGTTCCGGGCCGACGACGTGGACGATCCCTTGTTTGCCGGAGGCCAGGTCGAAGTAGGTGATGCCGAAGTCATCCGCGTTCTGGCGCAGCGCCTGCATCATTTCGGCGGCGAGCGGGTCCTGCGGAGCGTCCTGATCGATGGTGGGGACGATGTGGTCGACGGTGGCGAAAGTGCGCTTGGGGAATTTCACCTTGAGTCCGAGGTCGCGCAGCATGCCGAAGGCCTGGGGCGAGGTGACTTCATGGATCAGGTGGGTGCCGATGAACAGTTGTGTGCGGCCGTCGGCGAGGGTGCCGACGCTGTGGGCTTCCCAGACTTTTTGAAACAGACTTTTTCCCATGGTATGAGCGTCGCCAGGGTTGGTGGCGGGCGGGAAAACTGCATGGCTCGGCTTGCCTTGTCAAAGCCACAAGCGGCCGAAATTGCGGAAATCGTGTGTCGCTTGGCTCAGCCGAGCTCGATGAACAGTGCGGCGATCAGCCCGCCGAGGGCGGCCAGGGCGAGAAGCGTGCCGCCAATGATGAGCAGTTTGCGCAGAGTCTGGCGTGAAAACCGTGATGGGCGACGGCCATGGATCCACTCATCCCAGTCCTGTTGTTCCTGGGTATTGACGCGGTGGTAGTGGCGCAGTTGGGCTTGGAATCGCCTTTCGCTGCCGTCTGAAGTGTCTGGCTTCATCGGTTTTGGGGGAGGATCCGGGGTTTGACTCATCTTAGCCTGAATCCGGAGCCAGGCAATGACGTGTTTGCGTATGGCCTCATTTACAAGCTTGAAGATGCGAAAAACGCCCGTCCGCAGGGCGGATGGGCGTTTTGGAAAGAGGGAAACCGGTTGTGCGTCGGCTTATTTCTCGCGAATGACCTTCGGTTCTTCGACGGGTGCTTGGACAGCCGGGGTGGCTTCCTCGGTCGTCAGCGAGTCGAACTTGGGCATTTTACGGAGTTTCGGGACACTCGGCGGTTGTTTGCATCCGCAGGAGCTGATGAAGAGGGACAGCACCGGGATCAGGAGAGCGGCAAGGAAACGGGTCATGGTTTTTCTGGGATGACGGGTTGTGGAGGGTGGGAAGGGAGGCCTCGGAGTGGCTTATTTCGTCGGTTGGACGTAGGTCGCCGGGGCGGGGCCGGGTTGCGGGCAGCAGGAGGCGGCGAGCATCGCGGCGGCAGCGGCAAGAATGGCGAGGCGGATCATGGTAGTATCGGAGTGGGGTTCGGGACTGGCTGCCCGTGGGGACGGGCAATCATCGCCTGCGAGACTACCGATGACGCTATCCCCTGCAAGGGAAAAGAGCGGCGGAATGCCGTCCCGCACGGCCGGTGATGGCCGGTGTGGGGTGCTGGTTTTTTGTGCCGGGCCGGGCAATCTGCTTGTGCCGGCTGTGTTTGCACTCCTAGTTAGACAGGTATGAAACTGTGCCTGTCCTGGATGGTGCTTGCAGTGCTGAGCCTGCCCTTGGTCGCTTGCAAGAAGAAGGAACAGGCAGTGGAAATGCCGCCGCCATCGGTGCCGGAAGTGCCGGTGGAGGAGCCTGCGGTGCCGGTGGCGCCACCGGTTGTGGAGCCGGTCCGCCTGATGGCGGAGCAGCGGGCGGAGATGCATGGCTTTGCCCGTTATCTGCCCGGCAACACCGAATGGATGGTCACGCTGCACAACCGGCAGGATGCGGTCGCCCGGCTTGAGGCCAGCCGTTTGTGGCGCGCACTGACGAGGGGCAGTCCTCTGGACGATGCGGTTGAGGATGGGGTGGACGCTTTGGATGATCCGTTTGGCGATGAGGAATTGGTGGAGGACGAGTTGTCGCCGGCTGCCGTTTTCGGGCGCGAAGTGACGGTGGCCATCGGCGATCGGGGTGGCGAACGGATTGGCGACGCCCTTCATTTCTTTCGCCTGGGCGGGTATTTCCTGATGCGCAACCTGGTGAAGTCCTATGCGGCCCAGCTCGATGGGAACGAACAGGGAGAGGATGTGGATGATTTTTGGGACGAATCGCTCAAGGATCTGTTCGTCGATGACGCCTCCTTTGATGGCGGTCAATCGGGCATGGATGTGTTTGAAGCGATGCGGATGCCGCCGGTGTTCATTTCCTTCAGGGTGGGCGAGAACATGCGCGAGCAGGCGGCCCATGAGTTGGCGTCGTTGCTGCAGATGCTGGATGGGGTTGAAGAGGGAGTTCGACTGGTGGAAGTGCAATACGGCAACTCGTTGTTGAGTGGCTACGAATTGTCGGGGGCGCTGATCGCCAAGGGGATGGAGGAGGGTCGCGCGGAGATGGAGGAGGACATGTCCGCCGAAAGGGCGGACCGCTTGATCAAGGCGGTTGCGCAGAAGAAGCTGGTGCTGATGACCGGGGTGATTGACGAGTATGTCGTGTTTTTCCTGGGTTCCTCGGTGGAGGAACTCAAGCTGGCCCCCGGTCTGGATGAATCCTTGGTGGCCGGAGACGCGCTGGCATTCGCCGATGCTTATGCGGGCAAGCATCTGCTGGCGGTGGTGTATGCCGAGGAGGAATCCAGCCAGCAGCTGATGAAGCAGGGACCGATCGGGTTTGCCGACATGGGCGCGGGTCTTCGCGACGGGTTGTCCGCGGTTGATCAGTTGGGGGATACCCGAAGCCTGCAGGCATTGCTGCGGATGGTGGAGGAGCGCGAGGCCGCGCTGTATGGACTGGCCAAGATGGCGGGCCTTGGAACGGTGGTCTTTTTCGACGAGGGGGTGAAGTTGGAGACTTACGGTGGTTGCGATGTCGGCATGCTCGATTGGACCTCGCCGAACCGGCTGGCGCCGCTGGCGCAAGGTGAGGACGTGCTGATGTTCGCCAATATGACTACGGATGCCGTGTTCGACGCCAAGGCCCACGAATATGTCGAGGTCTTGATGGAGACGGCGTATGCTGCGGCGATGAAGATGGCGGATTTCCCGGTCCAGGATCAGGATCTGATCGAATTCTGGAATGGGTCGAAGTTGTTCGATGCGAAGTTCCGTGATGATCTGGTGGCGGTGTGGAATGCCTACAGCGAGGGTGTTGGTGCTAGTTTGGGCAAGGAGCGGGCGCTGGTGGTGGATTTGAAGGGGGTGATGCCGGCGTTGCCGGATGTGCCGCGGCCATTGATCGGCAAGGCGAAGTTTCCGCGGGTGTCGATGGTGGCGCCGGTGGTCGATCGCGCCAAGCTGGCGGCCTCCTGGCAAGAGATGAGCGTCAGCTTGGGCAACCTGATGTCTTCAGCCGGTGAGTTGGCTGGCATGGATTTGCCGATGCAGCGGCAGATGGGTTCGGAGAAGGGCGGATTCACCACTTGGTTCCTGTCGATGCCGTTCTGCAACGACGAGTTCGTGCCGTCGGTGAGTGTCAACGATGAGTGGTTCGCAGTATCGACCTCGAAGAATCAGGCCGTGGATCTGCTCAGTCAGGCGATGCAGGGTGGGGCAACCAGCACCGGCTTCCAATTGCTGGTGAACTTCAAGGCGCTCGACAAGGTGGGGGAGGAGACCTTGCAGCTTGTCGAACAGAACAGGGACGGCTTGGGCATCACTGCAGAGCAGATGAATGACGCCCGGCTCTTGGTGGAGGGCCTCAAGGATTTGGATGCCCTGAGCGTGCACGTCCGTCGTGAGAGCGGCCAATTGCGCGGTAGCGTGCATCTCAAGACCCGCTGAACAGGCGCTAGTTTTTCCAGGCTGGCGGGGCGCTTGCTCCGCCGCTATGATTCCACTCAGTCGTGATGAACATCGAAGCCATTGGCGTTGTGAGATCCTGCTTCGGCGGGAAGTTCGGGGTTCCGCGTCAGCCGGGTTTGTGTCCGAGCGCCTGGGGCGAATTGATCTTTCACGAGCCCTTCCGTATGGCGGATGCCTTGCGCGGTATCGACGGGTTTTCGCATCTCTGGCTGGTGTTTGGTTTTCATGGGACGGCTGACGGCGGGTGGAGTCCGACGGTGCGTCCGCCACGCTTGGGTGGCAACGAGCGCGTCGGCGTGTTTGCCAGCCGTTCGACCTACCGGCCCAATGGGCTTGGCTTGTCTTTGGTCCGGCTTGAGGAGGTGGTGATCGATCATCCTGAGGGGCCGCTGCTCAGGTTGGGTGGGTTGGATCTGATCGACGGCACGCCGGTGTATGACATCAAGCCGTATCTCGCCTATGCCGAGAGTGTGCCGGACGCATTGCAAGGATATGCCGCCGCACCGATTCCAAGGCTTGAGGTGAAGGTGGAGCCTTCTGCGGAGTTGGCGTTTGCGGCTCTCGCGCCGCGGGCCCAGTCATTGCTGCGCGAGGCCTTGTCGTATGACCCGCGCCCTGCGGTGCAGGCCGACGAATCCGAGCGCGTTTTTGGTGCGTTGCTGGCCGGGGTGAATGTGCGTTTCACTGTCGCCGACGGCATTTGCCGGATCGTGGAGATTGCCGCGACCTGATCATTCGCCAGCGGTCGCCTGCAGCCAATCCCCGCTGGGGATGGGCTGAAGCCCGTCGACGGGCAGGATCCATTCCCAGACATCGACATCGATCGTTCGTCCGTCGCTGGTGAGGGCCGTGGTGCTGACGCGGTGGTATTCCGGGCCTTCGTATTCATCGAGGGCGGTGAGGTGGTCCGATGAGACGCTGAACACGTCGCCGGTGATCGCGTTGCCCTGTGGGTCGAGTACCAGTCCCGGATACCAGCCGACCTTGTAGAGGGTGCCGCGCACGCTCGCGCTGGCGACAAAGTCCGCGCCCTCCATGCGGAAGTGGTTGCTGCCGCCGCGGCGCAGTGTGCCGTAGACGAGGATCGATGATGGAGGGTCATTGGTCATTGGTCATTGGTCATTGGTCATTGGTCATTGGTCATTGGTCATTGGTCATTGGTCATTGGTCATT
>JACCDY010466834.1_pt1 | contig 24773 bp, 41 predicted proteins | sample 7446391 | NCBI WGS metagenome assembly JACCDY01 (sample SAMN15323451, study PRJNA562643) | freshwater metagenome | isolation source: river surface water | place: USA:Blue River Watershed | collected 2017-08-18 | reverse complement strand
GCAAATTCAAATATTCTCCGCATTTTGCAATTCCTCAAAGACTTTCTCACACATTTTCTTACGGTCGATGATCAGATCAAGAATGTCCAACTGCCCCTTGCGATACCATAGATCATTGGAGTCTTTTACAGCCGACAAGTCATCGATACTGTCTCTTAACTTCTGTAAGTCTTCTGTGAGGTCTTTCCAGCCTTGCTGGGAGAATAATGAGAATTGTTCTTCGTAATATTGCTGCAAGGATTGTTCCATAGGAGTCCTTTAGTGTTGTAAAAAAGAGACACTTTTAGTGTCTATGTAGTTATTATAGCAAATTTTGCTTGACTTGGGGAGGGGGTTCTGCTATAATACTTCTTTAACTTTGTAAAGGAGTTATATGGCTTATAATAAAAAGCTTACAGCAGAAGACCTTGAAGAGATGCGTAAGATGTTAGAACGAGGCTGTGGTTATCAACAGTGTTCTGACTTCTTTGGCAATGTCCTCTCTAGACAACGAATCAAGCAGTATGCCCAGCGTTGGGGCATTGATGCTAAACGGATACAAACTGAAAAACTGTCTGAACTCAAAAACAAACAGATGTCAGAAAAGTGGGGAAACAAGTGGAAAGACCATGAATGGCGCAAAAGCGACATCTACAAGTCAATGCGAGAGAAGTTCAGAAACAAGAAAGCAAACGCAAAGAACAAAGGAATTGAATTCACTGTTCCTTTTGGAGAACTTGAGTTTCCTGAACACTGCCCCGTACTTGGTATCCCTATCGACTACTTTGTAGAAGGTTCAGCAGACGACAGTAGCCCTTCGTTTGATAGAATAGACTCTTCAAAAGGCTATGTGTCTGGTAATGTTGTTATTGTCTCCTGGAGAGCCAATCGTCTTAAAAACAATGGCACTCCAGAAGAACATCTTAAAATAGCACAGTTCTACAGTCGATAACTAGGCCCTCTTCGGAGGGCTTTTTTACTGTTTTCGCATCATTTGTGTCATGGCAATGCGTTCGTTGCTGTCAATGTCCTTTTCCTTCAGGGCAATCTCAGCTAAACGCACACGGCGTTCAAAGTCCTTAGACTCGTTATCCTCATTCAGATTGTTGGTCAGAGCAGAAACCAGCTTAGCCTGGGCAATCTGCGGGGTTGCCTGAGCCTCTGCAACGGCCTTAGCAGCCTCTGCTTGCTCACGCTGAGCCTTAGCCTGCAACTCAGCCACTTGAGCCTCCAGAAGAGCCATCTGAGCCTGTTGCTGCTGCATCTGAGCTTGTGCAGCCTCGGGAGAGGGCTGAGACATCTGCTCAAGTGCCTGCATAAGCTCTGCACGGTTCGTAAGGCTGCTGTTTTGCATGATTCCCTTAAGAATCAGAGGCAGAACAGGCGTATTCGGGCCTAAAGTCTGTAACAAGCCAATCATCTGCTGCTGTTCAAACTCACGAGCCAGTACGCCAAGAGCAGCGGTAGGCACAAAGTTCATGTCAACAGACGGATAACGCTCAGGATCAAACTGCATGTAGCGGAATGCAGCCTTTTCGATGAACGGAATCATGAAATCTTCTTGGAAGTTGGTCAGAGTACGCTTATACTTCTTGATAACTCCCGCCATAGCCATGCTCATGCCGCCGACACCGGCATCACGAGGCACATTGCTAGGCATTCCTGAACTATCTACCGTACCCGTGGCCTGCAACAGCATACGCTCAAAGTTCTGAGCCATTACCATTGAGTTTCCATCGGTCTGTCCGAACTTAAACGGGAACAGAATTTCGTTGGGATTGCCGTTGGTCAGGATAGCCTTACCGGGCTTAACCTCAAACTTGGCACCACGAGGCAGACGGGTAGCGTCCATAGCCATCATAGGAGCCGTTGTAAGAGCCAAGGAGTCCATGTGAGCACGCAACTGACCATCGATGGCCTTTTGCATGTTGTAAGCCTTCTCAACCGTCCCACGACCCCAGAAACGACCAGGAACCGTGTCATCCTGATAGGCGATAACAGGACGATCCTTCATCATGTACGGGTTTTCTTCAGCCTTGAGCAGCAGACTGTCGTTCGCAATGACGACAATAGCCTCGACAAGGTTGGAATAACGATCCCCAGGAGAATCCTCAGGGAATAATTCTTCAAATTCTGCTTCTTCGTTCTCAGACAGGTACTCACGAGGCACCAAACCGTAGTAAGTCACCAGACGAACCTTGTCATCTTGGTACTGTTTCGGGTCTTGGGTGGGCTCTAAGTCCACATCTTCGCTGTCAGGCTGGATGTCTACCTTGCGATAGATGCCTGCTTCGATGCCTTCAACGATCTTGTGCAGAGAAACATACTTCTCAATTGCCACGCCCATAGCATCATCGATGCTGTCAGCGTTAGGATCAATCAAAAAGTTCTTAGGATTGACTGGTTTTAGCTTAACTGCAACTCGTTCAGTCTCATTGACACCGATTGCAGCAGCTTGCGCCACTCCAGGAATGGGCTGAGTAGCTGGAATGTACTCAGTTTCACTCTTAACGATGATTTCACCGATGCCAGTGCCATAGATTTCTGCCATCAGTTCGATCTGATCGACAGATTTCTTGATCTTATCCTTCTTAAAATCCTCCATCAACTGCACTCGGAGGGCTTCAATGTCCATCGGATTACCGTCTACATCACGGATGTCGTCATCGATGTCAAAGAATTCACCGTTACCGAAGATGGCTTCCATGATCTCAGCATGGCGAGTCTCTACGGCTTGTTGGGTGGCTGGAGAAATGATGCGAGAGCGTTCCGAATCACGGCTGCGGTCATTTGCATCCCAAATCCCGCGAAAGATACGCTCATACTCTAACCACTTATCCATGTAGTTAGCATCACGATGATCCCGCCAGCGAGTGATGTGATCAGAAATCCAAGAGACAAGTTCCTTGTCGTTCTCGGAAGGCTCATCCATCTCAGTGTTGTGGTATTCTTCCATTACATTTCCTCGATAGAATCGTCTAAGGCATCGTCATCAACTTCTACTTTAGAAGAAGTAATCGGCCCTCCGACAAGCCAAGCACTGCAAGTACGATCAGCAGCACACTTAAAGTCAAACAGTTCGCAGTAGCCCAGATTGGCAGCTTTCATTACATCTTCTGCATAACCTTCTTCTTCATCAATCCCATACTTGATGCACTCAAGCATCTCAGGAGTCTGAATGAAAGCAGCGCAATTGCCACAGCGCATAGACTTGGCTTGCCTTACTTCGGTTTGCCACTCGTTTGCTTTATCGTTCCAAAAGGCTTCGTTAGGTAGTTCAGGATTAGCAGGACCGTATCCATACTCTTTGAAAGCATGATCACGGTTCTTAAGATTGACATGAATGTCTTGAGTTGCAATAGGACACTTCATTACCATTTCACCTTGTTAGCCCAGAATGCAGCAGACATCTTGCCCTTGGCAATGTTCTTAGCATGTCGAGCCTTAAATGCTTCGTTACGGGCAGAACCCTCAGGCGATCCAGACACACCCTGTTGTCCAAAACGAATGGTCTTTACTTGATCACCCTCTTTGGCAACAACAACATGACTTTTTGTTGGATGGTTAGGAGTGCGCTTAGGCTTGTTATAGCCTGTCACCCCTGCACGAGTAAGTCTAGAATCAGTAGCCACTTTTCTTAACCTTCTTAGCAGTCTTGGCTGCATCCTTGAAGTCTTTAGCAGACGGAGCACCTTTGGTTCCAGGCTTTCGCATCTTTTCACCGGAGCCAGCTTCGATGCGCTTGCGCTTAGCGTTAATGTTTGCGTAGAGTCCTTGTTTCATTTAGTACCCCGATATAATGTCAAGTGTTTGGTATTCATCTTCTTCGTAGTCTTGCTGATAGTTAACGATAGCAAGCTGATCGACATAAGACAAAGCATCAACCAAGTCATCGTGCACTCCTTGTGTTGGGAACATGATCAACTGGTCATAGAATTCATCCCAGTCCTCATCCTCGTTGAAGGTGATACGACCATGCTCCATACGACCTTGTAAAGACCAAATCACACGATCATTCTTTTTCTTGTTACCGTGCGTTAGGTCCGTAATGTGTGCGTAGATGTTGTTTTTACGCATCAAGTCGTTCAGGTACGGCAGCACTGCATTCTTCAGTGCACCACGCTCGATACCCACAGACAAAGGCTCAAAGTCTCTGACAGCCATCAGAATCTTTGCAGCAGTCTCTCGAATATCCCAACGACCATGAATGATCTTTTTTACCCACCAATCACCGTTGTCAGTTACCTTAACAACAGCAATGGCAGATTCATCTAGTCTTTTCTTAGCAGCACCAGCGTTCTTAGCAACATCCTCAAAGCCTGCTAAGTCCACAGCGATGACATAGGAGCCATACTGTGGTTCTTCAGACTTCTTGAACCATTCTGACTTGAAGATATCAGCACCGGCGGTATCAAAGCTAGACAAGTATTCTTGTTTAAAAGCAAAAGAACTTAGGGTTCTCTTAGCAGCCTCAATTTCCTTAGGGTCAATCGTTTCATTGTCTGCTGTTGTAAAATGCCAACTTTTCCATTCTTCGTCTTCCGCTGTTTGGCCTAACTTAAACATGTCATAAAACCAGTTACGACCAGCAGGAGTAGAAATAAACAATGCACGACCCTTACGATCAGACAAAGCTGCTCGCAGGATACGCTCCCAAACCTCTTGCTTGATGTACGCACATTCGTCCATCACAAGGTAAGTTAGTGACACACCACGAAGACTGTCAGGATTGTCTGCACCTCTGACCAGAATCTTCTTACCATTGATCAGAGTGATCTCAAGGTTGTTCACATGGCTGGACTTGATGACTGGCCTTCCAAGCTCATGTATCAAGTCCCAGATAATCGTACGGGCCTGTCCAAGCGTTGGAGCCACATACATCACAGACGAACCATCAGGGCAGTTTAAAGCCTCTATAAGCAGCGTTACAGCCGACAATCGGGACTTACCGCACCGGCGACCAGCAGCAACGATTTTAAAGCGTGTAGAGTCTGTAAATACTTTCTTTTGCCATTCCAGAAGTTGAAAGTTTAAAGCTGTCATACATCAATCACATCGTCTGAGGTTGACACCTTTGGTTCATTCAGACCAGAGATGTTAATGCTGATCTGAGGCATGGAACCAGACTGCTTGGCTTGATCGAAAGCAGACACAGGAATGATTCGATCAGCAATGATCTTCCAGGCTGCTGCTTGGTGTGGGTGTTCATCCTGTAGTGCAGCATCCATGATCTTCTGTAAGACCTTCTCTGACTTAGGACTATTGAGCATCCGATCACGGTACTCATTGATGATGGCAGCAGTGCCCTTGGGACGACCTACAGACCTGTTCTCTCGGACAGCAGCAAGGTCTGACTTCTTTGGACGACCAATCTTGTTGCCTGACGGCTTAGTCATGTCTTTATCCTTTCAGGGAGACAATGGATTATGAACTTACGACAGTACCCTATATACTTCTATGTCTTTATAAGTACATATTATAAGTATATTTATAAATATATACATCTATGTACATCTATGCTTCTATGTCTTCTTAGATGTCTTTTCTTCTTAGTCTATAGAGTTATTATACACTAAGTTTGTCTTTTGCACAAGGGGGTTCTGCTACAATGTTTTTATAAGAATGTTAAGCTTGCTACTCCCTCTATAGTCTCCCATCCAGGGTGTCCGCTATCGGCTTCCTAGCTGTTGCTTTTACACAACAGAATCAAACACTTACATAAGTTCTTAAGTGTTGTCTTTTTAGGTCTAATTTTCCTTTTTTGTAAGCGTTAGAGGCTCCAACAAAAACTTCTCAGCCACCAGAGCCCCTCCCCCCAGTCTAATGAGAATGCATTCGCATTAGCAGTCTAAGTTAGTGAGCACTCACATACACTGTAGTTATCCACAGGTTGTCCACAAGCACTATAGTGCATGCACCAAAACAGTGCACGGGAGGCGTTGCAGGTCCCTACAATGGGGACCTTTGATGCACCAACTTAGTGCATTTCAGTCAGGGTAAACCCTATCAGGGAAATTCCTATGCCAATAAAATCAAGCACTTACAAGAACTGGCACGATTCTATTATGCATATAGGGTAAGAGCGCACGATTTTGTGAGCACTTAACAGGAGCGAAAGATGATCCAACGTGACACCCTCATAAAGATGATCAACGACAACGCCACAGTCTATGTGGTCAACAATGAACTCTTCAGCACCCGCGCAGCGGCCTTAAAAGCCCTCAGGAGCGCCGATCAGGTCGCGGACATACTAGGCACGCCACGCGCCACGATAGAAGCCCACAAGGCCTACAAATTCACCAGCATCGTCAACACACTGTAAACACCAGGAGCACACACCATGAAGATCGCCAACCTCACACCACGCGAATTTGCCCATGAGATCGCCCTTGATTGGATTCGCAACGCATTTCACGGAACTACCAACGATCTCGGGGGTCTAACCGATGCAGAGCGTGACGCAGTGCAGAAAGCACTGGTTAAACTGCACGACCACATCCTGACACGCTCGGGCCTTGATGGTCTGCCATTGTCTCAGCGAGTGTAAGTAAGGCGTAAGACTACACAGACACAATCAACACACCAACAACCTACAGAGGATCAACACCATGAACACCTACAACCTGGAAATGACGGACACCTTCGGCGGTGAAGCGAACTACGCATGGGTGCGTCGCTACACGATCAAGGCCAAGTCTTTCAGAGGCGCCATCAGCGCACTGTCTCGCAAGCATGGCGGACACTTTAAGATCAATGGCAACTATGGCGATATGGCACGTTATGACATGATAGGCGCTGCTATCTGTGTCTTCGTGTCTTATGCTGAAGAGTGATTGACAGTTTCCACACCTAGGGGCTACAATGTGGCCCTTATCGTGGGCACTGTTGCCCTGCATCAGCCCATCATGGGCAAACCTTTAGAGGATCATCATGTTCACACGCATCAATGTCTATCAGTTCCGGGATGAGTTCACCCTTGCCAACCGTAAGGATCAGTTCTCATATGAGGGTCTAGGCATCCTGTTCGATTACTTGGAACAAGTGGAGGACGACACTGGAGAACCCATCGAACTGGATGTAATTGCACTATGCTGTGACTACAACGAGGACAAGTGGCTAGATGTTGCCAAGAACTACAGCATTGACATCAGCCACTGCGAGGACGATGACGAAATGCGTGAGACAATCCTAGACTATTTGAACGACCACACAGCCGTGTGCGGCCATAATGACGACATCGTTGTCTATGCTTGCTTCTAAGGGGTAAACAATGAACCAATCAACCTTTACAGGGTCAACCCTGCTTGATGCTGTCCTACTTGTGGCCGTGTTTGCTGGCCTGGGTGTTTTGCTTGCTTGGAGGTTCTAACATGAAACTGTCACCCATAGAACGCAGTTCTTTAAACCATGCACGAGAATGGCTACACTATCAGCGCAGCGCACAAGCGCAGCAGGATTTGATAGCAGACAAAAAGCGCAGGGAAGCAGCAGACAGGGCAGTAGGGCACTTGCCACAATGCGGTCTTTTGAAGTGTGCTGCTGGGTGTCTTAAAAGAAAGGATTGAACATGTACCTAGTCAAATTCAAAACATCAGGGATTATCGCTTACCGATCCCTGGACCGAGTACAGGCTCAAATGTGGGCATTGCTGAATGACATTCTTGATGCTGATGGCAATCCTGCCGGGCTCTATCGCATTGAAAGGATTAAAGATGGACAAACAAACCGATCAGAAAAGGCTCAGGAAGGGGTCTAAAACGCCCTCAGAGGCGTTATCTTGGGTCGGGGAAGGGGTAGGTAGCCTGAGGCGTGTTCAAGGGCTAGAATCGTGGCCTTTCCCGACATACAAAGGTCAACCCTTGGAACCAGTCATTTACCCAAAACAGCCCAGAGTTGACCCATCATGGCCTGAAGCACTGTTGTGAAAATACAACACTTTTGCTGTTACTAGTAATGGAGTACCCTCTTACTCCCTACGCACTTGAAAGGAAACCACTATGCGTTGCGTATGCTGTGACAAGAACCTGAACGACTATGAATCAACCCGGAAGCATGCCTTTACAGGCGAGTACCTGGACACCTGTAACGCTTGCCTGTCAGAGATCAATCAGACAGTGGTCATTCCGACCATCACCAGGGAAGACCTAGCAAATTGCTCGGACATTGTTGACAACCCTGAAAGTGAAGACTATAATAGTCTGTATAGTGAAGACATAAACGAATGATACATTATTAATATACTTATAATGTATCTTTGCTTAAATGTAACTATAAAGGTCTAATTGTGTCCAAAATCAAGGAATTCATCATGTCCCAGATGGAAGAGTACGATCATGCACAGGCGCATGCCGAACACCAACAGGCCCAGGAGGAAGCATTCTATGAGCACACAATCCTGTCCATTGTTGACCTGATGACAGTCTACGGGTACAATAATGTGTTGTCTGCTATCAACAGGCGATACGATGAAGTTGCTAAAGCAATGGGCATCCTGGAGGAAGTCTAGATGCTTTGGCTTGGGGTTGTCTTATGGCTGATTGGCCTTGTGTTTTACTCAGGAATCAATGAATGAATGCTTTTCGGATTGTGAAATGCTCTGACCCACTGCTGTGGTATGCTGACAGGGTTGGAGATGTCTTTGTCTGTTTCCGTATGGAACGGCTCACGGGTGGCGACATTCTGTGGACTAGGGCAGACAACAGCAGCTATGGAAAACTGCTAAACTGGGTATGGCTTAAGGACACTGAGGAAGCAAACTGATGGAAATCAAGATAGAAACCACATTCGATGATGTTCCTTTCACAGTCTACTATGAGGGCCTTCCAGGGTTCACCGTGGAGCTTGTGTCTGTCTTTGTCGATGAGGGCGGCTACGACCTTGTGAATATGCTCTCTGACAAGGTTTTAGAGGGCTTGTCACAGGCTTGCATTGCTCACCAATACGAGCTTGATAGCATGATGGCTGAGGCTATCGAGGAGGGCAGGCTAGTGTACGAGAATGAGCCGTGAGTGCATGGCTGATTGCCCTAACGGGCTTGATTTATCTCGGTGTGGCCTTGGAGCAGGCTTACAAGGGCAACATGCCTATGTTTATCTGCTATCTTGGCTACTCATTCGCTAACATTGGATTGTATAAACTGGCATCATGAACACTCGATTGTTGAAGAAGGTACGCAGAGCATGGAATAACCCTGATGTTCCTATGGAATTGAACAGGGCAAACATGCGAAAATGGGTCAAATCTGTTCGTTTTCTAGGTGAAAACTGGCTGTTGGCTAAACCAATCACGAGGAAAGAGTGAGACAAGAAAGCAAGTTCCTAAAGCATGTAGAATGCCCTTACTGTGGCAGTTCTGATGCTGGAGCAATCTACGATGATGGACACTTCCACTGCTTCAGATGCGGTAAGACTGTCCACGATGAGCACCAACTAGACCACGAACGAGATCATATCAACTATTTTAGAGCTATGAGCACACTGCCTGATAAGGTTCCTGGACAGGTTCAACCGATCACTGATCGAGGAATCTCACGACAAACCTGCGAGAAGTATGGAGTCACGATTGATGGTAACAAACACTATTATCCGTACACTGATGAGTCTGGCAGTACCGTTGCCTACAAAGTTAGGAACACAGAAAACAAGTCATTCGGCATCAAAGGTGAGTTCACTAAGGCCCGATTGTTTGGACAGAACCTGTTCCACTCAGGTGGCAAGTATGTCACCATCACAGAAGGCGAGCTAGACGCACTTGCAGCCTATCAGATGGCCGGTAGCCAGTGGCCGTTTGTGTCGATCCGTAACGGTGCACAAGCAGCCTTGAAGGACTGCAAAGCCCAGTTTGAATGGCTGAACAGCTTTGAGACGATTGTTGTCTGTTTTGATGCTGATGAGCCAGGACGCAAGGCAGCCAAGGAAGTAGCGGAACTGTTTGGTTCAAAGGCAAAGATTGTTAAACACCTAGCAGGGTACAAAGATGCGTGTGACTACTTGGTTGCGGGGGCTGGTAAGGAGTTCGTCAATGAATGGTGGCGTGCAGAAGTCTTTATACCGGACGGTATCGTACAGGCGGCTGATCTTTGGGAAGATATTCGACACCCTGAGAAACCTGCTGAGGCGCAATACCCGTTCAAGGGGCTGAACCGTCTGCTATATGGAATCCGTACAAGTGAACTGGTAACAGTCACTGCCGGATCAGGTCTTGGTAAGTCACAATTCTTGCGTGAAATCCTGCACTGTATCCTAAAAACAACAGATTTCAAGATCGGTGCAATGTTCTTGGAAGAGTCTGTACGCAAGACAGCCCGTAGCATCATGTCAGTGCATGCAAACAAAATGCTGCACTTGCCTGACACGAAGGTTACAGAGGAAGAACTGAAGGAGGCTTTCGATGCCACTCTCGGAACAGGTCGTGTATTCCTTTTTGATCATTTTGGCAGTCTTGAACTTGATAATGTGGTCAACAGAATCCGTTATATGGCTAAGGCGCTTGACTGTCGCGTGGTGTTTCTTGACCATATTTCTATTGTTGTCTCAGGTCAGGACTTGCACGATGAGCGAAAGGCTATTGACAACCTGATGACGCGATTGCGTACGCTGGTGCAGGAGCTAGGAATCACCCTGTTCTGTGTGTCGCACCTGCGCCGTCCGAATGGCAATGCAGGGCACGAGGATGGACAAGCAGTGTCCTTGTCACAGCTTCGGGGCTCGGGTGCCATTGCTCAGTTGTCGGACGCAGTGATCACGCTGGAGCGTAACAGCATGGCAGAAGACGAGATTGAACGACATACAACTAAAGTAGCAGTAGCCAAGAATCGTTTCAATGGGTTTACTGGGCCTGCATGTCACTTGCGTTTTGACACAGAAACTGGTAGAATGATAGAGGTAGAAGAGGAAACACTATGACTAACCTACGACAAGCCGCGCAGCAGGCGCTTGAGGCAATGGCTTGTATGCGCGACATGGTTGCTCATCCCGACAACCTTCAGTTCATTGACAACGCAATCACCGCCCTCCGCGCAGCCCTTGCCGAGCCGCAGACAACACATTGGGAAGGCTGTGAAGCCGTGCATCCTGAGTGCAGAGAGCCTGAGCAGGAGCCGTTACAAGAATCAAGACCGATTTATTTAGCTGAAGTAACTATGCCTGAGCCCCTCATAGGAGGTTACATACTTGATGACGACCTGTGGTGTAACGGCGCAGCGTGGTGCCTTGAATGTCGTCACGAGTGGGTTGCAGTCTGGCCGCTTGGTGCTGAGTCCCTTGAGTGCCCCGCCTGTGGCAGCACGGACACGGATAGGGAACAAGCAGGCCCGCACAAGAGGAAAGGAGAGCAGACATGATCAGCGTTGAACAGTTGATCAGCAGGGTATGGGAACTTGAAGGTAAATACAACGATCTACAAGACAAATACCAGCTACTGATCCACCAATACGAAGAACTGAAAGCAAAGTATGAGCAAGAGAGTCGTGATCGACATCGAAACATCGATGAATCACCATACGATACACTTGGCAATCACTAAGAACATTGATACAGGCGAAATCAAGACATGGAAAGCAGCAAACGGCCTTTGGGACTATATCGCGGACGCTACATCACTGATCGGACACAACATAATCGGTTTCGATGCACCGATCCTAAACAGCTTGTGGAAGACGAAGATTGGATTGAAGAATGTGACCGACACTCTTATTCTGTCTCGTCTGCTCGATCCCTCACGCGAACAAGGCCACAGCCTCGAAGCATGGGGCAAGACACTGGGGAAGGAAAAGATTGACTATGCAGATCGTTGGGAGCAACTACAGGGCAGGAAACAGGCTTACAAAGGTGAATGCTTTGACCATCCTGACATGGCTTTGCTTGAGGAATACTGCATAGCCGATGTGGAGGTTACTGAGAGGCTCTACAAGAAGCTACTCACTGAGCTAGAGAGTAAGAAGTTCAGTCAGGACTCTATTGAGCTTGAGCACAGTGTGGCTGCAATACTTTCACAGCAGGAACGCAATGGATTCAAACTTGATATACCTTACGCAACCGTGCTACTTGCTGACATCAAAGGAAGAATGGCAGAAGTATATGAGTCAATGCAACAACGATGGCCTTCCTACGAAGTCGAGAGAATCAGCGAAAAGACAGGAAAGAAACTCAAGCCGCTGCTGGTTACTTTCAACCCAGGTTCAAGAAAGCAAATCGGAGAAAAGCTAATCGAGCTAGGCTGGAAACCGGACAAGTTCACTGAGACGGGACAGCCAATGGTTGATGAAGGCATCCTATCCAAGCTGCACTATCCCGAGGCCAAGATGATTGCTGAGTACCTAATGCTACAGAAGCGTGTTGCTCAGATCGAGTCCTGGATGGAGGCTGTAGGCTCTGATGAACGGGTACACGGTAAGGTGATCACTAACGGGGCTGTAACAGGCCGCATGACGCACCAAAGCCCTAACATGGCACAGATTCCTAATCATGGTTCTGTGTATGGGGCTGAATGTCGAGCATGCTGGACTGTAGAGCCTGGACGGGTGCTTGTTGGTTGTGACGCATCAGGGCTAGAACTTCGTATGCTTGCCCACTACATGAAGGATCAGGATTATGTCAAGACGGTTGTGGAAGGGTCTTCCAAGGACGGAACTGATGTCCACACGAAGAATCAAAAAGCAGCAGGATTACAGACAAGAGATCAAGCAAAGACATTCATCTACGCTTTCCTCTACGGGGCGGGGCCGGCGAAGATCGGTGCTATTGTTGGTGGGTCGGCTAAGGACGGTCAAAGACTTATCGATTCCTTCCTTGAAGCGACCCCGGCCCTCAAGAAGCTACGAGATACGGTATCCAAGTATGCAAGCAAGGGCTTTGTACCGGGGCTTGATGGTCGTAAGATATGGGTTCGCTCTGAACATGCAGCACTTAACAGCTTACTCCAGGGTGCCGGAGCGATTGTAATGAAGAAGGCTCTGGTCTTGTTGGCTGACAAGATCAAGGACAACAAGTGGGATGCTAAGTTCGTAGCCAATGTGCATGATGAGTGGCAGATTGAAGCCGCTGAAGCACACGCTGACGAGGTTGGCAGGGCTGCTCGCCAGTCCATTATCGAGGCAGGGGAACACTTCAAGCTTAGGTGTCCCCTAGACGGAGAATATAAAATTGGACGAAATTGGGCAGAAACACACTGACAAGAAGTTCATTGTGCTTGTCTTGACAGACGATGAACTACAATTTAAGATCAGCGACAATCTGACGCTAGATGAAGCAGGAATGATGCTTTATGGCTGTCTAGATTACCTGAGTGGAGTGCAGGGTCTTTATGCAGATTTAGACCCAACTGTGCTACAATAGATGTATGCGCTGGTGATGAAAGAGGTAGACATAGGGGACTTAAAATCCCCTGCCGCAAGGCGTGAGGGTTCGAGTCCCTCCTAGCGCACCAACAACTTTATAAAGGAAATGAGTATGAGCGAAGCAATTAAGCCTGTCAAAGTGTCCGGTCAACTGTTCTGGGCAAACTTCATGAACACTTTCAACACGAAGTTCAACGAGGATAACACCAAGTATGAATGCACTCTTGGTGCCCTGTCTGACAAGGCTTGCGAGGCTTTGAAGGAACTGGGCATCCAGATCAAAGAGCGTGACCCGATGGGCAAGTATGTGGTGGGTAAGAGCAAGTATGTGTTTGAGCCTGTGGACGAGAAGGGCAATCCTATCGACATCAGCAAGATCGGTAACGGAACCAAGGTTGTAGCACTGGTATCCTCCTATCGTCACAAGATGTCAGCTAAGTACGGTGCTGCTCCTTCTATCGTGAAACTGATCGTGACCGAGCTTAAGGTGTACAATCCTGACGCTAAGGTTGCTGAAGACAATTCGGATGACATCCTCTAAGGTTATCGTTGATGCTGATGTTTTCGTCTACAGAATCGGATTTGCTTCTGAGGATGTAGACGAGAAGGTTGCACGGGCTAGGCTTGTCGAGTGGTTTACGGACATTGTGTACATCAACTGCAAGGCTGATGACTACAAGGCGTACATCACCGGCAAGTCTAACTATCGCAATGAGATTGCTGTGACGGTGCCCTACAAGGGCAATCGGAAGGACATGAAGAAGCCCAAGCATTACGACTATCTTCGTGATGTCTTGGTTAAGCGTTTAGGTGCTGAAATGACTGACGGTATAGAGGCTGATGATGCTGTGGCTATCGCTTCTGCCCAAGACCCTTCAGCTATCATTGTCCATGTCGATAAAGACTTGGATCAGTTACCGGGGAAGCATTACAATCCCAACAAGGATTTGCACTACGAAGTGTCGGAAATCGAAGGACTGAGAAACTTCTACAAGCAAATGCTGATTGGGGACAGAACAGACAACATCGAAGGCGTGCCCAAGATCGGGCCAGTAAAGGCAGGGAAATGGTTAAACGACAAACAGACGGAACAGGAGATGCTGTCCCAAGTGTGGGAACTGTATCAAGAAGCTGGAATGTCGCAGGAAAGACTGATCGAAAACGGTCAGCTTCTATGGCTGCAAAGGACTCCGGGGCAAATGTGGTTGCCACCTTTTCCCTTGCAGGATGCCAGTGGAAAGTAGTTAGGACGGAGGGGCTTACTGAGCAAGGCTTGTGCGATTCTGAACAACACACGATCCGCATTCGTGCGGGTATGTCTGAGCAGAATTCACAAGCCACTTTTTACCATGAGCTTGTACATGCCATTCTGTTCACGATGGGAAAGAACGGACATGATGAGGAATTTGTAAACACTTTCGGGGAGTTTCTATACCAGTTCCAAAGGACGCTGAATGAAGCCAAGTAGCGCCAAGAACAAGGGTAGAATCTTACAGAAGTGGGTTGTAGACAAGATGCTGGAGTACGGAGAGGGTTTAGAGCCTGACGACATCAGGAGCACCAGCATGGGTGCCGGTGGCGAGGATGTTAAACTGTCTCCTGCTGCACGCAAGCAGTATCCGTTCCAGGTGGAGTGTAAGAACCTTGCTAAGATTGCTGTCTATGACTTTTACAAACAGGCAGCAGCGCACGGTACACACGAGCCACTGGTGATCATCAAACAGAATCAGTGCAGGCCACTAGCCATCGTGGATGCTGCATGGTTCTTGAAGGAGTTTAGGAATGGAAGTAAACCTAATCAAAGAGAATGAAGACGGTTCTGCTGACTACACCTTTGATCTAACTGCTGAGGAACGAGGATTTCTGATGCGCTGGGCTATCATTGAGGCACTGAAACGAGCAATTGAGGAAGGAAAACAATATGTCCCAAGTGAAACTGGTGTGGACGACACCGGGCGGTGACTGGAACATTGCTTATATGGCTCGGGTGTCTAATCCTGACAACCAGGACAACCCTGAGTATTCTAAGCTGATCGGTTACCTGATGAAGCACAAGCATTGGAGTCCATTTGAGATGGTCAATGCCTGTCTTGAGATCACAACCACACGAGATATTGCACGGCAGATTCTCCGGCATCGGAGCTTTAGCTTCCAAGAGTTCAGTCAACGGTACGCTGTTGCTGACGGCTATGAGTACGCTGAGGCTCGGTTGCAGGATAACAAGAACAGGCAGAACAGCATTGAGGTTGAAGATCGTGAACTGCAACGCTACTGGAACGAACTACAGATTGATGTTCTGGTACAGGCTAAACGGTCTTATGAGGCTGCGCTGAAGGCCGGTATCGCCAAGGAAGTTGCTCGGAAGGTCTTGCCAGAAGGGATTACAACCAGTAAGATGTACATGAATGGAACGCTGCGGAGTTGGTTGCACTACATTTCAGTACGCACCGATCCAAGCACTCAGAAAGAGCACAGGATTGTAGCCGAGCAGTGTAAGGAATTGTTAGCTAAAGAGTTTCCTAAAGTCATGGAAGCCTACGAACTTTATAAGGAATAAACATGGAAAACGATTTTCAAACTTTTACATTCACCTTCACCGACTATGACGGTGTAGACATCACCATTCGGCGTAAGTCATACGATGGTTTCTTCTGGCCGGATGTCCTAAAGGATGTTTGTCTTGCTATCGAAAAGAGCTTCGGCTACGAGATCATGCATAATGTACAGGTTAAGGGCAAGGCTTTGGATCGGTTTGAAGAGCAAGTATTTACCCCTCACTGGGTTGATACTGAGGAAGAAAAGAACTTCCCCGAGGCTAAGTCAGGGTTGACTGATTGATGCGTATTCTGGTCATCCCCGACTGTCAGGTTCGTCATGGTGTTCCGCTGGAGCACCTGACCTGGGCTGGGGAGGCTATCATCGAATACAAGCCGGATGTAGTGGTAAACATCGGTGACTTCGCTGATATGCCTTCTCTTTCCACTCACGACAAGCCTGGAAGCAAGTTCTTTGAGGGTTTGCGCTACAAGACCGATGTAGAGGTGACTAAGGAGGCTATGAAGCTGCTCCTGAAGCCTCTACGGGACTTGCAGAGCAGGCAGAAGAAGAACAAGGACAAGATTTACAAGCCTCGGATGGTGTTGACACTAGGCAACCATGAGAACCGTATCAACAGAGCAGTATCGAATAATCCTACGCTTGAAGGTCTTATCAGCACAAAGGATTTGGGTTACGAGAAAGACTGGGAGGTACACGAATTCCTTCACCCTGTTTTTATCAACGGTGTTGGGTTCAACCACTATTGGCCTGTCGGCGCGATGGGCAGACCTGCCGGTACTGCTGCTGCTTTGGTTAACAAGTTACACATGTCTTGCATTGCTGGACACCAACAGGGAAAGCAAGTTGCATACGGTAAGCGTGCTGATGGCAAGTCTATCTGCGGGATTATTGCTGGGTCTTATTATCTTCACGATGAGGGTTACATGGATCAGCTTAGCAACCGTCATTGGAGGGGCTTAGTGGTCTTGAATGAGGTCGTTGACGGGCACTTTGACGAGATGTTCCTGTCGATTGAGTACTTGGAGAAGAAATATGGAAAAGCGTAAAGACTGCATGACTTGCTTTTATGAGTTCAAATCGCCAGTAGAAGAGCCCTGTGTAAGCTGTAAGGGGTTCGCTAAGTGGACTGATAAGAGTACTTTCCAGGAAGATGTGGTCAACAAACCCAAACACTACAATGTAGGACTAGAGCCCATTGAAGCCATCGAATCGTGGAAGTTAGGATACAATCTAGGGAATGTAATCAAGTATGTAGCACGAGCAGACCACAAAGGAAAGCGACTTGAAGACTTGAAGAAAGCCCGATGGTATTTGGATCGGGAGATTAACAAGAATGAGTCTAACATTTGAAGATATAATTGACAGGCTCAAGCAGCTTGATGAAGTAACGATCCTTGAGTTGCTTGACCTGAAGACTGAAGACATCGTGGATCGTTTCCGTGATGTAATCGAAGATGCCATAGAAGAAATAGAAAAGGAACTACAATAATGCAAATGAGCCCCTATCAAACCTATATCGCTAAGTCTCGGTACTCCCGGTTCTTGGATGATAAAGGCCGCCGAGAGCATTGGCCTGAGACAGTCAATCGCTACTTTGACTTCATGCAGAAGCACCTGAAGGAAAAGCATAACTTCACGATGGGTGCAGACCTGCGGGAAGAACTGCAAGGTGCAGTGGAACGACTGGAGGTAATGCCTTCCATGCGTGCCCTGATGACTTCTGGTGATGCCCTGGAGCGACAGAATGTAGCAGGTTACAACTGCTCATATCTGCCCATTGATGATCCTAAAGCCTTCGATGAAGCCATGTACATCCTGCTGTGCGGTACAGGCGTAGGCTTCAGCGTGGAGCAAAAGTATGTCAATAAACTTCCTGAAGTACCTGATAGTCTGTTTGAGTCTAAGACTGTTGTTGTTGTGCGTGACTCCAAGGAAGGCTGGGCAAAGGCACTCCGACAGGTTATCGCCCTGCTATATGCAGGTGAGATTCCTAAGTGGGATGTGTCAGCGGTTCGTCCTGCGGGGGCGCGTCTCAAGACCTTCGGGGGTCGTGCTAGTGGGCCTGAGCCCCTTAACGACTTGTTTAAATACGCAGTTGCAAAGTTCCGAGGTGCTGCGGGGCGCAAACTCACTAGCCTGGAGGCACACGACATTCTTTGCAAGATTGGAGAAGTCGTGGTTGTGGGCGGGGTACGGCGTTCTGCAATGATCAGCTTGTCTGATCTTAGTGATGATCGTATGGCGCATGCTAAGGCAGGTAACTGGTGGGATGGTAACGGTCAGCGTGCACTGGCTAACAACAGTGCTGTGTACGACACCAAGCCTTCTGTTGGTCAGTTTATGCGTGAATGGTCGTCTATTTATGAATCACACTCTGGTGAGCGAGGTATCTTCAATCGTTATGCTTCAGAAACTCAAGCATCTCGGAATGGTCGTAGGGAACTGGGCAAGGAATGGGGAACTAACCCCTGTTCTGAGATTATTCTGCGGCCTTATCAGTTCTGTAATCTTTCTTCTGTCGTTGTCCGTAGTGACGATGATTGGGATTCTCTTGCTCGTAAAGTGCGTATTGCAACTATTCTGGGAACATTTCAGTCAACTCTTACGCACTTCCCGTACCTGAGGAAGGTGTGGCAGACGAACACTGAAGAAGAACGACTGTTGGGTGTGTCAATGACAGGCATTCTGGACAATCCTCGGATGAACAATCCTGATGATCCTGAACTGCCTGCTAACTTGGAGAAACTTCGTGAGTACGCTGTTACTGTCAATGCTGAGTTTGCTGATGCTCTTGGTATCAACCGGAGTACTGCTATCACTGCTATCAAACCAGAAGGAACCGTTTCTCAACTCACGGGTACTGCTAGCGGTATTCATCCTCAACATGATCGCTATTATATTCGCCGTGTTCGATCCGATAATAAAGACCCTCTGACGGCATTCCTGAAGTCTCAGGGATTCCCTTCGGAGCCTGACTTCTACAAGCCTGACAGCACCACAGTGTTTAGTTTCCCTGTAGCTGTGGCTGAAGGGGCTTTGTTGCGTGAGGATTTGGATGCTATCAAGCATCTTCGGTTGTGGTTGTTGTACCAGAAGCACTACTGTGAGCATAAGCCCTCTGTGACCATCAGTGTCCAGGAGCGTGAATGGCCTGCTGTCGGTGCTTGGGTGTGGGAGAACTTTGATGATATTACAGGCGTGTCTTTCCTACCTATGGACGGAGGGACTTATAAGCAAGCACCGTATGAAACGATTGATGCTGCGGAGTATGAGCGACTGAAGGCTGCAATGCCTACAGGTATCGACTGGGAAGCATTCAAGGAAGGTACTGACAATGTAGAAGGTGTTCAAACACTGTCCTGCACTGCTGGTGCTTGTGAACTGCCATGAGTTGGATCATACAACCTAGACTCGGTATCGGCTTAGACATCGAACATAACGAGATCAATCGTTACTGTATCGCTGACGATGACGGTAAAGAGGTAACAGTCTGTTTCGTTGGTCTGATCATCAAGATTCCTTTCCTGATGATTCTGATCGGTGAGTTTTTTGACGAGTAAATGAAAAAGCCCCTGCAAGGTTCCATTACGGTTCCTTGACAGGGGCTTTGTTATTTCAGAAGTTCTGCTTCTGCTTCTCTTCGCCGGGTGAGTCCTCGTAAGACCCTACCGGCTGCTTTGTTCCACTTCAAACACTCTTGGGCTGCTTCGTCCCAGTCTTTCTCATTGATACGCTTCCTGAAGGTACTGACTCTGAGGTTACCTAGACCACAGTTGTAGGCCCATGAGATCACAGCCGCTAGTCGTCTAGGAGGCTCATCCTTCAAGCCAGGACACAGCTTCAGAACACCGGCATGGAAGTACTCTAGATGCTCGTCTAGGGCCTCTTCACACTGTTGCATGTTCCAGACCGTATCTGGGCCTATCCCAGGGCCTGTGGCACCATATCCGATTGTCCACGGTGCTCCACCAGTACCGGGATCAGGATAGGCTTTGACAGCCCCTGAAGGAAGCACCTTAGCGCATCCTTCAAAGGGCTTGACTAGCAGGTTCTTACAGAGTTCAGTTGCGGGGTTCATTGAAAGAGTTCCGTTTAGAACAGTTCTCAGACGCTGTTATAACCTGAAGGTTCCAAGGAACATGCAGACCACATACCTGCTTAGATCGTAGCGGTACGATATGGTCTACATGGTGCTTAACCCCAGTTACTTCAGAACGAAGTTTAGCTATGTGGTACGCTTCTTGAATAAACCACTTATCATCCTCTGAAAGCCATGAAGGGCACGCTTGCATTTTCTTTGTATGTCTTTCCATACAATTAGCATTGTGTTTTTCACGGTTATTCTCCTTCCAGAGTTTGACTCGTTGTTTAATCTTTTCCACATTAGATAGATACAGCAGTTTATTCTTTTCAGATATTTTATCTTTGTTATCTAAGTAGTACTGCTGCTTCTTCTGCTTTAGCTGTTCTTTCTTCCTGAGTCGGTACTGGCGATCCCATTCGGCCTTCGCCTGTTTCTTTTCCTCTTCAGTAAAGTAAAGCTTTTTCATGCCTTAGCTTCTCGCTTCTCTAACGGCCTTCCGAGGAAGTAGAATGTCAACACCATCATTAACATTGCAAAGTCGTCCGGTGTCCAAATCTCTTGCATAATTTGAATAGCCGGAAGTCCACTATTGACTGCGTAAGATACACTAATAATCTTTACAGCAGTATACAGTCCAAAAAGCAACCAAGTAATGCCAGGACGAACCAGAGCAGAAATGCTTGCAACCCACTTGTAGGCTTTCTTATCAGCTTCTGCCTGCTGCTTAAATGCCTCACCGATTGCATCAATGTTTGCCTTGCTGAAATCAACATACTTTTCTTCCATCTTATACTCACCTCGCATCTTTTCGAGGTCAGTCTGAAGGCTAAACATCTTCAGTTCATGTGATCGTTCATCTTTACGGTCAAGCCACTTGAGTACTTCGGGAGCCAGTCGGAACAGACCCCCGAAGACACTACCTAGTAGCCCTCCACCGAGGACTTCAAACATTATTCATTTGCTCCTTGTGCTGCTCCAAACATACGGGCATAAAGAGTATTCACATCTTCTGGCCTTAACTGACCAGCGCCCATTTGTCGGACAAGTCTTTCAGCATCTGCACGCCGCATAGCAGACAATGCACGGTCCGCAGCAAAGCCTGCTCCTGCTGTACTAAGGCCCACTAAAGGATTGTTGGCTGTTAGTGCCATAGTGCCAGCACCAGCAAGCTGACTACGCTCGGGATTGAAACGAGCAATTAACGACAACAAGGGATCAGCAGTGCCGCCCTTGGCAACAGAACGAATAGCATTCTGTTCACGCTCATTAAACAGCCGCATCTTGTCTTTATTTGAAGCAAGATTTATTAGCTGTCTGCGGATAAGTTCACCCTCAGATGCATTAGGAGCAATAGCTTTAGCTTCTGCCACATCTAACGCATCTTCTAGCACGGTTGCACGAGACAGGTTACGCCAGTCTTTACGAGCACTTTGGACAGATGCTACAGCTTTGTCTAACTGGCCTTTAGCAGCTAAGATGTCCTTACCGGACAAGGATGCAATGTAAGCATCCATCTCTGCCACCGCAGCACCAGCAAGTTTACGAGTAGCGGGTTCTTTAGAAGCACGAAGATCGTTCATCTTAGACCGCATCTGCTCTAGCTTGTCAAAAGAAACACGCTGCTGACCAACCATGTCCTTCCAGTCTTCAAGCACGGTAGCCACAGGTTTATGCGTATCCAACTTAGGATTAAGGTTTAATTTACCTAACTCAGTCTCAGTTTTAGACACAAAATCCAAAACACTTTGAGGTTTCAAATTAATACCTTGAGCACTCATCTCACCATACTTGGCTTGAGCAGTCTGCTTGATTTCAGCCAAAGTAGGAAGTTTAGCCTCACCAACACGGCCTGCAACCTGAGCACCACGAGCACCCAAAGTACCAGCAGCCATACCAGTAGCCAAAGCAGCGATAGTGCCTGCTAACGGGCTTTCAGTCTTTTCCGTGACCAGTTCAGCAGCAGGCTGAGCAGCAGCACCAGCAGTCCCTGAAGCAGCCGTTTGAGTGCCCAAACGCTGCGTTAACGGAGCTAGAAGCTGTGAACCAGTGGCTTTAGCAGCTTGTGCCAAGGCACCAGTGCCCGTAGCAGCCTCTGCACCGGCTGACAGAGCCTTCTCTAAGCCCGTCTGAGGCTCAGGTAGCCCAGCAGCGGTGAGGGTACGCTGAAGTGCCTGTGAAGGCAACTGCATCGTACCACCACCAAACAGGGAACTGACAATGTTACCAACTGCCACAGGAGCATCAGCAAGCATGGCAGGCACCGCAGCAACACCTGTGATGCCTGCTCGTGCTGCTAAACCAGCCCCACGAGCAAGTGCCTGCCCTGCCGTTTGTTTCTTAGGCTCTTCCCAAGAGATTTCATCATCCCATTCGATTTGGTCAGCCATTATTGAAACTCCCGTGTTCCATCACTATATTCAATTACACGCTTACCTGCATTCGGGCCTGATTTAACAGTTCCGGTACGAACAACAGTCTTTTGCTTTTCTCCTTCAGCCGGAGCAGTTTCCTTGTCTTCAGGAGGAAGTTCACCCTTAGTCGTGGCAAGCCACCTATTATAGTGCTTCTTGATTTTGTCTAGATTAGTACGAAGTTGTGCTGGAGACTGTCCGACATCCAGGTTAGCAACCGTAGCTTGCAAGAAGTTCAATTCTTGTACAGCCACCTGACCTAAGGCACCGCCTGTCGGAGAAGCCTGACGCATATCAGACAATTCCTTGAAACCTAAGTTAGCCTTAATTGTTTCGATATTCTTGGCAACATCGTAAGCATCAGAGCCAGGAACAAGAGATAATGCTTTACCGGCAAAACCAGCAGTATTCAAACCACTAATCTTAGGCAGTACATTATCCACAATTCCGATAACATTTCTTGCCTTGGCTTCTTCAAACTTAAGTGCAGTAGTCTTTTTGTCTTCAGCTTCTTGCTTCTTGGCTTGCAGTGCATCTAAACGCTCTTGGGCAAGCTGTTGCTGTACTCCAGTCAAGGCACTACGCTGAGCAGCCGAAGCAGCAGCCAGTTCACGGCGCAGATTACGCGATTCTTCAGCTTGTTGTTGCATGAAAGCCTGTCGTTCACGCTGTGCTTCAGCACGAGCTTCACGCTCTAACTTAGCCTTTTCCTTATCCTCGATGGACTTAAGAATCTTGTCAGGATCGCCGTACCTACGAACAACTTCACGAACCTGATCATCATTAGCTTCAGCAGGAAGTGCAGCAAGCTCTTCACGAAGACGAATCTCACGAAGATTCTTTTCTTCACCACGAACAGCCTCTTGACGAACTTTGGCAGTCTTAGCCTCCTGTTCCATCATCTGACGAGCCTGCATCGCAGCCATCTGAGCACCTTGTACATTGCCCATTTGTTGTAAGGACTGAGCATATTGCATCAATCCTTGAGCAGTAGTCGTATCAAACTGCTGTGCCATAGCACGCATCTGCGAAGCCTGCTCAAGCATCGGGTCTTTAGCGCCCAAGGCACGAGAAACCTGAGTCAAGCCGCCGTAAATACCAGCAGCCATGCGCTGTTGGGGATTGAGGTTAGCAAACTGTATTGCACGCTGACGATCAACTTCGGCTTGAGCTTGCTCGGGAGACAGGCCAAGATTCAGTAATCCAGCATACGGATTAGCCATAAGTCCATCAGCCATTGTTAGCCTCCAAAGAGTTTACCGATTAATTGTGCAACGGGATCAGCCAAGGCACCGACAACAGCCGTGTTACGGTTAGCAACCAACTGATTAGCAGTCCCTTGTCCTGCCAGCGTTGCTTGTGCAGCCGCAGCATTGCCACCGCCTAGCTGAGAACCAAGCGTCAAGGGCTGCATACCAGCCTGTTCGACATTACCTGCCTGAGTGAACCCAGTGCTGAACGGTGCCAGAGCAGCCTGTTGTGCACCATAACCACCTTGTTGCAGGTTCAGAGCACCGCCAAGCAGACCTTGACCAAACTGGACTTGCTGTTGTCCTGCCTGCTGTGCCTGAGCAGCCAACTGAGCATTACGCTGTTGCTGTGCGTTGTAGAAGGCTTCCATAGCAGGGTTAGCAGCCCGTAAGCCAGGAGCACCACCAGGAGTCTCACCAGTAGCACCCATAGACAGACCACCAGTGCCTGTACGGAACAGACGATTCTGAAGCTGTGCTAAGGCACGCTCATCTGACGGAGCAAGCACTTCCTGCTGCTGAGCCATGTAGCGTTGTGCAGCAGCCTGCGGAGATTCTGCAACATACTGCTGTCCTAAGCCGAACAAGCCTTGAGCAGCTTGGTTGACTTGATTCTGCATAGCCTGCTGCTGCTGTGCCTGTTGCAGTGCACCGCCGGAGATACCCAGCAGTGCCTCACGCATAGCAGCCACATCAGGAGCAACCTGATAGCCAGCACCAATCAGACGACCATCCGGGCCATATTGGAATCCACTACGACCAAAACGAGTGGTAACACCTACAGGACGGAACTGAGCCTGTTGTGCAGCCATTTGTCCTGCTTGCTGGGCAGCATTAGCAGCTTGATTGGATGCATAGACATTACCTGCGGTATTGATTAAACCACTTAGTAAGTTCGTATAATTGATTCCAGCAGCAGGAGTACCACCAGCAGCATTGAAACCAGCCTGCATTGCTGAAGGAACTGTACTATTGCCGAATAAAGAAAGATCAGCCATTAGTAGGTACCTCCATCAATAGTACCATTGAAGGTTCCAGACAGGGTTAAATTCACCATCGTAGTAGTTCCTGTATGTGCTCCGTTGTTAGCATCAGGCTTAGAAGCAACTGCGGAAGCAATGTTGTTGTATTCCGTATCAATTTCTGTGCCCTTG